>VFQN01007430.1_pt1 | contig 11813 bp, 11 predicted proteins | sample 3512371 | NCBI WGS metagenome assembly VFQN01 (sample SAMN10412370, study PRJNA504923) | tailings metagenome | isolation source: Replicate 2 from Balatoc abandoned mine | place: Philippines: Itogon, Benguet | collected 2017-08-28
CGATCTCGGTGCTCATGGTCGGGCCGATCCAGGCGAGGTCGAGCCGCGCCCGGCCCGAGGCCTCCGCCAGGCGCAGCTGCACCGACTTCAGCGCGTACTCGTCGACCAGCCGGCCGGCCAGGTAGACCAGCGCCTGCAACAGCGAGAAGCTGTCGACCTTCAGCCACAGCGAGCCGTCGACCTCGCTGGTCGAGACCCGGCAGCCGCCCTTTGCCTCGATGCGCCGCGCGGCGGCGGCGACCAGATCGGCGCCGAGCATCTCCTCCAGCGGCCAGCGCGTCTTGATGGTCTGCGCCGTGTGGCTGGCGAGCTCCTGGATGCGCCGGCTCATCGCACCGACCTCGTCGCGGATCACGCCGTGGAAGCGCTCGCGGGTGGCGGCATCGAGCCCGTCGTCGTCGAGCAGTTCCACCGCCGCCTGCAGGTTGCCCAGCGACGCGCGGCTGCCTTCGGTCAGGCCGTGCAGCAGCTTGTCGCGCTCGGATTCGTCGGCGAAGTCGCGGGTGATGTTGTCGAGCATCAGCACGAAGCCGTTGAGCGACACCTCGCCCGGCCCGGCATCGATCGCGCGCACCGGCGCTGCGTCTGACGAAATGGCGCGCACAGGCGCCATCTGCACGCGCAGCAGCTGCCCGGCGCGCGTGCTGGTGACGAACTGCGCCGAAGGGTGCGCCGCGCCGCGCTGCAGCCGCTGCTGCACGCTCTCCAGCGCGTGGGCGATCAGGGCGCGGTCGAACACCGTGTAGATCGAGCGGCCCAGGCCGATCAGCTCGGCGCCGCCGGACACGCTCGGCGCACTCGACAGCGCGCGGAACTGCGTGCGCGCACGGGCGTTGTAGAGCAGGATGCGGCCGTCGAGGTTGCACACCACCACGCTCTGCGTCAGCTCGGCCATCAGCGCGGCCAGGCGGTTGCGCTCCTGCTCGACGCCGCGGCTGGCCTCGCGCACCTGCGCCGCCACGTCGGCGCGCAGGTCGCCGCGCTGGCGGGCCAGGCGGTTGATCACTTCGGCCAGGTCGCGCGTCTCGGCGCTGCCCTGAGGCTCGATCTCGCGCTCGACGTCGGCCGCCAGCAGCACACGCCCTTCCTCGGCCAGGCGCGCCGCCGCCGCCACCCAGCGCAGGTAGGCCGCGCGCGAGAGCCAGCCCAGCACGCCCGACAGCAGCAGCCAGCCCAGCAGCAGCAGCGCGGCGCGCGGCTCGAGCATGGCGCCCAGCGCGCTGCGCTCGGCCGGCTCCAGCGTGGCGGCGAAGACTGCCGTGCCTCCCAGCGCCCACAGCGCCAGCACGGCGCCGGGCAGCAGCGTTGCCAGCAGTTCGCGCTTGTCCAGCTTCATGCGCCGAGCAGTTCGCGCACCTTCTCCGCCAGCTCCTTGGTCGAGAAAGGCTTGGTCATGTAGGCATCCGCACCCATCGCGTTGCCCTTGGCGATGTCGGTGTCCCGGCCTTTGGCGCTGAGCATCAGGATCTTCACGCCGGCCAGCCCCTCGTCGGCGCGCACCGCCTGGCAGACCTCGAAGCCGCTGAGGCCCGGCATCATCACGTCGAGCAGCACGAGGTCGGGCCGGCCGGTGCGGATGGCTTCCAGCGCCGAAGGCCCGTCGCGCGCCACGCTGACGGTGTGACCTTCGCGCTTCATCAGGAACTCCAGCGAAATGACGATGTTGGGCTCGTCGTCCGCGATGAGCACACGCTTGCTCATGGTCTCGTCTCCTCTTCTTGTGTGTTCTGCCAGGGCAGCTCGAAGCCGAAGCAGGCGCCCTGCCCCGGCGTCGAGCGCAGCCACATCCGCCCGCCGAAGTGCTCCACGATCTGGCGGCTGATCGGCAGGCCCAGGCCGGTGCCCTGCGGCCGGTTCGTCGCATCGCCACCTTGGCGGAACTTTTCGAACACGAGTTGCTGCTGATCAAGCGGCACGCCCGGGCCGTTGTCCTGCACCTCGATGCGGGCGGCGCGCGCGTCGGCCGCCAGCGTTACGGTCACGCGGCCCGAGCCGGCCGGCACGAACTTGGCGGCGTTGGACAGCAGGTTGATCAGCACCTGCAGCAGCCGGTCGCGGTCGGCGTGCAGCACCTGCACGGCGTCGGGCTGCACCACCGTCACCGTCGCGCCACGCTCGCGGAACGCCTCGGCAGTGGTCTGCACGGCGTGGGCGATCAGCTCGCGCAGGTCGATCGGGTCGTGCCGCCACTGCGCATGGCCCGACTCGATCTTGGCCATGTCCAGCACCTGATTGACGAGCCGGCTCAGACGCTCGGCCTCGGCCACCACCAGGCCGAGGAACTGCTGGCGCTGCTCGGTGTCCATCTGCGGGTCGTCGCGCATCAGCTCGGCGAAGGCGCGGATCGAGGTCAGCGGCGTGCGCAGCTCGTGCGTCACCGAGGACATGAAGTCGTCCTTGAGCTTGTCCAGGCTCTCGAGCTGGCGGTTCAGCGCGCGCACCTGCGAGGCCTCGTCGAGCATGCGCAGGATGTCGTCGGCCGCGAGCGGCTCCTCTTCCACCACCGAGGCCATCACCGCACGCGCCGAGGCGCTGCCGATCGCGCCGGCGAGCTGCGTCTCGACGTGATGCACCAGCGCGGCGTCCGGCACGAGCCGCGCGGCGTCGGCGGCGCCGCTGCGCCGGGCATAGTCGGCGAACAGCTTCGCCGCCGGTTCGGCGCCGAGGAAGCGCGCCGCCAGCTGCTGCAGCTCGGCCAGCTGCGCGCGGCCGCGCCAGAACACCGGCGAGGCGGCGCCGCTGCGCATCACGTCGACGAACAGCACCGCCTGGCTGGCCTCGCGCGCCGACGGCGAGCGCGCCAGCGACACGCCCACGTAGGCCGCGACGTTGGCCAGCAGGCTCCACAGCAGCGCGTGCGTCAGGCTGTCCAGCCCGGACAGGCCGAGCAGCCGTTCGGGCTGGAGCAGCGCGATGCCGAACGGCCCGTGGTCGAGGAAGCCGCGGTCCAGCCAGCCCGACTTGGCGATCGAGGGCAGCAGCAGCGTCCAGGCCCACAGCGCGAAGCCCGCACTCAGGCCGGCCAGCGCGCCGGCGCGCGTGCCGCCCTTCCAGTACATGCCGCCGAGCAGCGCCGGCGCGAACTGCGCCACCGCGGCGAAGCTGATCAGGCCGATGCTGACCAGCGCATAGGCCTCGCCGGCGATGCGGAAGTAGAGGTAGCCGAGCAGCAGCAGCACGACGATGACGGCGCGGCGCACCGCCAGCGGCACCGCGCTGAGGTCGCCGCCGGTGCGCCGCTTCAGCCGCAGCAGGAAGGGCATCACCAAGTCGTTGCTGACCATGGTGGAGACCGCGATCGCCTCGACGATGATCATGCCGGTGGCCGCCGACAGGCCGCCGATGAAGGCGGCCAGCGCCAGCGCCGGAGCGTCGTTGGCCAGCGGCAGCGAGAGCACGAAGGTCTCCGGATCCGCGCCGCCGGGGCCGAAGTGCAGCAGCCCGCCGAGCGCGATCGGCAGCACGAACAGGTTGATCAGCAGCAGGTAGGCCGGGAAGGCCCAGGTAGCTCGGCGCACATGGCGTTCGTCGACGTTCTCCACCACCATCACCTGGAACTGGCGGGGCAGGAAGATCACCGAGAGCATGGCCAGCAGCGTGAGCGCGGCCCATTGCCCGCTGGCGAACTTCGACTCACCGCCGAGTCCGGCGAGCGGGCTCAGCTGCGGGTCGGCGGCCGCGCGAGCGAAGATGTCGGCCGGCCCGTCGAACAGCCCCCAGCACACGAACACGCCGATGGCCAGGAAGGCCAGCAGCTTGACCACCGACTCCGCTGCCACCGCCGCCACCATGCCTTCGTGGCGCTCGCTGGTGTCGAGGTGGCGCGTGCCGAAGGCGACGGTGAAGCCGGCCAGGGCGAGCGCGATGTACAGCGTGCTGTCCTGCCACCAGCTCGCCGCGTGGCCGCTGCCGCCGGTGAGCACCGCCAGGCCGCTGGCGATCGCCTTGAGCTGCAGCGCCACGTAGGGAAGGATGCCGACCAGCGCGATCAGCGTGACCATCGCCGCCAGCGTCGGGCTCTTGCCGTAGCGGCTGGCGATGAAGTCGGCGATCGAGGTGATGCGGTAGCGCCGAGCGATGCGGATCATCCTGCGCAGCACCGAGTCGGCCAGCAGCAGTGCCAGCGTCGGCCCCAGGTAGATCGGCAGGAACCACAGGCCCGAACTCGCGGCGCGGCCGACGCTGCCGAAATACGTCCAGGCGGTGCAGTAGACGCCCATCGACAGCGTGTAGACCCAGGCATTGCCGATCACCGAGCGGCCCGCGCGCGCACGCCGGTCGGCCCAGTGCGCCACCGCGAACAGCAGCAGCAGGTAGGCGAACGAGGCGGCGAGTACAACGGCAGGGCTCATGATCCGTCGTCGTCCCCCGGCGCTTCGGCGACCCAGGCCGCCAGCGCGATCAGCAGCGCCCAGCCGCCGAACAGCGCCAGTGGCAGCAGTGGGAGGCCGGCCACCATCACTGGCCGGTCCCACAGCGTCAGCAGCGGGAAGTTCAGCAGCGCCCAGCCGGCGGCGAACAGGGCGACGAGGCGTTGGTTGCGCAATCGCTCGGACATTGCACGCCCTCCGTCACAGTGAATCGAGCCGGAAGCGCTGGCGCAGCAGGGCGCGGAAGCGCTTGTTGATGGCCAGCGCATCCTTCAGCTGGTCACGGTCCATGGTGCTCAGGTCCGACGGCCGCACCAGGTTGGAGGGTGTCTCGCCGGCAGCGCGCTGGCGCAGCTGGTGGCGCAGCTTCAGGCCCATCAGGTAGTGCAGCGCCTCGAGCAGGTCGCGGCCGAGTTCGGCGTCGATGGTGCCGCGCGCCATCAGCACGCGCAGCCGCTCGGCCGTGCCGCTCTCGCGCACGCCCTGCGCCAGGCTCAATGCGCGCACGCCGTGCACGATCGGGAAGGTGCCGAGCTTCTTCAGGTCCAGCGGCTGCTCGTCGCTGCGCGCGGTGAGCTTGTGCCACCAGCTCTGCGGCTCGTCGAACTGGTCGGCCGCGGCGGCGAAGCGGGCCAGGAAGGCGTCGCTGCCCGACAGCAGCTTGTCGAGGTGGACACGCAGGCCCTCGAGCAGCGCGGTATCGCCAGCCACCGCCGCGGCATCGAAGAAGATCGCCAGGTGCATCGGCCCGTCCGCGCCGTGGCCGTAGACCCATTCGCCCAGCGTCTCGCGGAAGCGCGCGACGCTGCAGCGCCACAGCGGCTGGGTCAGCATGATCTGACCGGGGCACGGCGGGTAGCCGAAGGCGGCCAGCGCCTCGTGAAAGCGCTGCGCGCTGGCTTCCAGCTCGGGGTGCTCGAAGCCGTCGCGCAGCAGCAGCGCATTGTCCTGGTCGGTCTTGAGGATCTGCTCGCCGCGGCCCTCGCTGCCCATCACCAGCAGGCAGCTGTTGGCTACCAGCTCGGGCGGCGCCACCAGGCTCCAGGCGCGGGCGAACAGCCGGTGGTTGAGCTCGTTGACGAGCCTCGCGATGCGCTCGATCTTGATGCCGCCGTCGTGCAGCAGGCCGACCATCGCATCGACGCGCCGCGCGGCGGCGGCGAGATCCTCCACCGAAGCCGCCTCGTCGATCTGCACCGCGACGATGTGGGAGTGGTTGGCGACGAAGCTCACCAGGTCGAGCTGTCCGAGCACGCCCAGTACCGCGCCGCCGTCGCGCACCAGCAGCCGGTGCACGCGGTGGCGCACCATCAGCCACAGCGCCTCGAACAACTCGGCGTCGGGGTCGACCTCGATCAGGCCGAAGCGCGACACCTCGCGCACCGCGAGCTGCGCAGGCGGCGTCTCGCGCAGCAGCGCATCGCGCAGGTCGGTGGTGGTGAAGATGCCCAGCCGCTCGCCATCGGTGACCAGCGCGCTGGTCAGCCCCTGCGCCGACAGTTGCCGGCACACCGACACCAGGTCGAGCCCGCCGTCGACGTAGTAGGGCTTGCGCACGTAGGCGTCGCGCACGCGCGCGGTGACGAGCGAGAGCATCTCGCGCTGGGATTCGGACATGGCCGGGCCGGATGTGAAAGCGGGGCTGCGGGCAGTGTGCCCGCAGCCCCGCGCTGGTGGCTTGAGTTTTCTCTTGCCGCTCAGTGGCCGGAAGCCGCGGCCGCGCCGATGCCCGTCTCCGAGCGCACCTGCTGGGCCAGGAAGCCCGCGCGGTCGGTCCTGGCGCGTGCGCCGCGGTCGAGCACCGAGAACAGCCAGATGCCCACGAAGCCGATGGTCATCGAGAACAGCGCCGGCGAGGTGTAGGGAAACAGCGCCGAGCCCTTGGGGTTGCCGAGCGTGGCTTCCCACACCGACGGCGAGACCACCGTCAGCACCACCGACGAGATCAGGCCGAGGAAGCCGCCGATCACCGCGCCCTTGGTGGTGCAATCCTTCCACAGCACGCTCATGAACAGCACCGGGAAGTTGGCCGAGGCGGCGATCGCGAAGGCCAAGGACACCATGAAGGCGATGTTCTGCTTCTCGAAGGCGATGCCCAGCACGACGGCGACGACGCCCAGCGCGATGGTGGTCATCTTCGAGACGCGCAGTTCGGAGGCGCTGTCGGCCTTGCCCTGCTTGATCACCGTGGCGTAGATGTCGTGCGACACCGCCGAGGCGCCGGACAGCGTCAGGCCGGCCACCACCGCGAGGATGGTCGCGAAGGCCACCGCCGAGATGAAGCCGAGGAAGACGTTGCCGCCCACCGCGTTGGCCAGGTGGATGGCCGCCATGTTGCCGCCACCGAGCAGGCCGCCCTTGGCGTCGAGGAACTGCGGGTTGGTCAGCACGAAGGTGATCGCGCCGAAGCCGATGATGAAGGTCAGCAGGTAGAAGTAGCCGATCCAGCCGGTGGCCCACATCACGCTCTTGCGCGCTTCCTTGGCCGAAGGCACGGTGAAGAAGCGCATCAGGATGTGCGGCAGGCCGGCGGTGCCGAACATCAGCGCCATGCCGAAGCTGATCGCCGAGATCGGGTCCTTCACGAAGTTGCCGGGGCCCATGATCGACTGGCCGATCTTGGCCGCCTCTTCCGCCGTCTTGCCGCCGTTGGCGGCCAGGTCGGACTTGATCTGCACCGCCTTGGCGAACATCGCCTCGGGGCTGAAGCCGAACTGCCACATCACCATGAAGGCCATGAAGGTCGCGCCGCCGAGCAGCAGGCAGGCCTTGATGATCTGCACCCAGGTGGTGGCGGTCATGCCGCCGAACAGCACGTAGACCATCATCAGCGCGCCGACGATGACCACGGCGATCCAGTACTCCAGGCCGAACAGCAGCTTGATGAGCTGGCCCGCGCCGACCATCTGCGCGATCAGGTAGAACGCGACGACGACCAGCGTGCCCGAGGCGGCGAAGATGCGCACCGGCTTCTGCTCGAAGCGGAAGGCGGCCACGTCGGCGAAGGTGAACTTGCCGAGGTTGCGCAGCCGCTCGGCCATCAGGAAGGTGATCACCGGCCAGCCGACCAGGAAGCCGATCGAGTAGATCAGGCCGTCGAAGCCCGAGGCCATCACCGCGGCCGAGATGCCGAGGAACGAAGCCGCCGACATGTAGTCGCCGGCGATCGCCAGGCCGTTCTGGAAGCCGGTGATGCCGCCGCCGGCGGTGTAGAAGTCGGCCGCGCTCTTGGTGCGCGCGGCGGCCCACTTGGTGATGAACAGCGTGAAGATCACGAACACGCCGAACATGCCGATGGCCGTCCAGTTGGTCGCCTGCTTCTGCGCCTGGCCGAGGTCGGCGCCGGCAGCCAGCGCGGCGCCGGCGGCGCCCATCAGCGCGGCCACGGTCAGCACGCGGCGGGTGGTGTCGCTGAATCGGATCCGGCGGCTCATTTCAGCACCCCCTGGCGCACAGCCTCGGTGAGGTCGTCGTACTGGCTGTTGGCGCGCATCACGTAGAAGGCGGTGATCACGACGGTGAACACGATCACGCCGAAACCGATGGGAATGCCCATCGTCATCACGCCTTCGCCGAGGCGCTGCGACAGGAACGGCTTGTTGAAGGCCACCAGCAGGATGAAGCCGTAGTACACGACCATCATCGCCAGCGTCAGCCACCAGCCGAACGCGGAACGCTTGGCCTTCAGCTCCAGGTACTTGGGGTGGGTCGAGATCTTTCGAACCAGATCGTCATCCATGGGTGTCTCCTCGCACGGTTCACAGCTCCGACGGAGCCGGACGTGAATATTCCGCGCACGGACTGACCCTGCGATGACGCGAAGCCAACAGGGGCTGACGTGGAACTGATGCGAAGCTGACGGGGTAGCGGCTCAGCCGCGCACGACGCCGGGCCGCGCGCGGGCGGCCTCGTCCCAGGCGGGACCCTCGAACCAGGCATCGCCCTTCAGGTATGCGGCGAGCATGTCCAGCGCATCGAGCCCCCAGAAGAGCCGACCGTCGACCTCGACGCTGGGCACGCCGAAGACACCCTTGGCGAGCGCCTCGGCAGTGCGGTCCTTGAGCTGCTGCTTGACGGCCTCGCCGTCGGGGTCGCGCGCGGGGGCGAGCGCCTCGCGCAGAGCGGCGAGACGTTGTGAATCGTTGGAATCGGCACCGTCGCCGCGCCACACGTGATGGAACACGCACTCGCATTGCCAGCGGTTCGGCGTCAGGCCTTCCGGCGCGCAGGCATGCAGCAGGCGCAGCAGCGCGAGCGGGTTGAACGGGTGCTGCGCCGGCGTGGCGATCGGGATGCCCAGGCGGTGCGCCTGCCACGCGACCTGGCGGAAGGTCCACGCACGCTTGGGCTCGATCTCCGCCGGCCCCTTCTGGCCCCACTGCTTGAGCAGCCCGGCGAACAGGATGGGCTGGTAGTCGACCCGGTACGACAGGCCTTCGAGCGCCTGCGGAAGCCGCTCGAACGCGAGGTAGGCGTAGGGCGAGACGGGGTCGAACCAGAAGGTGAGATGCTTCACCGCGACCCGCCCTTCGCGGCGTCGAAGGCCTCGCGGCGCTGCGGCAGCAGCTGCCAGATGCGGCGCTTGTGCTCGTCGTCCATCACCGACCAGCTGGCGATCTCGTCGATCGTGCGCATGCAGCCTTCGCACCAGCCGCTGCGCGGGTCCATCCTGCACACGCTGATGCACGGGGAGGGCACCCCGCTCGCCATCGGGCGGCTCATGCCTGCACCACGTCGGCCACCGGCGCGCCGGTCAGCGCCTCGAGCTGCGCCGGGCTGAGCCGGAACACACCGTTCGGATGCCCGGCCGCGGCCCAGATCTCGTCGAAGCGGAACAGCTCGCGGTCGATCAGCGTGACCGGCGGCGTGGCATGCGCCACCGGCGAGACGCCGCCGATGGTGAAGCCGGTACGCGCCTTGACGAAATCGGCGTCGGCCCGCCCGAGCGCGCCGACGATCGCCGCCACCTTCTTCTCGTCGACGCGTTTGTCGCCGGAGGTCACCACCAGCACCGCTGCCTCGTCGGCCTTGCGGCGGAAGATCACGCTCTTGGCGATCTGGCCGACCTGCACGCCGAGCGCGTCGGCGGCTTCCTGCGAGGTGCGCGCCGATACCTCCAGCCACAGCGGCTCGTGGGGATGGCCGCGCTCGGCGAGCGCGCGCGCCACGCGCTGGAAGCCTTCCGGGCGATCGTTCAGCACCGCGCTCATGCGACAGCCTTCTCGCGCTTGGCGAGCAGCGCCTTGCCGGCGCGCGACACCGGCGGCCGCCCGAGCACCTCCGAGATGAAGGCGCCGGCATCGACCAGCGCGTCCAGATCGATGCCGGTCTCGATGCCCAGGCCGTTCAGCATGAACACCACGTCCTCGGTGGCCACGTTGCCGGTGGCGCCCTTCGCATAGGGGCAGCCGCCGAGTCCGGCCACGCTGGCGTCGAAGTGGTGGATGCCCATCTCCAGGCAGGCGTAGATGTTGGCCAGCGCCTGGCCATAGGTGTCGTGGAAATGGCCGCTCACTTCGGCCAGCGGGAAGTGTTTCAGCGCACGCTCCATCGCCGCCTGCACGCGCCTGGGCGTGCCCACGCCGATGGTGTCGGCGATGCCGCAGTGGTCGACGCCGATCGCCTTCATCAGCCGCACCACGTGCTCCACCTCGTCGGGCGAGACCGCGCCCTGGTAGGGGCAGCCCAGCGCGCACGACACCGCGGCGCGCACCTTCAGACCGTGTTCATGGGCTTTCGCCACGACCGGTGCGAAACGCTCGACCGATTCGGCAATGGAGCAGTTGATGTTGCGCTGGCTGAAGGCCTCGCTGGCCGCGCCGAACACCACCACCTCGTCGGGCCGGGTCGGCAGGGCTGCTTCCAGGCCCTTGAGATTGGGAGTGAGCACTGAGTAGCGCACGCCCTGATGCCGCGTGATGGCGGCCATCACCTCGGCGTTGTCGGCCATCTGCGGCACCCACTTCGGGCTGACGAAGCTCGTCACCTCGATCTCGCGCAGGCCGGCCGCCTGCAGCCGGTGCACCAGTTCCACCTTGTGCGCCGTGGCCACCGGCTGCTTCTCGTTCTGCAATCCGTCACGCGGCCCCACGTCGACGATGCGGACAGTCGATGGAATCATGAAAAAAGTCTCGTGCAAATGGGCGGGGTCACGTTGTTTCCCCGCGGCTAGGGATGGCGGTCACCAGTCTGATACAGGAAGATACAACCACTCGAACAGGAACCCTCGTGGACACCGCCACCCGCCTCCGCCTCGCCACCCGCATCCATTTTGCGCTGCTGCGCCATTACGGGCAGAAGGTGGAGATCAGCGACCTGATGAAGGGCGAGGGTGAAGTGCGCGAGGCGATCTGGGTCTGCGAGGCCTCGGGCGACCGCGAGCTCGCCGCCATGGCCCGCCAGCTGCGCATGGCCAACGAGGCGCCTGTCACCGGCAACGTCCCGCAGGACACCGCGGCCTGGTCGGGCGACACCTCGGGCTTCGGCCTGTCCCGCCCGCCCGAGCTGGAGGTGAAGCCCGCGCCGGCCGCCCAGAACCGCTGGCTCAAGCCAGCCAGCTGGATGCGCCGCGGCAGCGCGCCGCGCCAGGGCTGACAACGCATCACACGGCCGCTTCCAGCCGCAGCAGTTCCTCGCCTTCCAGCACCTGGTCGCCAACCGCGTAGAGCAGTTCGGTCACCGTGCCGTCGCGCGGCGCGGTGATGGTGTGCTCCATCTTCATCGCCTCCATCACCGCCAGGGCCTGGCCCTTCTTCACTGCCTCGCCGGCCTGGGCCAGCAGCGCGATCACCTTGCCCGGCATGGGTGCCGTCAGCCGGCCGGCTTCGCCGGCCGAATCGGCCGCATGGGCGATCGGGTCGATGGTGTGCAGCAGCGCCGTGCCTTCCGGCGCGAAAACGGCGATGCGCTCGCCCGCGGCGTAGACCGAGAGCGTCCAGCGCCGCCCGGCCAGTGTGACGTCGTGCTGCGTGCTGCGGCGTGAGCTCGCGACGAAGGCCCACTGCCGGTCGCCGATCGCCAGCGTGGACTCGCCGCGGTGGCTTCGCACCAGTCGGACGACCCGGTGCGCCCCATCCACCTCCAGGTCGAAGCGGCGCACCGCCGCGCCGTGCAGTCGCCAGCCGTCGCGCTTCGACCAGGGGTCGGCGTCTTCGCCGGCGGCCTCGTGCGCGAGCACATGGGCGATCGCACCGGCCGCCGCCACCTCCAGCGCCAGCGGCGGCTGGCCGAACAACGCGGCGCGCTCACGCTCGATCAGCGCGGTGTCGAGGTCGGCCTGGGCGAACGAGCGGCTCGCGGCCACGCGGCGCAGGAAGGCCACGTTGGTCTGCAGCCCGACGATGTGCGTCTGCGCGAGCGCCGCATCGAGCCGCGCCAGCGCCTGCGCGCGGTCGGCGCCCCAGACGATCAGCTTGGCGATCATCGAGTCGTAGTGCGGCGAGA
>VFQN01007431.1_pt1 | contig 11813 bp, 18 predicted proteins | sample 3512371 | NCBI WGS metagenome assembly VFQN01 (sample SAMN10412370, study PRJNA504923) | tailings metagenome | isolation source: Replicate 2 from Balatoc abandoned mine | place: Philippines: Itogon, Benguet | collected 2017-08-28
GCTCCACTGCCGACCTCCTTCACCAGGACAAAGTCCTTGATGGACCTGCGTATGTACACCAGTAAGCGCGAACAGTGAGCGTTTAGGAGCAAGCCCACTGGGCCCGGCGCGCCGTTGCAGACCGAGGAAATGCCAAGCAAAAGCGAGCACAGAAACACTTCTGAGCGCAGGCTGCAGTGTGACTTCCGAGCATGCAATAAGTTGTGCGTTGCAAGGGGCGGAGGGCAACGACCTAGCCTCGCTGGTAGCATCACCTACCAATAGTCCCGGTTGAGCATGGCTTGGGGGCATTTCTCCGACACCGCCAAAAGGCGGGGCGGGTAGCTACATGCAAAACAGGGAAGTCGCGTTGATGTTAGGCACGATAACTTGACACAGCCAAACCCGACTCCAATGCACACGGCGAGTACCCACCCCTGCATTGTCCGAGTGAAGCTCTGATCAATGCTGTTGTGCCCGGTTCACCAGGAGTTTACAGGCCAGCCCTGCACGAGGGGAACAGCCAAGAGCCAGGAGTCTCCGACCTGTTCGCCAGGCTCGCACTCTACTAGGCGAGGTGAACAGCCACGTACATGGTCTCATTGTGCATGAATATTGCTACTGGTTCTTGATAAAATCGATACGCGCGCAGTCCCGCCAAGGCGGGTCCAGAGCTCAGGCCCGAAAAGCACACCCTCGTGCTTTTTTGAAACAAGTCATTGGTTCACGAGACAGCAGTGTATTGTATTTTATGTCACAGAAAGAAGGAGTGTTCCTCAGTGCGGGTCACCGTTCACGCGCACGGTTCACGCGCGTATTATTATCTATGCACAGGCATTGCAGCTCATATGTTTAGATCATTGTAGGGCTATCAGCCGGTCAGTCCTTGCCAGCTGCAGGGCGCGCTGCTTGCGCCATGCCAAGTACACTCTCAAGATTGGGCTCCAGTGCAGCCTTGGCAACCCGAAACCCGACGCAGGTAGATCTATAAACTATGCATCTTGTTTGGTTTAGGACGGCTTGCGAAGTGTATGAAGGATATGCGACAGTCTACCCACCTGCGTCCCGTTGCTTAACTGGGCAGTCCCCAGCCTCTGCTGAGGGATGTCAAATCACTGTTAATTTCGAAACTTTCAACTCCCTTGGTGAGGACGGGTAAGGTTCAGAAGGACGGCACCTGAGCGTCCATCGACCCGCTAACCGCTGCGACCGCTGCGTCACTCAAGAAGTGGCCACGTAGCGCTTCAACACATCAGTAGTACGAGTGGAGACAGTATAATACCTGTTTATCTTCTGACTTCAATTACGAAAAGCAGCGGGTGGTTTTGGACGTCTCATTCTGGCTTTGGCAGCTGCCACCTTGAGCCCGCAGGTAGCCAGGGGTAGCTAATGGCCTGGGCGCGCTGAAACGTTTCCAGGCATCTGCGTGACGAGCCAAAGTAAAAAGACACGGCTTCGTATCGATAGGCAGCGACTGGTGTTCTAGTCTAGTTGCATTGCAAAAGGCCACACGGGGCAGTGAAGACTCGACACGTGGTGGGCAGGGGACGAGGGAGACTAGGACCTCCCCTGCCCGAGGCGTCCACGTCGTGCGCCATGCACGTTTGCCTACAGGAGCACTCCCCCTCGAGGCCCCTGCTCCAGGGGATCCCGTGCTACTGCGTCGTTCCTGAGGACCTAACCCTTAGTCTGTCGAGCCTCCAATAATGTTGAAACTGGCGAATTGACAGAAGGACCGACAGCCTGTCAAAGCGGGCTGGCTGAACAGGGCTGAACGACCGAGCGATAGTCCTGAGTGCCGAGGGGTTTGAGGCCCCCGCTATCTTCCTGTTTACTTCATGCCTCTGTGTCAAGTGAGCTTAGACGCGGTACGATTGTGGATTCAAAGGCGGGTATGACGGTGCGACGGCTGCTGGGACCTGGGAGGTGGGGAACGGCGCCGGCCCTCCGTCGCTCTAGAGGCGGCGCAGGGCCCCCACACGGCCCCAGTCAGGGCCAGACCTCGTTGAGAGACGCACATCTGGGTGGCAGCGGTCCAGAGGGGTGCCTGTGAAGCGCACTGTGGGGCGTCAGGTGTGGGGCGTCAGGTTGGGGCGGTCCATAGAATAACGAGGGGGGAGTTATCTGATGGTCACGGACAAGCCGAGCCCCGACGGCTGCGCAGCTGCGCAGGTCCGCCCAGGGCAGGCGTGCCGGCGTGACATTTCCCGTCACTACACCAGTGTCCACGGCTATTACTTGATCACAGGGCCCTCTCCCCGGCGGCCGGCAAATCCGGACCGCACCTCTGAATACGACATCTCCTTACCACGTGGACTTCTCAATGCCGGCGGTACATACTGCCAGAATACCGCTTCAGGGGTTCCATCCCATGGCCAGCGACCAACAGGCCGAGGCAGCACCCATAGGACTTCAGGACTTCAGGGGGGGGAAGAGGGGGAGGAGGAAGTGGGGGCGGGGGAGGAGGGGGAGGAGGAGGCGGGGGTGGGGGACGGAGGAGGGGGTCCATAGGTGTGTCACGATCCACCAGGTGTGTCACGATCCACCGTGTGGCCATGATGAGCTGTGGGCAAGAGGTCGAGTAGGCACGGCAGCTCGGAAGCGGGCCGCAAGCAGGCAATGCAAACGCGGCAGCGCCCTGCTTGCGCCACGTGTAATGACGGCACACGGCGCCTCCCTTGTCGCCGGATCGTTCCTGCGACCAGTGGACTGGGGGATGCAAGCGAGCACCCTTTGGGCCGGTCCATAGGTGCTATATACGGTATCGTGCACGGGGCTGCATGGGGAGCCTGCTGGTTCCCCGGTGGGCCCCTGATGGGGGCTGCCGTGGGCGGGCGCATGGGTGGGGCCGGTAGGTGCGCGTAATCTGCGGGCGGGTAGCCAGGCTGGCGGCTGGGCGTGGCGGCTATGACTGGCCGGGGTACACACCGGCCGGCGGCGAGCACGGCATATGAGTATTGTTGGACGACAACAGCGGGTAGCGATTACCATAAACGGGTCTGTACGGCGCATCCGGCTCCTTGGGGGCCCCGGGAGCCAGGCGGGCGTCTTGGTGGGGGCGGGGTCCTCACCGCCACATGATGGCGCGCACACAGCCGCTTGCCCTGCGTGCGTATAAGCCCCCTGGTGTGCGTGTGTGTTAACACTAACGCACCTAGGGGATGGCGTCTTAGTCCTCACCGCCACATGATGGCACACAAGCGGCCGCTGGCGGCCGGCAGTCGAGCGGCTGTGGCTAGCCCGAGGACACAGGGGCCGGCGCGCAGCCAGGGACCGGCGGCTGGAAAGTGGATGGAAGGCTGGCGGTGGTGGCAACATCGACAGTGGCTGGTAGGGCCTGTCTACACATGTTGGCAGGTGCGGAGGCGGCGCGGTCCTGTCCGACACTCACGCAAGCGGGTAGGCTGGCAGCAAGGAGTTGTCGAGCGGCTGGGTTGGCCCGGGTACGCAGGGGCCGGCGCAGGGCCGTCATCCGCACGGGTCGGCAGCTGATACGGCGTTCCGTGATTGGTGACGGCGCGGCGGTGTAGCGAGGGTGTCGTACACGAGGCTGGGGAGGCGTGGGGTCTGTTGGTTCCGCGGTGGACAAGCACATGGTTTGGCTAGGGCTGCAGGAGCAATAAGCCCAGCTGCCCAGCAGTAGTCCAGGTGCCTCCCGCCAACGCCAAGGCAACGCGCGGAACGATTCCGCTTGCAGGCGTAGCGTGTGCAATCCGGCCAGTGCCCGGCCATCCCTACGCATACAGTCGTTTCTTAAGCCACTGCCGGCGCCATGCAGTTAGAAACACCTCCCGCACAGCGAACCGCACCCTAACGCGCTCCGCCGCTGCTCCAACCCCCGTCACAACGACGACAACAAACTGTTTGCGATCCGTTCGTCTGAAACCCAGCGCGCGGCCAGCCGCCCTAACGCCATAATGTACGGTAACGGGTATGCAACCCCATGCCAACACTCGCCGAGTCCCACAGCACCGCAGTGTGCAGAGCAGGGCCCTGCTTCCTTGCCTCTTGGTGTGTGTTTGGCCACCGCTGGGAGCCTGCATCCGCGGCTGCACTCGGCGCACACCACACAACCGAATCCGACCCCGGCGCCGCATTCAGGCGGCCACTGTGCTGGCGTGCTAGGCCGCAGCGGACGAGCAGCTGTAGTAAATTAGCACAACGTAAGCGTTCTTCACCCCGTACCCTCTTAAAAAAGCCGCCCGCTACCATCAAGGTGCTGCTCCCAACACCAGAGGAGCCCTACCCCAGCGCTGCAGTGGTGCTGCTCCCAACACCAGGGGAGCCCTACGCCAACGCCAGCCCATGCCCAGCGCCTCACGACTGCAACGGACAGCGCTTTCCACCTTGGCCACTGCCCCTGCCCCAAGCCGTTTGCCACCGCCATGTTGGTACCCCTCCGTGCCCCTGTGTGCCCCTGTGTGTCCCGATCCTTCCAGTGCCGCTGCTGCTCCACCGCTGGTGCGGTTCGACGTACCGCTGCGACGCCTTGCCTTTCGGCTTGGCGGCAGCTGCCCGCTTGAGCCCTGAGTACAGCGCAACTCGCCACCGCTGTTCCTGGCTCTGCTGCCGCTGCTACCAAGGCCTAAGACGCCTTGTCCTTCCCCTTGGCGGCAGCTGCCAGCTTGAGCCGCGAGTAGAGCGCGAAGCCGCCCACGCTGACGGCGTAGCCCGCCATCTGCAGCGCGTGTACGGCCTCGCCGTGCGCCACCACGCCGTACCTGCGGGCGACACACGGTGTCCGCAGGGCAGAGGAGTGAGTTAAGAGATAGGGTGGCAGATCTGGTCTGTGGGTTGCTGGGATGGGGCCTCGCCCTGCGCCACCACGCCGTACCTGAGGGCGCCGTACATTTTACAGTGCTACGGTAAGCAGTACAAGGGAGGATTACCGCTTGGCGTGTACGGCCGCCATGCCCATGCCCATGCCCATGCCCATGCTCAGGAGTAGAAGGAAACGCGTGGCGTGTATGCAAGCCGAATATAGTAACGAATGTGCGGGGACGGTACGCCAGACAATGAACAGTAGGTGTTCCTCACAACAGATCGCCGTTCCGTTTCAACCAACACGCTTGACCCACCACACGCCCGCCACGTTTCTGACGCAGCCCGCCATTTTGAAGGTGAGCTGCTGCTAGTCTGGCGAACCCAACAATGACTGTAACGTGTTATGTTTAGTGTTACTCTGTGAACATGTGCGATGCACTCACCACACCACCGCCACGTTTTTTATGCAGCCCGCCACCTTGAACGTGAGGCTGCTGCTGGTCTGGATGGCCACGAAGCACGTCATGTTGACCAGCGCCGAGGCAGCGAAGGCGGCCAGGAAGACCCACGGGTCAGCCGCAACCAGCGCCAGGCCGCCGCCGCCGCCCGCCGCTGCCAGCATGTCTGGCCCTTCGTACAGCACGCCCGCCACCAGCAGCACCAGTGCCGTGGGGCCGCCCACGTACAGCAACGTCTCGGCGGTGTTGTACTTCTGGCCGCCCTGTTGCGAGGGGGTGGAAATCAAGCATCGGGGATAGGTTGTGACCCTGTGACAAGTACATACTCAGGGCTTGTCTTGAGGTCTGAGAGCGCCCATGTCCACGCGTGCATCCTTGAACTCCACCAACACCCACCTGCAGCAGCTCCGCCCCCACGACGCGTGCGGCCTACTTCAGCGAGCTGGCCGGAAACCAACAAGGCCAGCAAGGGCCCTCCGCAGTACCCTCGGCGCCCCCCTTCCTCGCCCCTTCCACCCCACGCAGCCGCCATCTATCTCCGCAGTTGACCGGCTGTTGCTGCCTCGGCCACACCCAGGAAAGGACAGCTCCATCATTAACCTGTACGTTGCACGCTATTCTTCCTCAAGCCCACCTGCAGCAGCTCGGCGCCAACGACGCGCGCTGCCTCTGTGAGCGAGCTGGCCATGAAGGCCCCGAAACCACCCAGCCAGCCCTGAAACGGGCATGCACCAGCCTGGATCCTCCCCACCATCACTGCACTCGGCCAACCCTTTCAACGCCCCGCCCACCCCACCCCACGCAGCCGCCGCCTCCGCAGCCAGCCGCCTGCGATCCCGCCCACGCCCACGCCACCAACAAACTGCATCCTGCACGCTATTCCTTCGCACACCCACCTGCAGAAGCTCCGCTCCCAACACCCGCGCCGCCTCTGTCAGGAAGCTGGCCATGAATGCTCCGAAATCACCCAGCCAGGGGCCTCCCCTGTCCTCCCGCCAATACACCCGGACAACCCTCGGTCTGCCACGGCACCACCCACGCACGCAGCCGCTCTCTACGCAGCTGGCCGGCTGCTAGCACATCCCATTTACTTGCCGGTGGGTCCATAACACGCACGAGGCACTTTCGATTCCTCCACCCACCTGCAGCAGCTCCGCGCCAACGACGCGCGCCGCCTCCGTCAGGGAGCTGGCCATGAAGGCTCCGAAACCGATCAGCGAAAAGGCGGGCGTGCCGCTCTCCAGCAGTACGGCGCCTGCCGTACCGCCCGCGATCATGAGTACGGACAGCAACAGCGGCCAGGTGAAGCGCTCCAGGCCCGCCAGCACGCACAGCAGGAGAGTCAGGGCGGGCGTGAAGGCCTGCAGCAAGGGACGATGAAGAGGACAGAGTTTTGCACAATAATCAACCACAAGGAAGAGAAGTCCGGTTAGCGTGTTGCACGCCAAGGTGAAGCGCTCCAGGCCCGTCAGCACGCACAGCAGCAGCGTACGGTGAGCGCGGGAGTGGAGGCCTTCAGCAGAAGTAAACAGTCACAGAGAAGGTGGATAGCAGGAAATGACTGTGTTACTGGCGCAGTTGGATACTGCATCGTTCCCGGGTAGCAATGTACAGACAGCGCCCCAGACCCAGGCGCAGCACAGAAGGAGCGTTGGGCCTAGTGTCAAGTGCGTCTTGCAGTGACGAGCAGGGTACCACGCGGGCCTTCAGTAAACAGCCTTACTGTAGGCTGTGGTCGTTGCAGACCCGCTAGCGGGCACTGCAGCAGCGCCGCTGCGGGCAGCATGGGCTCAAAGGGCCATTGGGGATTGGCGCCAGGCAGGACCGTTGACAGTAGGACAGTAAACTGCATCAATACTGTTGCGTTGCGTGAGGCATTCTCACCTTGAGGATCTGGATGAAGGCCACCGACAGGTACAGGTACGACATGTTGCCAAAGTACATTGTGGCGGCGGAGGCGGCGGTGATAGGCAGTAGCTGGGTGGCGAACTGCCGTACGCTGGGCGGCGGGCGCAGCGGCTGCAGCCGCAGCGCGCCCATCAGCAGGCCGGACAAGGCGGAGAAGAGCTGCAGCCAAGGGAGGCAAACATCAGCATACAGTTTTAAGCACACGAGTAAGTAAAGCATGTCGTGGGGCACGAGGGAGAGTGTTGGTGGGCCGGCAAAGGTTGGTGGCACGTGGTGTCACGCGGGTGTGGTGCCCGACAGCGCAGAGCAGAGCTGCGGCCAAGAGAGGAAAATATCAGCAGAAGTACAAGGATAAGGAGGTACGGTTCTGGGGGCAAGAGCTGCGGCATGTGGGTTTGGGGGCAGCAGCGGCAGGGGAATGTCTGCTGAGGCCCCACAGGGTACGAGGGCAGGGCCGAGCGAAGTGGAGTGCAGCTAAGGGGTACGAGGCTCCACAGATAGGGCAGACAGGGCAGACAGGAGCTGCGGCGGGAAGCACACGGTTACGTGCAGCCCACAGCAGCGGCACCAAACGGTGTTGTTGTCGGCGTTGGCAGAGCAACAGGGCGAGTAAAGGTTGAACGCAGCGTCTGCAGCCGCGGCGCCACCCCCGCCCCCAACCCAACCCACCTGCCCCATGCCTGTGACGGTTGCCGGGTAGCGGAAGCCCCGCGCGTACAGCGATAATCGAAGGACAACCCTTTGGCTGCCATGGAATGGCATAAAACCAAAGTGCGGTTACGCCCCGGCCAACCCACCTGGCCCATGCCTGTGACGGTCGACGGGTAGCGGAATCCCCGCGCGTAGAGCGACTTGTTAAGGATGATGAGCGCGCTGCTGCAGCCCATCCACGCCAGGGTGGCCAGCACGCCCAGCAGCAGCCGGCCGGGGGTGCTGCTGGTGGCGGCTCTCTTGCTGCTGTCCTGAGCGCCGCCCTTCGGGGTGCGTCCGTTCGCCGCCGCCGCTGCGGCGGCGGCGGCGGATCCAGCACCGCGGCGGCGCACCGCCGCCGCTGCCGCGTCCACCTCCACGTGCGGGCCGTTACCCTGCACCTCGTTCCTTTCCGTTTCCCCGCCGTTGCCCATCACGGCTGTATCCTCAGCCATGTCGTGTGCCTCCATGCCTTACGTCCCTGCCTCCCACAAGCTCGGCTCAGCGACAGCCGGGGCGGCCGCCCCTAACAAAGCCCTTCCCGCGACGGTGAGCCCTTCCCGGCGTTTGCCGTGATGCACTGCTGCTGGTTGCTATCCGACGCTGCACAAGCCGAGCGCCCTGCGACCCCAAAGCCCCGGACCTGCTGCTGCTGCTGCCGACGGCCGTGGTGCTCTGCTGCTGCCGCTGCCGGATACCGGTATACGGATGCCGCCTGGAACCCCGCAAGCCCTGAGCCTTGCGCTCGGCGCCTGCGCGTCCGGGCAGGTGGTAGCAATACTGGGACCTGAGCGGTAGGCAAGTGCTGGGGTGTAGCCGTGGGCGCGGCCTCAATGCCACCGCCTGCTTCAGCTGCTGGGGCTGCTTCTGCTCCTGCGTTTGCTTTTTGCTCGTCCTCGGGGGCGTGCAGCTGCGACTGCTCTTGCTGCTCCTCCTGCTGCCAGCTGCTCCTGCTACTGCGCCTTTGGTGGAGACGTGTACTGCGGCGGGGAATGGAACAGCACAAGCAGAGCACCACACATACACCCACAGGCGTCAATGGAGCTCAAACAGTTGCAAGTGCGTGCTAGGCGCACAGCTGTCCACACGCCCTACGCCCCCTCTTGACCCCCACGTGTCAAATCCCACTAGCTTCTCAGAGACTTCCCGGCATTGCCGTACCGCTTGCCCCTGGATTGGCTGTTCCGCACCTCCCTCAGCACCCACGCTGCGTCCTTTGCAAACCCCCGAACCCTCCGCCCTGCGCGAGCCCCACTCCCCCTGCCTCATCCCGGGCCCTCCACGTCTGACAGCACGCCGCTGCACCCAAACAGGCGCGTGTGATTTTGCCGTCACGCAGCAGCCGCCCCCTCGCCCTGGTACCAGCTTCCCCAACCTTCCTCAGCCCCCCCCTTCCTGGCCACCCACGCCGCCTGCTGTGCAAACCTTCCGACCCTCCGCCCCGCACGAGCCCCACTTTCCCTGTCTTACCCCCCTCCCATGTCTCACCCCGCGCCCTCCACAGTATGACACCCCGCCAGTGCACGTCTGAACAGGCGCGTGTTAGTTAGGCGCGTGTCACACAGCAGCGGCTCCCTGGTCCTAGCTTCCCCCACCTTGCTCAGAACCCACGCTGCGTCGTGCTGCGCTCGCTGTGGCATCAGCGCCACACGGTCGGCATCCGGCTCGCCAAAACACCCTAACCCCGCTCCCCGCCTCCCCGCCCCGCCCCCCCGTCCCCCACACTGCTTTCCACGCCCGCCCGCCTGAACCCGAATGCTGACCCCTCCCCACCACGACGTACCCCAGCTTCCGACCGCTTCCCCCACCTTCCTCAAAACCCACGCCGCGTCCTGCCGCGCCCTCTCCAGCATCAGAGCCACACGGTCGGCGTCCGGCTCGTCGCGGTGTGCGTTGAAGTGCTGCCGCACGTGGTGCCGGTAATAGGGCTGCGAGTTCCTGCGGAGGAGCAAGGGAGGCATGATGTGCACAGGGGGGCAGAAGAACAGGCGGCGCGTTGGGTCAGGGGCTAGATTGCTTCTGGGGTAATGGTGGGGCTGCAACACGAGGGGCAGGGGGTGGTGCAGGGGACATGGGCTTAGCCACCCGCCGAGCTCCGGACAAAGACCGATCAACCATCCCCCCTAAACGGGTGGCGCAACGGCTAGTCGGCACACCGCCTTAGGCGTGGGACTGGAAGCAGGCAGGTAGCTACAGGGGTGCAAGGGGTCCCTCCAGGTGTGACTTCAGGTGCCTTGGCTACAGGTACCGATTGCGCACGCCGTCTACGATTCCCAGTATGCTCCAAATGGATCCGGCGACTATTGTTGGATAGTAAGCATGCACTTCGCTGTGTCCCTGGAAGGACTTTGCACATGTTCCGACAAAAAGGATGGCAAAGCGCGCGGCGACGCCAGGCCACCTCCTTGCCCACCTGGGCAAACTCCGAGTTTGACGCAGAAGCTCACGGTACAGCGAAAGCGCTGCGTTTGAGCCAGTCATAGGCGCTCTCCGGTCTGTGCGGTCCTGGCCGCAGCACTCAGTTTGTATTCCTTGATGCGCTTCAGGTCACAAGCTTGTAGTATACTTTATACATGCATGCTTATAAGCCTGGTGTCAGCTACACGAGCTGAGGCCTCTTTACATGCAATCCCGCCAACCGTCCTGCCGATGCCACTGAAATGCCACTGATCTGAGACAAACAGCACATAACATAACCATAAAAGCAAACTTGTTGACTACTGTGCAGCAACCGCAATGCGGGTAGCGCAGCTTTACTTGGCACTTTACAATGCGGTTCAGGCTGTTGGCTGGGCTGCGTGCTTTGGAGTTCTCGCGCATGGACTAATCAACAAGCAAACGCCGGAGCAGCTCTACGCAAGCGCAGGGCCTCTCACAAGTGAGTCCTGGGCGAGGGCCGGGTAGCAGCCTTGCCTCCAGCTGCTGCGGTCACGCAGGGACAGCTGACCAGCCCCGTGTGGCTGCCACGCACCTTCCAAGCGAGCTGCAGCCTGGTGTTATCGCATACAGTCGGCTAGAATGCATACAACTTACCACTTCGCACGGGTCTCGGGGTTAGATCAGTGCGCAGCGGAAGGCAAAGTTGGCCACAGGCCATGCACCTGTTGCTGCTCCCACGTGCCAGCCTACAGCTGGTGGCTCGGCCCAAAAGCGTTGCACAGTACTTAGAGCACAATACGCAACCATTCATATGGAAGCACTGATATTATTGATGTACATTCGACGCTCTGCAACCAGCGCGCACGGTGTGTCGCTGCTCCCAAGCACCTGCTGCTGAAAGTACATTTACAATCATCCACTGCAGTACAGAGCGCATGGTGCGCTATTGCTCCCCCCCCCCTTTACCACCGGCTGTAACACGTGTCCGGCAAACTGACGTGGCCCGTCCTCTCCTTTCAGTAACAGCCCAAACACCTCCCCTCGCAGCATCGCTCCCATGCCAACGTGTATCCCCAGCCCCCGCCCCCTAACACCCTGCGCCTGGTAACAGCCAGCAAGCAACGCTCAGCGCCCCTTTGCGCCCTCCACACAACCTCCACTTACGCACCTGCAACGCCACCCTTTGCCCCGATACCCACTCAACCCCTTACAATTCCCTCCATACTGGCCTCGCACCAACCAGAGCTGTGGGGTGTATCTCGTTTGGAGGCCCTGCGCGCCGCGGTGGGCCTGGTCCCCTCCATGCCTCGCCATGGCGCTCATCCATGGCCTCCGTTCACCGGCATCCCTGGCTTCCACTTACCTGTATCCACAAAAACATAGTACGAGCACGCTGCCAACTACACCGCTCCGCTCCCCCACCGAACAAGCTGCCATGCCGTACTCCCCTTGCAGAGCTGTTCCAGGGGGTGTCGCTTTTGGAGACCCTCCATGCCGCGGTGGGCCTTGTGCCTTCCAGTCCCGCCATGGCCCTCATGCAGTGGGCCGGCCGCTCCAACGTGCTGTTCCTGGTCCTAGACGCCATCCCCCAGGTGGGTGGGCGTTAATACACATGCACACATGGGGGCTAATACA
>VFQN01007432.1_pt1 | contig 11812 bp, 16 predicted proteins | sample 3512371 | NCBI WGS metagenome assembly VFQN01 (sample SAMN10412370, study PRJNA504923) | tailings metagenome | isolation source: Replicate 2 from Balatoc abandoned mine | place: Philippines: Itogon, Benguet | collected 2017-08-28
CATTTCTTCGTTTCTCTTTGACGAAGTTAAGAATTTGATTAATACTTTTAGCGATTGCTCATCTAGGTCAACTCCTGCGTTATGCCGCAACCTTACGTACTGCAAATTGGCAGAAATACATACAGTCAGAAACCACGGGAAAAGAAATTTGACCTCACCTCCATGAAAGCTTCCTGGTAATTTTCATTTTGAAGGATAGATCGACGACCGTGAGAAATAAAATCAATACAACTATTCCAATCCTTGACTGATAGCAAAGGTGCCTCTTCTAAATCTTCCTTCTCAACGAGCTGATAAGAGTTCAACTTCCGAGAGTATACATCGCTTCCGTACAAACTCTGTTCAATTTCTGCGGCATGTAAAATTTCAAGCAGCCCAAAGATATCGGATCTTTGAGCACACATTTTAATAGAACGCCTCCACACTATCTTCGGAATGGGTACTGAACGAGCTTGGCAAATTTCAATCATCAGGAGAATCCACGACAGGGAAGGGTAGTAAGTCATGCTCAAAGCTAGCTTCAACAAAACAGAGCGCAATAATTCTTCGTCGAACTTATTATTCGCCAAAATTGCTGAAATTTTTGACCAATGGATAGGCAGTAGATCTAACCTCTGCAACAACGCGGTTTGTGCCATATCCTTTTGTAAAATCTGATCTAACGAGGGTAAAGGGATCATGGTTGAAGAAGTTGAAACTTTCCAAACTTGAAAGATGATTCTTCGGTCGGTACGATTCAAGTCATTGCTTTTAATGCTCGGAACAAGAAGTTTGTGGCGCAAACCTGCCTCATCACAGATTACTCTCATCAATCTTCTCGACATTCCTGGTTTAATACTATAAATAACGGTAAACCATAAGCGGGAGGAAAAGTTTTAAACTTACCTTATCTCCCTAGAAACAGCAGTAACATCATTGTTGAATGAGAGCAATTCACCATATATCGTTCTCACTGGTTTAAAAAGTTCTGCTAGGACCTCTTGAGGAAGAGCCTTTCCAGAATTAACTAATGCGGCGTTTTTTAAGCGAAAAGATAATGCCCAGTAATTCGCATAAAATTCTAATGTTTTCAATTTCCCTATCTTTCCTTCAGCAGCAGGCAGACAGTCAAAAATCAGATGATCCATCAGCAATATGGCAAACCGCGAGGATCTATGAGTATTGGCCTGAAATATACGAGTGATTAACTGATCAGCTTGTGCAAAAGCTTTCAAAAGTGACAGTCGATCAAGCTCGAATCCATTTGCCTCTAAATCGTCAATGGGAACGTCCCGCAAGACTTCTCTGTTTAAAGCTAAATAACCTTTGAGACAGACACACAGAGTAACTTACTTGGCAAATGCGATGGCGATTTCATCATATCTTCCAGCTAGAGCCAATCCTACTATCAATTTCGCCACGGTAAAACGAGCCTTACCAGAAGATCCTGAGCGCGTTTCAATAAACAACGTCATAACCTTCCATAACAACTCCCTATCAATTTTGCTACTACTTCTGTATTGAAGTTGTTGGTTTCCTCCAAAAGACACAGAATAATGATTAAGCTGGGGAAATTAAGTTAGGCGAAACTAGCAGCAAAGATTTTGCCTCACCTTTTTGAAGCTAACTTCATCTAAATCATCCAATCGATTAAACTCGAGTGCAACCTTAATCAAATTTAAAATGACAGTCAGAGAGCTTTGCCGACTCATCAATCCTGCCAGAACCAAAAACATCGAATGGTCTGGGAGTGGTACTCCCATTTGTAGCATATAATGGAGACAAGCAGCTGCAGTTTCCCAGTCAAATGCATTTATGGCCTGCATTGAAAGCTGCTTGCAGAGTAAGGGATCAAGCGAAAGCTTGATTTCTGTTGCTTGGGTGATAATCTTCTCTACAACATGAAAGTTATTGCTTTTCATAGACTCTAGCAGATAACCTTCGATCTCTATCACTCCATCATCTCCAAATTGACTATACTGACGGAGAACCAATTTCAACGTTGAAAAGTCGTTGACACGAATTGAGTCTTCCAACATCGCTTGAAGAACAGGCTGCGTAAGAGTTAGATTGGTTCTAGAAAATGGCTTTTCCAAATTTTCAGATAAACATCTTATGACGACTTTGTTGAAGCTAAGCCTCAATATGCCACGATGCAGCGAGGTTCGGAAGAAGTGTTGAATCATGAGAAAATGTGAGAATGAGGAGCCGGCCTCAATCTTCCGGCTTTGGCTGTGGTGCGTTTCATTTTTTTCACAAACAAACAACCACAATAATGGAGATTGTCAAGTTTAAGAGAGAGCAAGAGCAACACTTGCATCACATACAAAGAATAAGAAATTCAACCCCGATGTTGGAGTAAGGCATTACATTACTTCTTTTTAGTCCCTTCATTCATCGTGCCTTAGTACCTCGACACCAGAATCGCTCGGATTAAAGCATTTAGCTTTAAGGCCGAAGAAGATGCAGCTGATTGAGGACCGACGTCAAGTTGTTGCCAAAGAAAATGCGAAGCTAATGTCTTTAATGACCAACGTAAGCATATATCTCGGAACTAACCTATCTTTTAATCTCAACTAAAGATTATGAATGAAAAAAGAGACCAACCAAAGCATTCAAGGCCCGCGTCTTTGAATGAGGTTGAAAGAAAACGGGAAATAGACAGGGTAAATTTTGAGAACAAGCTTATGGTTGAGCGATTAAGCAGGATTAATCCGGTTATCAACAATAAGGCGCTTCAAGAATCCTTCCAAAAGCATCAAAAAGCAGAAAGCAATCTGAGGCGACGACAGATGAAACCATTGACTTTTCCGAAAGATTTACATCCTAATTCCCCGCTACGGAATCGATTGAACCGATCTGGCGAAAATTCGGATTTCAACCTTAGTACGAACCTTTCTATGGGCTTATTTGATTCTAGTCTCTACAGCACTCAACGCAATCAATTCACCGGATCAAGCAACTTGGCGAACCTAGAATCCTCCCCTATTAGAAGTGTCACCGATTTTAGAAAGCAGGTTATCTCAACAAAGAAGCTGCAAAGTGATTCGAAAGGAACTCGAGGAAACGAATCAACTTTTAACCAATCTTTGGTATATTCCCCTGCTTCCTCTATACATGTGGGAGAATCTAAGATGTCTTTGGATACTCTGCCGAGGAAAACGAGTACTAAAGCAGCTGATTCCTTGTTTGAATTGACTCACGTACCAAAATAGAACTGTGATGACTGAAATCGTGAAGTGAATTGGAAATTTAAGTTAGGATGATTCTAAATCTGCTTGCTTGTGAAGAAGGTATAAATATCGATTCTCATGAGCTGGATCGCGATCTATGAGCTGTTGCAGATATTCCCTCCTGCGTTGAATTAGTGCAGCATATTGATCAGAATTTTTGAGTATTGACAGAAAAGAATTCATAGAAAGTAATAAATCAATTAAATAAACATTGCTATTCATTGCCCAACGACTCTTAAATTGCTCTAATTCTAATAAAGAGTGCACCAACTCCAAAAGACCAAGAAGAATTTCTAACAACTGTTCAGGACGGAAGCGGGATTTATCTTCGGAGCTCCAGGAGATAATAGAGAAACGACAAAGAAATTGTAAATACCACCAAGCACTCTGATCATCAGGCTCAGTAAATATGGCACTCTCAACAATGGAAAACTCTTGTTCAAGAATTGGCTTTAAAGCCTCAGGACGTTGTTCAAAGAGCTCGGACAGGTACACACTGCGGTGATGAAATGCCGAATAATTCGAGAAATTTTCCAAGATCTTCTCCTTTGAGTATTCAATTTCTTGTTCAAAAGGGTGGTGTGATAATTCATGCACATGACGACGATAATTCCAGCAGTGGAAATTTCTTTGATCTGCTTTCAAGAATTCCTTGCAAAGCGCAAGTTCTTCGTTAAGATCGACAACAAATCTCGAAACTATCCACAAACGATGATTCCAAGCACAATCTACATGAGTACATAACAAGTATTCCAATGATGATTGGATTTTTCACTCACATGATTTCGGATTTTTCCTTATTCCGTCAGCCGTGACCTCGAGCTCAGTGCGCGAAACATCAGCATTATTGAACTTCAAAATCTTGGAAGAACTGTCAATCTGTCCAATTTCTGGATACAAATGCAACAAGATTTCTCTTCTGAAGTTCCAAAGAGAATAAAAATCTGGATTCAATCTCAGCATCTTGCCAAGAATGAGCAAACTATCCTGAGAATAATCACGCTCTTCACGTTTTGCAAAGAGAATATCCACGAGGGATCGATACATCAAACTTTTCTCATGAATCGCCTTCGACTCATTCAAAGTAAGCGGACGATCTAATTTCTTTCGATTGTGCATATCTTCAAAAACTTTTTCAAACCCTTCTTTTATTATTACGTCTCTCATATTCTGATATTCAATCTGAAATTCCACTATGACAAGTGTTACTGGTGAAACCTCTGGAGTTTTGTTCAATATTAGCCGAGCGTGTACAATTTATTGTGAGGGTCCGATCCTTCAGACCATTCAGCTTGCAGGGATTTATAATGACAGTAAAACTTTTGTTGACATGCCCATGATTTATGAGCCTGAACAAGTGACTGACAACTTTAATGCCATTCAAGATAAATCAAACATTACACAACTAAAACAGTTTCTTGATGACAACTTCTTACCTGCGGGTAGTGATTTAGTAACTTGGGTGCCAACAGATTACAAGGTTGAACCCCCTCTCTATCTCGAGATTCCGAATGACTATCCCTATAAGCAGTGGTTCAAAGATTTGAATTCACTCTGGCTTATTCTTGGTAGAAATATTTCTGATTCTGTCGTTGAGCATCCTGAGAAGCATTCTTATCTGCCACGGCCATACCCAATGATTGTCCCTGGAGGTCGTTTTCGAGAATCTTACTATTGGGACAGCTATTGGATCGTTCGTGGATTGTTAGTATGTTCTATGAATGAATCTTCCTATAATATTATCCAAAATCTCCTCACTGATGTGAATAATTTTGGATTTGTTCCCAATGGCGGGCGAATCTATTACCTCGATCGTTCGCAGCCACCTCTTTTGTCCGAGATGGTTTTTACCTATTTCACTCATATGTTAGTGCAAAATAGCTGGAATATGAACCAATTTCTGGACAATTTTATATTATCGGCTTATAATAGTTTGACGAAAGAGTACAATTTCTGGATGAATTCGACTAACGGTCATTTAGTGGAATTAGTGAATCCAAACAACTCCTCAGAAGTTCTATATCTTAATCGATACTATAGTAATTATACCTCTCCACGTCCTGAATCGTACACTGAAGATTACAGCAATAGTGAACAAAGTTTCCGTTCTGTGGAAGAAGTTAACTTTTTCTATCGGTCTACTCGAGCTGGCGCAGAGACTGGATGGGATTTTTCATCTAGATGGATCCGTGGGGGATATAATATCTCTTATATCGACACTATTAACATTATCCCGATCGAACTTAACGTGTTTATGTACAAGTTTGAGTTAAATCTTGCGAAGCTTGGATTGATCGTAAACGGCATTTCGGGTGGCGAAGAAGATAAGGTGAATAGTTACATTTCTGCTGCTGTCAAGAGATATGATGCGATTCAAATGTTCTTGTGGGATAATGCTTCCTTTCATTGGAGGGATTATAACATCTCCTCAATGGCTTTTGCTACCTTAATTCGTGCAAATTATTCGAGTATAGCTTATTGGCTCCCTTTGTGGGCTGGAATTCTCCCCAATCGAATAAGCCCTACAAACATGATCGAGGACGAAGTTTATCGCAGTATATCACCCTCTGTGAATGAAAAAACTGGGGATAGATTAGTGCAGTCTCTTCTCGCTAGTCGACTCATTCAAGTAGGAGGTATTTTAACGACTACGATCAATACTGGACAGCAGTGGGACGCTCCAAATGCCTGGCCTCCATTGGTTTTATTGACCATCGAAGGATTGCAGCGATTAAAAACTCCGCTCTCTCTGTCACTTGCGGTGAGCTTATTCTTCTCATGTTTATTTCTAAGTTGACCTGTGAGCTAGTCAAATTTGACTTTTTTGTGGCTCAATACCTGCTACCTGGCGTATAATAACACAGGCTATATGTATGAAAAGTATGACGCCTTTGTTGTCGGAAAAGGGGGTGGTGGTGGGGAATATACTCCTCAAAAGGTACGATACTGACCTGTGAGATTCAATGATTTCGCGTTATCTTTGTTTATTATGTAGGGATTCGGATGGTCAAATGGTGTTGCTCTGATTCTCATAAATGAGACTTATAAGGCTTATTATGTGAGTGACGACAGTAGTGACAATGGTGGTCCGACTATTGTGGTTGCTGTTGTTCTTTCAATAGTCTTTACTGCTATGCTGAGCTTCATAGTATTTTTCTATTTTTATCCCAAATACTCTCGTCGTTTGTGCTCTAGAGTTCTTGGTTGTCAGCATGAAGACGAAACCACAACGGGAGTGACGTTGGATGCCCCTTTAGCAAAAGCTGAGATAGTTAATCCTCTCGTATAGATTATTTCATATGTTTCAATTGTGCCTGATGTGCGCAATGTTGGTTCTAAGTTATCCTCGTGAAGACGAAATAACAATGGCAGTAAAAGCCGAGATAGTTAATCCTATCGTCTAGATATATCTTATCTTTCAATTGTGCCGTGTTGTACTTAATATTATGCTACTGTAAGATTTAGATATGACCCACTGAATCAATCTTACACCTAAGCATCTTCATCATTAAAATCAGCACTAATGTTCATGTCAATTTCTGTGCCTGTGATTCTGCGATAGAGACTCAAAACATCGTCCGCAGCTGTCTCGAAGTGACTTGTTGCATCATAAGATTTGGAGATAAAGCAGTTATCCTGCGTGCCATCCCCGACTGGTTCGAGTAAATCTGTCACAGAGTCAAATCTATGAAATAAGGAAACAAATAATGAGGATCAGCAAAGACGCAGATTAACAATTTACCGCTCAAGGATTTTCCCCAAAAGGTCGAAACCAGGTTTTAATTCTTGAATTGGATTACTGGTCTCAACAGTCGTTGAAGCAATTGCGATATATTTGCCTGCTGAAGCGACTTGATGTGCAAAGCTTACCATGCAAACGTATATATCATTTCTTCGTTTGACCTATTAAATTGATCATCAGGTTACGGATGTAGAGGATTGCAATGAATGAACTAACTTGACTTGCAGGAATAATGATCTGAACGGATTCGGCATTATCAGTTCCAGCAATTGGATGATCTAATATACAGATAGACCGAACCACACGTCCAACTGTGCGAGTTTTGCTGGTAGGGAAGTAGGACGGATCTCCAACAATGATACTAGCTTTCGCGACCTCATTGTCTCCACGTACACCCCATGCTTTGCCGTTATCATCGAAGAGAATTTCATCAATGCCTTTATTTAACATAAAGGTACCTCCATGAATCGCACAAAGTCTTGAGAATCCTTCAGGCATTCCACCTAATCCATACAACGGATAGATATATGGGCTTTTACCGTATCTTTCAAGGGAGTATGCATACAACTGCACGGCCTCTGCTGTGGCAGCTGCTGGCTGCTCAAGATAGTCGTCGTCTCGATGCAACGCCATCGCATGCCCTGTGAAGGCCTGGGTGTTGGTATCTAATCCAAACTCTTCATACAACTGCTTTGTGGTAATGCGATCGAGAGACTTCCCTATTAGAAACCACGCTAAGTTACTCACCCAGTTAAAGCATAACAAAATACCTTTTAAGAAGGTTTCAGGTTTAGCAGGATCGTAGTTCTGCAGAAAAATAAGGAAGTTACGGAACTTTCTCTTCTCGAAGAATCCCATTAATGCAGAATTCAAAGCTTCACTAGGAGTGGCTGAAAGAGTATAAGTAAAGGAAATTTAGAAATTTAATCGATGTCGTACCAGGGACCTTCTGCACCTTTGAGTCCTTAAACACATAGCTTCCATCAACGGATTTGAATTCGAGGTATCTCGTCACTTTGGTATGAAGTAAGATCTTGACGAGCTTTCCACACGCCATGATAAACTTTGGAACAAGATCCACATTCCAATCTATCCAAGGAAACAAGAATGAAACAACTCAAATCGAAGGAGGGGAAAACACACCTCTTGAAGGACCAAGTTCGGAAGGAGGATTTTGATCTCGAAACTTCTTAAACAAATTTTGTAAACTCAATGAAGCTGTATCCGCTCCATAATAGTTGTTGCGATCCAAATGCAAAACTCTCTTTCCTTGGACTGATAATAATCCGCTAATAATACACTCGGTTAATCCTGTTCCGAGAACAATCGCATCATACTCTCCATCAGCAAGGGCTGTGGTTCCACGAGGTAACCACGCGAAATCTTTCTTGACTGATGGGGCGTCGTCGTCGTATCCCTTTCCATCGTCTTCATAGTGTTTTCCTTCCGACATGTTCTTTCGATCTTTTTGACAATCTTCTCTCCGACTCGCACTAAAAAGAGAGTTTCTCTAAAATCGAGTTTTAGGATAGTAGCGAATGTGAAATGTGAAATGCTTGATCCCATTCTCGAGGATTCAAAGCGGCCTTTTCCGCTAATCTCTGGTTCAACAATCATCAGTGCAATCATTATCTGTCCTTCCATCTTTATTCCACTTAATTTTACTCTATATTACCTTTTTAATTCCGATGATTACTATGAAGTGAGTGGAGTGAGGCAAATCCCAACAATAAGCTTGACTGGTGCAGATTATCCTGCCTCAGTCTTCTTCGCATACGGTCTTCACTTGGAGTCGCTTTTATTTGGAATTTTCTTTTTAATGTTGTACAGGAAGATTCAGAGGCTGGTTGATTCTCAAGTTCAAGATAATACCCACTCTGTTAAGAGTGAGTCTTGCTTGTATCTCCTCGATACCTTACTGTGTCGAAGACTAAATTTATTCTGTGAATATAATCGAAATAATGTCTTGAAATGGAATAGATATTGTGTCGTAACTGGTCTCGTTGCTTCCTTCTCTATGTCCGTCGTTGGCTCTATTGGACTCAATGTTAACGAAACAGCTCATTCCTTTTTTGCTTTTGTTATGTTTATGGGAGGGATTTTCCATATGATCCTGGGCTACTTGAAAATTTATCGTTTTCTTCTGCCGAATTCGAAAAGAAGAGTGATTCAACTCGCGATAATACTTGCCATTCCAATGAATATCATCATTCTCTTCATTGCCGCTATGATATATGGACTATGTACCGATTATTATTGCCGAGCAGTTTCAGTAGATTTGCTTCCAGTCGTTGAATTTACTACAATGGCTGCTCTTCTTATTTACGTTTGTGGATTCTACGCAGATTTGAAGGACTGCTCTCTTCTATTGGAGGCACTATGCTAAAAAAGAAAAATGACTCAAAAATCAATATCTAGAGTCTCTGAGATTTGATTCTCGTGACTTCGTTTTCCCAACGAGGTCGATAAACTTGAATCTTTCTCCTGATTTACAGCGGAGAGGGCATTCTTCCAGGCTAAAGCTTTTTCAAGCAATTTAATCCCCACTACAGATACTGGTTTACAAACAGAAAAAATCCTGAAAAGTGCCTGTTTACCTTGATTATTGTCGTCATCTGGAAAGATCAAATCATAAGAGGGCTCCTCGTTTTGATTTCTGTTGCGGCTAACTTTCTTGGGAAACTTCGCATCAACACGATCAATGAAACCCCTACCACTTCCCGGCAAGGAATGTTGCAATGCTTCTATTTCCATATCTCGCCAAGCTTCTAAAAGCAGTACTCTCTCTTCATTCAAACCCTCTTTACGTAAAGCATCATAACTGATAGATTGATGTTTAAACTCTAAACTAGAATAAAAGAAATTTTGGCTTACTCACCCATTTGAAAAGATCAACCGTGACTTCTCAGTAAAACTCCCTTCTTCGGAAATTTCCTTTTCTTTACAAAATCTGAATCTCTCAAAACATGTTCGAGCATAGGTGATCCAAACCTAACATTAAAAACTTATTCTACTTATCCAAGAAGAACAACAACGTACCTTTACATGAGAAGAGCGTTGTAAAAGCCGCTCATACAATTGTTCCGCCAAGGTAAACTCATCTTCTGCTAACTCGAAATCAATATAGGCTTTCCAAATCAGCTCTGGCATATCCAATTCGGATTGCGAAAGAGCAATTTCGAATATGGCACTAAGAAGGCATGTGAGAAGAGATTCAAAAATAACAGTTCACTTTCTTACCGAGCTCTACTGATCTCTCCAAGGTTGATTTCCAATTGAGCGAAGGATTGCCATGCCTCACATAGATAAGGAAGAGTTGCTACAAATTTGGAATAAATAACCCTACACCGCTCCATCTCCCCTAATTGCAACTCGAGGTCTATATAACCCTTGAAAATATTTCTCTTCCCGCATAAACCTATTGCGAAGTTAATAATGAAAGACAAAGGAAAACAAAATAGTACCGATTGCTCTTCCAAGAATTTTTCTTGCTTCTCCAAGATTGTGATTTCGCACCTCAAGTTGAGCAGCTAGAATCCAAATTTTACCAAACGTGAAAGTCTTATGCGGGATTATATCGAGGCATCGTTTGTAAATATCACGAGCCCTTTCGAAATTTTTCGCTGTTAGCTCTTCAAATACGGCATAGTTTATCCAAAGGTAAATATAACGCTTCCAATACAATTTTTCCTTCAAAATCGGAACTTGCCTTACACTTCTTTCATACAAATTCCGAATTTGTTCAAAATCTGTGTCAATTTCTTCCATTCTTAAATAATCGAACCAAAGGTCATAATTGAACGGGTCAATCTCAAGAGATTTCTCATACTTTTCTCGTTGCTGAGCCATCAAGACATTTTCCACACCTTCCCTGTCCCCATGACGCCGCTCAAATGCAAGATATTCTAATTTTAATTCCTCCAAATCGCCAGTTAAATTGAGTTGACCGCAATTCTCCATCGCGTATTGATAAATTACTCTGGCTCGATCAAACTCTTTACATCGTTCCTCGAACCTAGCGAAGCTCAGAATCAACTTCTCCTTTTTCTCTTGAGGGTGAAGTTCGACTAAAGCCCGCTCATAGATTCGTCGGGCGAGTGAACGCTCCTTTTGTTCTTCTTCCCAACGGGCGTACTTCAGATAAGCTCTCGATGTAGGCCATAGTTTTATGTATCTTTCATACAGCTCCCGAGCTTTCTCTTTCTGATTTTGACGCATCTCAAACTTTATGTAAGCAGCCCATGCGAGATCATCTGGCTCCCAAGCCATCCACCTTTCGAAAATATGGCGAGCATTGTCAATCGCACCAAGCATTTCTTCCATGTATGAGTACTTGTACCAGAACGAATCCACGCGAGGTAAAAGTGTCACACATCGATCCCAAACATTACGAGCATGATTGATGAATTTATTTTTCATCTCCATTTCAGCATATTTCAACCAAATAGTTGGGTTCCGATAATCAACATCCAACGCTCTCTCGAAAACAGATCGCGCCCTTTCAAAATCCAATTGAGATGCTTCCCATAAAGCATACTTACACCATACTCCAATGTTTGAGCGTTGACGCTGTAACTGGTCCTCGAAGTCTTTTCTCTTCCCTTGCTGATAAAAAGTTAGCTCCTCTCGATCGGTAATGAACTGCTTTGGTGCCTTCGCGATACTTTCAATCCCGCGATCATGTGCCTCACGCAAAATTTGCTCTGCAGTAATCTGTATTGGGGCTGGAGCCCTATTTTTTATTGTTGTATTCTTCCCACTCATATTACCGTACTTTCAACGCGACGCCGCCGCCCTGCCGACTAGGGAAGTGGAGGCTGCCGGCTCTTGCCCGCCAAAGAGCGACGGCAAGAGCCGG
>VFQN01007433.1_pt1 | contig 11810 bp, 11 predicted proteins | sample 3512371 | NCBI WGS metagenome assembly VFQN01 (sample SAMN10412370, study PRJNA504923) | tailings metagenome | isolation source: Replicate 2 from Balatoc abandoned mine | place: Philippines: Itogon, Benguet | collected 2017-08-28
GTGGGACGTCCAGCTGGACTGAATTCTTCTTGAAATGGCAGCGGAATCTCTTGAATTGCTGGTCGAGGAGATTTTGAAGGTTTATCGGAGACCCATTGTAGAAGGCTTTGTGTGCTTTGATTTTTCTTTCCAGTTGAAATCGCATCAACTCCAAGAATTCTCAATTCATCGACCACGGCCTCTGCAGGAGCTGGAAACAGGGTTAAGGCCGGAACAGTCAAGATTCCCACTCACCTTTTTTCGAAGCAATATGATGATTAGACCACTTCACTACATCGCTTTGAAAGTTTCTCTTCATTTCCTCTTCCATAAGCTAAAAAGACTAATAAAAAGAATTTCCACGTTAACAGCATTCCATACCTTTCTGCCCTTTTGTTGTTCTTGCTTGATCTCAATACCTTCGATGTTCGACTGTTCTTGTTGCCAGGTTATTAAATCTCCATGTGCTTGCAATGCCAGGGGTGTTACCACTTCCCTACCTTTTCGAACTTTAAGCAGAGGCGGTGGTGGAGCAAAGTCTTTCAAATCCCAGATACTAATAATGATCTCAGCAAAGTCCTCGTCATTCTCAACCGCACTTGAAAGATTCGCAAAGTACTGCAAAAACAAATCAAAGTCCACTGAACCATCAAAATTCTACAACTCGGTAAGAGAGGAAAACGCAAAGCGAGGGAGCAAATATTTACCAGATCAGAGGAGAACCACCGCAAGAAATCTGTGGTGACCGCTTTAGGACTCTTTTCTCCTGTTATGACCTGTGGATGTCCTGTTGCATTAAAATTTTCTCCAACAATGTCAACGGAAACCTTTCCGGTGCAATGACGATCGAGTTTCTGAAAAGCTTTACGAATCAACTGTTTGCGCTTGGCAGATAGATTTCCACGGAGACAATCAAGAAATTCGTTATACTGTAAAAATCCATCACCGTTCTTGTCGAAAGCATGAAAGACGGCCCTCAGTTCCATATCAGAGATTCGATGAAGGATTTGTAATCGCTGACAACACCCTTTAAACTCGGCGAAGGTTAGTTGACCGTCACCATTGATATCAGCGTTTTTAAATACTAGAGCAAGGTCATAAAACGCTTCATAACCTAGATTTAGTAAATTGTTTTTAAACTTTTTGAGCGCGAGGTCTTTGGTCTCGTCATGGACAGTATTATCAATAGCCTCTGACTTGAATATATTTGCATCAAGTAACTTGAGATATCGACGCACATCAAGTCGTCCTGAAATTACCCCTCTTCTAATTTCAGCGATGAAAGTCTCGGGAATGTCAATTCCAATTGAGAAGATAATATCCTGGAAATCATCCATTGTAATAACTCCTGTGTCCAGTTTACGTAAAGCTGCACACACCTGCTCCCTCTGAAGACGTTGATCAATATTATAGTTGACATTCACTTCAACTCCTGTCGTGCCACTAACCATGTCTTGCAGATTATGCGAGAGAAGAGGAATATTACCATTGTCACCGTCGAAGAATAAAATTTGCTTTATCTCTTTGTTCTTGAAGATAACCTGATCGTTAACTTTCTGATCGGAGACCATCTTCCTGTAAGTTCTTGATTTTGGCTCCAAGTCAGCAGTTTCGTGGAAGGCAGTCCTCAATCCAGTAACCCGCTTTCGCTGCGATCCAATTGTTTCTCCATTAAGCTCTGGTCGAATGCGATAACCGCCCGCCGGCACATCACCGGATGAGTTGGTAGTCTCCACACTAAATCGCGTCAGAGAGCATATGAAGTCTGACAGCGGAATAGGATTTAATTCCATATCCACTAGGACTTTCTTGAACTCTTTTGTTGGAAAGATATCATACATTTCGAGCTCCGATATTGCCTCATCTGGGGTCATTTGACGATGACTCAGAAGCTGGTAGATGTTATTCACTGCTTGGCTATACTCTGTGACAGCAAGTAGTTGCTTTTCTCTTTGCTGTTTGGTTTTGTGAATTTCATCACCCCTCCAAGCTTTGGATACAACCCCAGATGATGTGGCAACAGGGATAACTTCAGGCTTCGATTGTGCATTAAAGATTCTTCGCTGTCTTAGTAATTCTCTTTCTAGCTCATTGTAGTCTAAGTTTCCATTTGAATCTAACTTACAGTATATCAGCATGTCTTCGATTATTGGACTGCCCATTGAGAAGCCTAGCTCAGATATGGCACTATGAAAATCAGAGGAATGAATCACATTTCGACCATTGACATCTTTCGCTTTGATCATGCCGAGCAAGGACTCTCGGATCGCGAGATCTTTCCCGTTTACCTTCATTCTTTTGCTCCAGAAACTGAAAGGATCAACGGCTGGAAAAGCGATTTTTTACGAAGACTGTTTTATCGAAAGAGCGATTATTAAGGTTAGAAACGTGCAAGAGGAGCAATCCTTTGCTTGTTCAAATCTGCTTTATGACCAAATAAATCTCGAATATTTTCAATGCGATATTTGATCATCGTAGGTCGTTCTAACGATAGACCCCAAGCGATAACTCGCACATCTTCTGGCAGACCCATTGGTAAGAGCATCTCAGGTCGGAACATACCACTATTTCCGATCTCAGTCCATTTCTTCAATTCAGGATGATATCCAAAAATTTCCATGGATGGTTCAGTGTAAGGATTGTAGGCAGGCTTGAATCTGAGCTGGGTGATGCCAATCTTCTCGAAGAAAGTCTTGATGGTGCCAATAAGATTTCCCAAAGTGAGATTGCGATCTGCAACAAGTCCCTCAACTTGATGAAATTCACAAAGATGGGTTGCGTCCATAGCTTCATTTCTGAAAACTCGATCGATGGAAAAATACTTCTTTGGAGTGAATTCACCGTTTTTCTTTGTCTCTAAGGCCATCTTATACAACATCTGTGCCGAAATAGCTGTAGTATGTGTTCGCAAAAGATTTTTCATCGCTTCTGATCGCTTAAAAGTGCAGCCGTATCCTATGCTCCCGAAACCACCATGTTCGTGGGTGTCCTTGACAACTTCATAGTAATCTTCTGGAACTTCTAGCGTGCTCTCTGGATTCTTGATAAAGAAGGTATCATGTGCATCACGAGCTGGGTGCGATTGGGGTTGGAAAAGCGCATCGAAGTTCCAGAAGGAGCTCTCCACCCACTTATTTGTCGGCATTTCCTCGAATCCCATCTCCATGAGAATTCGGCGAAATTCAGCACGCACCTTCAATAATGGATGGAAATTTCCACCACCAAGAGTTGCACCCATTGACTTCAAGTTAACAGACTTGAAGGAAAGATCAGACCAATGGTTTCCCTCGCTAACCTATAGAAATAGAAATTATAGTCGAAGAAGTAAGGACGAGACTACACACCTCACTCTTTTCCCCAAGCATTGACTTATGTAGATCAGCAATTTTTTTGACTCGAACAGGGCGAAAGTCAGGACCTTTCGTAATGCGATAAGATTTGCGTGTAATCTGTTGCACCAGCTTTCTCTTCTTCAAGTTCTTGAGAGTTTCTTCGGGTAGAATGTCACCCTTCTCTAGGTTTCTAAGAAGGCCAACAGTTTCATCAGTAACACTAGCCACATTGCGAACTAATTTGTCTCCTTCCTTCTTCACCCATTTATTTTTCATACAAACACCAACTCCAATCTTTGCCGCCTCACCTAGCTGCTTGTTGAGTTCATTGACAGCGATACCACCATCGACAGGGATTGAAAGAAAAACTTGCACCTCTGCTGATCCTTTTTCTGCAACATATTTTCCCTCTTCAGTGAGGGCCCAAAAAGAAACACTGAAAGGTTCGTCTGCGACATATCGATCAACTAAGAGTGATTTGATAGTACCAATCAAAGCTTGATGATCTACACCAGTCTCAATGGAATACTGCCAGGTATCCTTTATTTCTGACTTCTCTGATAAAGTGCTTAAAATTAGTTGTTCCAAGTCAAGTTCGTCTATGTTGGTTGGAGCATTTCTCTCGGTAGCTGGAATAGAAGGTTTCTGCTCCACTTTTGCTGGCGGTTCAGCAACAACTTGAACCTCAGTAGGATTGCCAAGAACGGCGAATTTATTTGTCTTTTTAAGCTGAATATTTTGCGGAGACATCCTCAGCTTTATTAGTGTGATGCTGCTTGGTTTGTGTGAATGAAGTGAGGGGCGGCATTTCCCTTGTGTCATCCCGGACTTGTTATCTCGGCTAGCAAATAATGGATGAAGGCAATACTTGTCTGGACGTTGAGATTTCTTTGGGCTTTTCAGTATTTCTTGCAAGAAATTGTGAGATCTAATCAACGCTTTTTGAATCTATCCTCATTGAATCCTCAAAGATGGGTTTACTATTTCGTATGTACTTTTACGATTGTTTTCCTTAGCAACTATCTGCTCTCACAAAGAAAGTTTCCATATTCAACCTATTTATTGGTTTCTTTCCTAAACATCCCCCTTTTATTCTTTCCTTTGTTCGTGCCTTCCAAGGCCTTCAGCTTCTTTATGGGAATTCTTAACTGCTTGTTTGCTATGTCAATCTATTCGATTTCCTTCGAACGATATTCCATTGAAACAAACAAAACAAGTTCGGTTGTCAAGAATAGTGATAGCAATAGCTCTAAGCAGGATCAAGGGAGTTCTTCATTAAACAAGGAGAAAGTTCAAAGGGAATATGAAGATTTTTGGGCAAATCTTCGAATTATCCTTGCATTTGGAATTCCCAAGAGAGTCTCTAAAATGGGAACAATGAAATTCCCATCAGCTGCTATGATGTTTCATGGTTTTGTTATCACAACGGTTGGTGACACATGCACCTTTCTCCTCAGGGAATGGATGCCTTTTCACATAAAGGCAGAAAATCTGAAGTGGGCGTCCTCCTTAGTGGGAGCTTTATGGTTATTAACCGCCCTTGAATTTGCATACTGGAATATAGCTGTAATAGCTGATTTCTTTGCAGCTCCTGTAACCCCTGAGATGCACCATAAGAATCCTTTACTTTCCACTTCCCTCGCTGAGTTTTGGGGTTTACGATGGAATCCTGTCATTTCAAAGCAACTTCAAGACAGCATTTATAAACCACTGAGGAAGTTTGGTGTGCATAAATCCATCTCTGTTGTGGCTTGCTTTACAGGAAGTGCTCTTCTTCACGCTATTCCTAAATTGATAAGTGAAGGTAGTTTAGAGGAATTTCTAATGATGTTTAGTTTCTTCTTTTCTCAAGGTTTCTGTTTAATTTTGGAAGCAATTATGCAAAAATGCGTCTATCAATTGATCAATGCGAAGCAAAAGAGTTCGAAGGAGACAAAAGGTACTTCTAAGTTGAGTGAACAATCTGAGGAAAAGAACCACGTCATAGCTCAATCACAAGAAGAAATTCTTCAATTATATGGAACTTACATGCAAACCACTCGTAATAATTTCTTTATTGAATTAGCGATTATGATGTTTTTCATCTCTGGTTTTTATCTACTGTTTGAAGATCGCGGCCAGTCCTTCTCATTGATGACATTCGTTGTGGTTCTGTTAATTTATGTTTTCCATCGTGTTATTTCGATCCAAATCGATGTATTTGATAAGAGCAATAAAGGCAATCGGTCGATAAAAGTTTCCAAAGCGGTCATGATCCTGCTCATTATCTTTGGTTGGCTGTGGACTGTGTCCTGCTTCATCACTCAACTACCATTATTCGTCATTCCAATGAATACTGCAGTGAGTGAGTTTTATTCACAGTCTTTGGTTATTGGATCGTTTGTGCGCACTCTCGAGAAAGTGAACTTTCTTTATGTTTCCTCTTAGCTTTCTTTGCTGTGGTTGCTTTGTCCTTGACTTTCGTTTTTTTGTGTGTTTTAGGTTCTATAGTTGTTAGGGTATATTAGTTTCGATCTTTATGTGATCGTTAGTTATGATTAAATAAGACGTAAAAGCACTGTCGAGTCTAAGTATTTTTACAATACTTTATATTATTTCCTCTACTTGTCTTCATTTGATAGAGACTTGGAACAATCGATTCCACTCGTTGCGCAGAGATGAGCAAACAGTATTTTTGTTTGTAACTCATGATCTGTAGGTTTGCGGCGGGGATTGGATAAAACATCCACAGCCGACTCTCTTTTGGACGAACTATGGGTCAGTTGCGGATGTCCTATATCCTGCAGCTGCACTTCCTTATGCTCACCTATCATATTACAAGCATTCAAGACGATTGCAAGGTCCCTGATAATGTAATTTAGATCACAAAAGGACAGAATGCCGACCAAATTACCTTGATGAAGGAACTGCATCATCGATAGCTTGAAGAGTTTTCGTTTCAATTGTATCTGGAAGAAATCGAAAGCCGACTAAAAACAACAAGAATATGAAAACTTGAAACCTAACAATAAAATTCTTCACTTACCAATGCTTTCAAGTTGATCTAATCTGACTACGAATTGATTCAAACAAGACTGATAAAATGTATTTAAACATATCACAAAATAGGTCAAGTATTCTAACTTACACTCTTTTCCACAGTATCTGAGTTAGGAATGAGGAAAGCACCTAACGATAAGGTAGCTCCGTGTTGCCCTCTTCCTTTCCTCTTCGCAATAATTACCTTGAAGAAGTGTGTTGGAACCGAGACTAAATTTGGGAAAGCACCAATTGTTCGATTCATGTAGATCCATTGATTTTGAATAAATATCGGGGCAAAAACCGGTCCAGTAAAGATAATAATCTCCTGTGGAATAGTTGAGCACAGAAAAGAGAAGAAATTAGCGAATACCTCAAAATACCTCCTGAAGATCAAACCCCTTAACCACGCCTCAAACCTTGACCAAAATCCTTGATTTAATGCAGGACTCTAAGATTAATTAAGTTGAGAGCACTGCAAATACAAGACACCACCTGTGGGGAAATATTTGCCATAGTAAAGGTTTCTTTGTACATGTTTGGATCACCAGCAAAGTCTGCAGCAGGAGCCATATGACCTCGATCATATTTTGAATCAGAATAAACCTTTGGATTAACCTGCATTATCAATAGTGTGTCAAGCATAAACCAGATCAAATAAACAGCTTGGGTCATACTTTGAACGGAAGGTCAACACGATTGTCGGCGAAAAAAGGAGGCCGCTTGATGGGTCCACTCTGTTTATCTGCTGCAATACTAGCATATGATATTTTCTCCACTACACATAACGGATTTCTCGTTCGAGTATTGTAGTAAACGACAAATCCATCAGTGGTTGAATTATTGCTAGAAGAATTGAGAATAGGTGTCGGGTGGCTGATGAAAGAGTGTGCATGCTTTGACGCCGCTTCATTGGGATAAATATCATCGCAATGACTTTGGAAAATATTTGTCACGGTCACTGCTCGCAGGAAGCTCATTACTCATTACCCATCAAAAGGACATTGGAAATCTCTCACAATAATACGTTACTCCCTCGGAGTGACATCATTAGTTTTGATATGAAGATCTTTGCTTTCATCTCATGTCTGTGTTGTGTCTCATCGTATCTAAGCTACTCGTCCCGTATTTTCCCTCTACGTAGTTCCCTTTCGTTAGCTAAAGATGAATTTGAAAAGTCTTTTGTTGATGATTTTCCTGGGTTAAAAATTGGAGTGAAGTCTTTAGATGAGATAAAGGAAGAAAGAAATGAAGAGTTGAGGGAGAGGGGGGTCACTGGTTTGTTAGAAGAGAGTGTACCAACGCAAGTCCCACTCAAGAAAGTTCCTACCAAAACCAAAAACTTTGGGAGCTTTGATATAGAAGAGCTTTATCGAAAATCCAATGTCGCGATGAAGGAAATGAAATCGCCCCAAAAGAGACAAGAAGACTTTAGCAATGTAAATCCCTTGCAGTCGTTTGGTTCAGCGGTTATTGCCTTAGTCATGTGTGCTTGTGCATGGATTGTGAGCAGTTACTTGGCTCAAAACTTCGCTGTAGATTATGTTCAATCCGAACTTTATCCTGTCCAAAGAGTTGCAATTGTTGGAAGAAATTTGGTTGTAGGAATATTTTCTCTTGCTTCAGGATTCACCGGAATGGTGAGCTTAGGCCTCCTACTCTTGACAGGGCGAGTGATTTACGGTCAAGTGCGGGGAGAGTTTAGTGAGAAGAAGGATTTATGACGACAAGGAATGAAAAAGAAATCTACCAAACATCATTCATTCTGAATTACAAGTGCATCTCAAGCTGATTAATTTTCAGGTTTCACTCTTGTGCCGACTTGGGCAGGACGAAGCACTCGATCCTTGATCATGTAACCTAGCTTCACAACTTGCCCAATAGTATCAGGCTTCTCGTTATCTGGGATTCTATAAAGGGCTTCGTGAATATTTGGATCGAACTTGTCATCCACAGCACCGTATTTGACGACTCCAAACTTGCCTAGAGTTTTTTGTAAATTTTTATCAGTCATTTCAATTCCATCGATCAAAGTCTTCATGGTTGAATCGACGCCACCACGCTTGTCTGCTGGAACAACAGCTAAAGCTCTTTCTAAATCATCCGCGATATCTAATATTGCCTTTGCGAAGCTCGTATTGGCATAAGCACGGGCATTTTCGACATCTTTATGGGCGATTCTTCTTGTGTTCTCACTTTCGGCATAGGCACGAAGAACTTGATCTTTCAACTGTTTGATTTCATTTTGCAAGTTTGTAATAACCTCAGCATCAGATGGCTTCTTTTCTTCCGAAGTAGTGGGTTCTTCCTTCTTTCCCTCTTGTTCTGTTGAAGGATTAGAGTCAGAGAAGTTCCTTAACTGAAAGGGAACTGGTTTTCTGCAGCTTATCGGCTGTGCAGCAAGTCGATGAACTGTATTTCCACTTCTAACAAGGATTCTGAACATTCTCTCTCGTCACACAGTTGATGGTTATTGTTTCTAAACAAATTACCCTCAACGTATATTTAAGAAAAGTACAAAGAAATATAACCAGCTTTTGCTAAACTCTACTTTGTGGAGTTTTTGTTGGAAAATTCCGTCTTTTGCCTGTTGAGTCAAAGTTCGCCGACCACACAAGAGAAGTTGGATCCAAAAAAAGATCTTCTTCACTATTATTTCACAATTGTTGAATGTTGTTTTTTGCTTTGGTTATCTCTCTTGTGCTTTGTTGCTGGCAAGTGGAGAGTGCTACAAACACGGCTTTTCAAACTGGCCAATGTTTGACTCTCCCCTCAGATGTCAACTATATGCGAATCAACCCATGCGCTGGTGTGGTGAATTATCAATATTTTTCATTTGGATCCTTGACGCCAAAAGCTTTGGAAACAAAAGCAAGAACTGCTCTTTCATCGGTCTTAATTCCACAATTGGGGCAGGCAACAATCTCAAATCTTGTCAGATTAACCTGCGCTAATATTTACCTGAAGTGCTATAAGGATGTTGTTCCTTCCGACCCTAGCACGTATAACTACCTACTTTATCAGCAAGCGGCTTCAATTAACTATGGAGTCCCTTTTTATCGTCCTTGCAGAAGTACTTGTGCTCCTTTCACTCTACAAAGTCTTCCGAATGGTTTGCTTCAAGCGTCAGGCAGTTTACCCTCTTGTACCACAACATTTGATTATACTTTTACGAGTAGCATCGCCGCAAATCCTATTTCCACTTACGATTCTAACACTACGAATGCTGCTATTGGTCAGTGTTTTATACCGGCTTCTCGAACTTTTGCTGCTGCAACCGAGACCTACGTGAATAATGGCGGACCATGCGATGGATTTGTAGGGGCAAAATTTATAACTCCGCCTGGGAGTAACGTAAACTCATCGTACGCTGCCTTACAGTCCACTGGAGTCCCGCAGTCGTTGCTGAGTGCAGCAGTTTCCAAGAGCATTCCCACTTTCCCTGTTTTTGTGCCTTCCGAGTGCCGAAAGGCATTTAAACAATACGCTTGTTACTCTGCCTTTTTGAATCCAACTCCTGTTACCGTTTCCCAAGCAGTAAGTCAGAGTGGTATTAACCCATCATCTCTTCCGGGTTCATTCTCAGCCCTCGGGCCTTATACGCTCTACTTACCTCAGTATCCAGCATATGATGAATGTACTCACTTTACAAAAGTCTGTGCTAGTCTTCTGAATACCGCTGGGAGAAAGGTCAATTGCAGTGCCAAAGCGAGCACATCTCCTGTTGGTGCCCGGTCGTTTCCTGAAAACAAACAAATCGTCGCATCAGTGACTTTGACAAGCCCCTTACCAACGCTGAAGATTTCAACTAATCCCAATAATAATACTTTTTACAATGCCACAGCTGATTCAACTTCATATACAGAATCTTGTCCTCCTGGCTTCGTAATCCCTGACGATCCAGACAATCCAGACGTCCAATGGATAACAGGAACTTCCTGCGCGATTCCTTGTCGAGCTCCACTCTGGACTGAGGATGAATGGGATTACTACATCAACACAGCAAACCGTATCCCCATCGCTGGTACAATCTTTGGAATAATTACGCTGCTCTACATTATTTATACCAAGTCTTGGGAGGAGAATTATTTGATGATTGTTTATACTATTGTTGCGTTGGTGGCTTCTTCGCAATCTTGGAACTTTGTTTCTCGTGAAAGTTTTGATGAGCGCATGTGCATTGATAATGCTGTGAACTTTATGCAAAAGTATCGTCATGGCCCTTGCATTACACAGGGTGTTATTCTACATTACTGTTTCATGTCTTGTTCAGCGGTTTTGCTGTGCATGGCCCTCGAAAGATTCTTAGTTCATCACAAGCTCACCGACTTGACTCGTCATCCTGTGTATCTCCTTGCCCAAGTCCTTGTTATCTTTTTCTATCCGATCATCCCTGTTGTTATTGTCGCAGCAAGTAATGGTTATGGCTTTGCGAAGAGTCAAGGAGTTTGTTTCATTTTAAGCTCAACATTCACTACTCCTGGCTTAGATACTGGTTTAGGTGGAGTCACAGTACTTGTAGTTTATGGCTTAACGTATATAGTCATGATTTTATCCGCTTTGTATATCTGGCGAGCATGGGTTCCTCTATGTCCGACAAAAGAGACTTCGGGGAAATGGAAGCCGCCTCATCATGGATTAACGTGCATGGATATGATTAAAGGAATAGATCATTACTTTGCACTTATTTTATTGTCAGTCTTTGTTTTCGTTCCTTATTTTGCTTTCTGGGGTCAGATTCAGTTGTATCAGGAAGATTATCGTCATGACTATATGGATTGGGTAAAGTGTGTTTTCAGCAATTGGGATGGTTCAACAACAGCTTCCTATGTTGATGTTTGTGGTGAGCATGTGGATAGTCGACCCTCAAATGCTTCCAACCCTTTCCTTGATTTTGCCTTAACTGCTAATATGATTGTTATGGGTCCAATTTTCATTATCGTCCATGCGGTGCATACTTATTTAAATGAACCTGAAGAAAGATATAATCCGCTCCCTTCAACTTCTCGTAAGTTTCCTGGTGGTTCCGCGAAAGAGGAACCAGGTATTGAGATCTCTGGTAAGAGTGAAGGAATTACTGAACTTCAAGTGGTTGGTAAGAACGAGGAGTTACAAGCTTAGTCATTCCCTTCCTGTTATTTCTTCATTATTTTCTCATATTTTAGTATGTATTCCTTGTCACGAAATTTATATCAATTCGTTGACAGTCCTCATCTGTTTCTTTGTATATGATAGTTGTGATATGCAGGAGATAATCGAATGATAGCGTATTGTTTGATTTGATTCTTTTTTATCATCTTTTATCTATCTCTTTCTCAAGTTTATTATGCCTGTTTTTAAGTTGTTCTGGGACCTTGATTCAAATTGAGCTGTTGTCACATTGCTCTCAAGTAGTTATTAGGTAGCTGTTTTTCCTTGCCAAAACGCATAAAATTGATTATAGTAGAATTAGAATATCAGACTAAAAAAAACGGTTCTGTT
>VFQN01007434.1_pt1 | contig 11808 bp, 16 predicted proteins | sample 3512371 | NCBI WGS metagenome assembly VFQN01 (sample SAMN10412370, study PRJNA504923) | tailings metagenome | isolation source: Replicate 2 from Balatoc abandoned mine | place: Philippines: Itogon, Benguet | collected 2017-08-28
CCCCGTCGCCCCCGTCTCCCCTGTCCCCCTGTCCCCCCCCTCTCCCCCCCGTCCCCCCTGGGCCCCCGTCCCCCCCTCCCCCCTCTCCCCTGTCCCACTAAGCCGATTCCCGGCCCTGCGCATGCGGACTCGTGCGGGCCATGCCACCCCAGCCCACAGCCACCCCCAATCCCCAGCTCGCGCCCCGCGCACACGGACTTGCGCACATGTACCCCCCGCCCGAACCCCCAGCCCGCAACCGGCGCCCGCTTGCCTGTTTCCACTGCCCCATCGAGCTGTCGCCCATCCGTCCATACCTGCGTGTCGTCCCAGTCCCCTTCCAACAGCTCCCGCCCCACAATCACCGCCCCACGAACCCCCCTTCCTTTCCCCCCCTCGCCTCGTTTGCGCACCTGCGTGTCGTCCCATCCACCGCCCAGCAGCTCCGTCCCGATCTCGCGCCACCGCCCCACGCCGTACACCTCCAGCCCCTTGTACAGCGCGTCCCGCTCCGCGTCGCCCCATCTGTGTATGGCATGGGGAGAGGAAGTAGGCAGCAGTCAGCTATGTGCCCAGTGTACATTTGCTGCTCTTCGCCTGACGGCATGTCGTGACGCAATGCGCCGTACACCTCCAGCCCCTGGTACAGCGCATCCCGTTCCGCGTCGCCCCACCTTGAAAGGGGAAACGGGGACGCTGTGTTAGCGCATATCGTACAATGATAAGAACAGTAATATATGTGAAATAACCACCATGTTGTGTAGTGGGGGCAAGGGGGAGCACGCGAACGTAGAAAACTTATACGGCGCGTGGCAAATTGCCGCCCACTGGAGCGGCCCCGGGCCTTTGTACAGCGCATCCCGCTCCGCATCGCCCCATCTGAGGTACGAGTGTGTAAGGGATGGAGGAAGGGGGGGTTTGGGCAGTGGTCAGCATTGGTTCTATGCGCTTTGCTGCTCTTCGCCTGACGGCACGTCATGCCGGCCCACGTTGTAGACCTCCAGGCCTTTTCAGAGGCGCCCCGCTCCGCTTCGCCGCACGTGGGGTACGGACATGGGGTGTACGGCATGCAGCTCAACATATCACAGAGTGTACGACATGCAGCTTGAAGTCAGGGGTACCCGCATGCGGGAGTCCCCCCGTTCCCCAGCCCCATCCCACAGGTAAGTTGCAACCCTGCCAGTCAATGTGCCTTGTTTGTTCGCCTGCCGCAGCGAACCCCGCTCTCCGCAAGCTGGCCGTTTCCGCTTTTAGTATTGTGCCGCTCCGCGGTTACCACCCACCCTCAACCCGCCCTACCCCACCCCAACCCCAACCCGCCTCACCCTGCCTTGCTTCTTGCCCGCCGCGGACCTCGCTCTCCGCAGGCTGACCGTTTCCACTCCTGTTTCTTTGCCACTCCGCGGTTACCACCCACACCCAACCCGCCCCACCCTACCCCAACCCCCACCCCCAACCCGCTGCACCCCCAACCCGCCCCCAACCCGCCGTATCCCCAACCCCAACCCCAACTCCATTCCTGCCCCCATACCACCGCAACCAGCCCCACCCCCAGCCCGCCGCACCCCCAACCCGCCCCCACCTTGCCCTCTCTTGGAGTAGCACCTGGGGCACGGGTTCAAAGCACAGAGCCAGTCTTAATCAGGCTCTATATATCGGTTCATCTGTGTTTTGTGAACGGTGGTGCGGCGCTGGACTAATAACAAGCATGTGAGGAGATGTCGGAGCTGTGTGGGGGTAAGGCACGATGGGGTACAGCAACACCACCCCCCACTGTGGTGGCACGTGCTCAAATGGAAGGCACCAGCAGCAGGGCCCCAGGGTAATGCATTGACAGTGGACATCACGACAGCGTCATGTGTCGGGAGTTGTCATGGTGGCTGTCGGAGTGAGCTGGGCGCAGCTTACCACGCGCTTGGGTTTGAAGAAGTCCTGGTTGATGCTGCCGTCCGGGTGCAGCATGCCCGGCGGGCTGAAGCGTCTCCGCATGTCGATAACATATTGTAGCCTGGCATCATTAGCGGAGCAATCGATAGTGCTTGGCTGCAGGGCGTCTGTTACTGGCGCGACGGAAGGTCCAGGGTCCGCCATGCTCTCTCAATGTCCGCTTTCGAGCAGAGTTTAGGGCCGCTGTGGCATTAAGTGCTTAATAGTATAATCCCCTCGGTACGTTACAGGACAGTGAAGACGTTGGTGCAAGGTCAGCGAAGTCGCGCCATTTCTGAGACCATGCATGGGAGCAATGCAGATGGTCCGTTGGTCCCTACGTCAGCACTCACTCACTCATATATCATTTACGCTGCTTACCAGCTATACTCTATAACATGCCATATGCCTAGACTACGAGGTTGCCCTAGCCGCGCTGCCCCGATCAAGACGTCAAAACACCCTGTTTGGCCATTGCACTGTATCGTTCCTGCATGCCAAGCATGCTGGTTGCGTTCTCTACTGAATGCAGGTAGTCAGGCAGTATGCCTCTGAGCCGACGACCCAGGGTGTCGTGAGTGGAGCATGCCTGCACGCGTGGACGGATGTGCGGTCGCGATTGCCGAAGAGTTCGTGGCGTCTCAGCAGCAGAAGAAATTTCTGCTGCCGGGCCTCATGATGGTAAGGTCCTGGCCTCCACAGGGTCACGCCGGATTTCCGGCGGCGAAGCAGCAATCTCTGCGTTGCCAGGACTGCAGGGGCTCACAAGCTGAACGTGATATCGTTTGATCAAAATGTATGCATCCTTGCTGACCGTAGGTCGCTGGCGGTCCAGCCAGCTGGCCACTTCCGTGGCCGCGAGGATGAAGCAGCAAGTGGTCACCTCTGAAGACCAGTACTTCGCTGCTAACTCCTCCAGTTGCGTCGTCGGCAGCTTAAGGTCAGTCGTCCAGTCATTAACTTGGTAGGCTACCAAGCAGCACCGAGTAGTGTTAGGGTCAAGGGTGGGGGGCGCATTGTGCAGCTTCAGGGGCGCCGGCTTGTTGCTCGTTTACTGTTCGTCAGGGGTCATGGGGTCACAAGTCGCGGCTGACGGCCACTGGGCCACGTGTCAGAGTCCGGCCCCAGCTTTTTCTGCAATCCGTGATAGTCTCCGGATTGTGGGCCCCAGGTAGCGGCCATTGGGGCACACGCCAGGGCCCGGGCCCAGCTGTTGGAGCGCCGGGCAGCTACTGGCACTTTGGTAGCGCCTTGTCACTGTGGGCAGTGCTGCTGCACTTCATTATTAAGTTTGAACCCGTCAAAACACAAAGCCATTCCTTGTTGCATTGTTTAAAGGGTGCGCATGGATGTGTGCTACTGCTACTGCTCCCCGCTACGACACTTTAAGCCCTATGCCAAGGCACGCTCACCAACACGAAGAGTCATTGTGTAAGTTACTTACCGAACGTGCCGCGTGGCCCTGTCCCGTCCTCCTTTACGCCCCATCGCAGGCGCTCGGCGGCCATAACAAGGCGGCGCCAGGGCTTCGATGGCCGTCAGCGGCTGCACATCATCGTCCAGCGTATGCAGCTTGATCCGACGGTGAGTCGTACGTTGGAGGTGTGCGGGGCAGTGCCAAAAGTACTGTGTAGCAGGTTGTGTTGCAGGGATGGACAAGGCAGTGTGGCCGAAGTGGTGCGTCAGTGGATGTGCGTTTGTGCGTCCCGCGTGGCAGCTCGGCCGCGGAGCCTGTCCCCTTCCTTAACCGGGTCGGTCAGTCGTTCACAGCACGCAGCCATCCTGTTGCTGCGAGGCCATGCATGACACGCCGCTGTTTCGGCTTGCGGTCAGCCCCGTGCGCCTTGTCGTGTGTGGGACCAAGTACCTTCAGAATCCACCGCTACTTTGCGCATAAGCATCCCCTGCGTGCAGCTTAACCCTCTCCTTCACGGGACAGTCAGTCGTACGCAGCAAGCAAAGCGTCATGCATTACACGCCGCTTTGCGGACTGCGATCAGCCCAACCTGTTCGGCCTTGCTCGGCCCCACTCTTCCCCCTGCCATGTGCGCCTGTCCTCAACATCTGGTTGCATGCTTCTCTGTGTTTCATACTGCTTTCCCCAGGCCTGCTCGAGACGGGCTGAACCCCCGCGTGGTGTGGTCAAGCCACATGCCGGAAGAAGGAACCTTTCGCCGCTGCAGCAGTGAGCTATGCAGCGTCGCCCATCGCCCCCGTCGGGGACTGCCGACAGCCTAGTCCGGGAAGGGATTTAACTGGAGCGCAGCCATTGGTCCGCGCCTGGCTCTCGCCTCAACTCGACTCGACTCGACTCAGCGCCGCTATTGGAAGGCGGTGCGTCGACGAGAGGCGGGAAGCCGGATGCGCGGTCCGCGGCTGCGCGCCCCACTGATTCTGGGCACCCGTTTGTGCACCAGCAGATCTCAGAAGCAGCAGCAGCAGAATGCAGCAGCAGCAGATTATTCTGAAGGCGCGCGCGCCTTATCGCGGCGACGCCGAACCGACTGGCCCAGGAGCCACGTCGAGAGGCCTATGAAGGCTAACCCGGGACCCTCGATGGTCGCCGGCTGATTGTGTGTATTAGGGTGTGTGGTAGGACGCGGCAAGGCAAGTGTGCAGCGCCGTGTGGGTCATCGGGATAAGCTCCGCTGGCGGCAGCAGCAGCAGCAGCAACTGGAGGATTATTCCCGCATTATCGAGCAGCAGGCTCGTTCGCGGCAGATCAACGCGTCAACGCCACCGGCAACGACGACAACTCTATGCGCCCGCAACGCAGAATGCGGCGCACTCTTCGGCCTTTCAGGCCCCTTCTTGGTCCCGTCAGCGGACAACCGGAACGTGCCCGGAGCAAGCACGCAACAGTACAACCTGTCAGCAGTCGTCACAGCAGCTGAACAGCCGATTGTGGGCAAGCGCGCGCCCACCTGATTACGGTGGTGGAACGGAGCAGCAGCTCAAGCCACGCCGAACCCTGATTGCGGCCCGCCCGTCAAGGCGGCCGCACCTCCTGCCCATGACCCCTTCCTCACCCAAAGGAAGCCTTTATGACCCGTCAAGGACGAACACCACCACCACCACCACACCTGATGTGTATCATCTTATCTCCACGAAGGAGCTGACTACGTGCGAGTAGCTGTACGACAGTGTGCAGTCGCGACGGCGTGTGTGCTGTTGCACGCACTCCCGCCGCGGCGCTCTTCCTCAGCCAGCCGCCAACTCTGATATCGAGCCGCAGCCGCCGACCGGGGCCCGCTCTGCACGCTCGCATCGCCTGGGGCAAGCAAGCGCTCTGGGCGAGCGGGCGCGTGGGGTTTTTCCCTGCGAGGAGGCGGCGGGCATCGACCACTGATTTATGTACAGATCTGAGCTGATTCCTGCCATCCCGCCCGCGGCCTATTCCCGGGGGGCTCTGGCAGGTCCTCCCGTGACAAAGAACGGCTGCGGCGCCCGGCGAACAAGGGTCTCATGAAATAGCGGGGCCTGGCGGATTGCGAGGACGTCGACCGGCAGCACCTCCACGGCGGGTGTCGGGGCTGGGTTGCGGCGAGGGTGCCGCGACTGTGAAAGGCCGCAGGCGCTGCTGCCAGGCCGCAGCATCGCGGACAGCAGCGCCTGCGGTCGCCCCGGCCCGCGTGGAGCGAGCGCTAATCGACTGTCCGAGCACGGTAGCCAGGTAAGGCGCTGCCAAGTGCTGCGGGGCTGGGTTTCCTGTGTGGCGTTATTGGGCACCTTGCATCTGGAGGTGCGGCGTGTGGTCTGCATATGGGAGGCGTTGCAAGGCCTAAAGCGATATTGGATGGTTATAGTGCTGCTGTGTGCTGGGGGCCGTCCTGCTAGGTTAGCACGCCTCACTACTGCGCATCGCCTGCTTGCAAGCATCCTAAACACCTCTTGCACTTGTGCATCCCAAACACCCATTCCTTGAGCTGTTTTGAAAGCCGCCCTTTCCCGTTTCCACGCTGCACACCTCTCCCACAGGCCAGTGCGCAGGCGCCGCATTTATCGGCGCCTCGCCATGGGCAGAATGTAGCACCCGCTACTGAGCTGCAGCAGCAGCAGCGGTTGGCGGTTGGTTCCAGTACGGCATGCAACAAGGCGCAGTAGTACCACCATGGTAGTCCACGGCGGGAGGTACGGCCCCGTGTACTCCCTCGCGGCGTGCTCCCTGAGCCCGGAAGCCTATAGATGGGCATCCGGGCCGGCCACGGTCGGACACCGACCGTTAGGGAGCCGCGCGCACAAGGCCAGGCAGGTTCTCGCCCCCCTGCCATGGGCTGGCGCGCGGCCAGAGCTGATGCGTACATGGCCACGTGTCGGGTAGCATGGAAAACCGCGGTGAAGTGGGGAGCGTCCCCCAGGCGTCCAAGGTGGCGGTCCTGGGGGTGTCTCGGGGACTCGCCGATGCGGCGCCCTGTGCGGGCGTGCAAAGGTATGCGGGCGGGCCGGCTTCTAGCCTGTGGGTGAGGGGTGCTCATGGGTATCTGTGCTGGGGATGTATGGGACGCCTTGTGCGGGCGTGCGAAGGGATGCAGGCTGGGGGTTGTGGGGGCTTGGGCGGGGTATGGGCGTGGGCACCCGACCTGGAGTGCTGATCGGGCGGTGTGGAACAAAAGCATGCGGGCCGACGGCAGGGCGTCTGTAGCCTGGGGAATGGGGAGGGGGTACATGAGCTGCGGCTGTATGGGTCAACGTGTGTAGCATGCGATGTGTGTAGCGTGGGGTGAGGCGCTGGCATGTTGCACGGGCCTCAGCTGGTGGGGCAGCGCGGCTAGGGAAACGGTGACAGCAGCGATATGAGAAGTGATCTGTGCGCTGCGCATGCGTAGATCTCGCAGGTGAGTGGTGACAGCGCACTGCACTTGCATTGCAATGGTTTGTTGCGATTACCCGATGGCTGGGACGCAAGAGGTGGGTGGACAGGTACGGGATCCGCCTGCATATGTACCTTTGCCTTGTGGCGCCGTGTCTTGCCTTGCTCGCACGCAACGCTGAGCAATCGTGCAGGTTAAGTGCATGGGCGCTGTCATAGTCGGGTCTACAACAACAACTACTACGGCGGAAGCCTGTCTGTCATGTGCCTATCGAGTACACCTGGAGCGAAACAAGTTCTTCGGACTTGTGGTTTAAAGGTAGGCGCAGTGCGGAGGGCCACCTCGGTGTCTCGCATGGCAGGACGGCGCCCGTCAATGCTGCTGCTTTGAGCGCGGCGGGGCCCGTATACGCTGCATCCAACCTACAGTTGATGACACATGCACACCGGGCGAAAGTCCCCGGGCGATGGGGCAGAGAGTGCCGGCCCGAAAGGGCAGGACCCCCGTGCGCGGCCTTTTCAGGCGGCCGCGGGGCCGCTCGCCATAGCAACAGTTATGTGGCCAGTGGAGGGACAATCCACCAACACAACGGGGCTTACTCCCGTACTGACGCCCTGCTACTGCCCTTGCCTTTTTTTGGCCCTATGGCGGCCCTGCGGCGCTATTGTGTCGCAGGTTGCTGGCAGCCGCTGTGGACTGTGGTGCTATGGCGGCAGCATCCCGTCCCACTTTTTCGCCACGCTTGGATTGGTCTCCTCTGGACGCTGCTCGTGGTTGACTGCAGCAGCTTCTCATCGGACGCCTTGTGCTCATCCCTGGATAGACGATCGAGCTTGTCCCCCACCAATTAGAGGTAGGCGCAGCGCGGAGGGCCACCTCGGTGTCTCGCATGGCAGGACGGCGCCCGTCAATGCTGCTGCTTTGAGCGCGGCGGGGCCCGTATACGCTGCATCCAACCTACAGTTGATGACACATGCACACCGGGCGAAAGTCCCCGGGCGATGGGGCAGAGAGTGCCGGCCCGAAAGGGCAGGACCCCCGTGCGCGGCCTTTTCAGGCGGCCGCGGGGCCGCTCGCCATAGCAACAGTTATGTGGCCAGTGGAGGTTCAATCCACCAACACAACGGGGCTTACTCCCGCACTGACGCCCTACTGCCCTTGCCTTTTTTTTTGGCCCTATGGCGGCCCTGCGGCGCTATTGTGTCGCAGGTTGCTTGCAGCCGCTGTGGACTGTGGAGCTGTGGTGCTATGGCGGAAACGTCTCGTCCTGCTTCTTCGCCGCGCTTGGATTGGTCTTCTCTGGACTGCAGCAGCTCTCATCATGCGTGCGGCTGGGGAGGTCTTCGCCCGCCGTCGGCTGTTGCTGAAGCGACTCATTTTGACGCCCCCGGATACGCCCCCACCGGTCAACGAGGCCCTCGACCTGACCCCAAAGGTAGGCGCAGTGCGGAGGGCCACCTCGGTGTCTCGCATGGCAGGACGGCGCCCGTCAATGCTGCTGCTTTGAGCGCGGCGGGGCCCGTATACGCTGCATCCAACCTACAGTTGATGACACATGCACACCGGGCGAAAGTCCCCGGGCGATGGGGCAGAGAGTGCCGGCCCGAAAGGGCAGGACCCCCGTGCGCGGCCTTTTCAGGCGGCCGCGGGGCCGCTCGCCATAGCAACAGTTATGTGGCCAGTGGAGGGTCAATCCACCAACACAACGGGGCTTACTCCCGCACTGACGCCCTACTACCCTTTCGGCCCTGCGTCCGTGCGGCGGATGTCGTTTGCCGGTCGCAGGTTGCGAGAGGAGATCAAGGTGCCAGTTGCTGCGTCAACGGGCTTACATTTTGAACGTGTTCGGTCCAACGTCGCAAGAAGCCGAGGTGCCAAGTGCTGGACAACGGGCATCATAGAGGGTCCTGAAGAAGGAGCTGTGTGGCCCCCAGCGTTGGCCCTCGGCTGCAGTCAAAACCACATGCCGTTATTGGGCACTGACGTCCCTGTGTAGCGTTGCCCAAATTCATTTGGGTTTGCAACAGTAGCGGGGAGGTTATGTTGATAAGTTGCATGGGCGTTGTCCGTTTCCTTGTGGGGTTGTTGCTGGTGCTCTGGGTCCCAGGCGTAGCGCTGTGGATCCAGTCTGCGGATGTGCTTTTGTGGCGTGGGTCTTGCGTAGCTCCCACCATTACTGATAGCGCTCAGGGTGTTTGCGTATAATGCAGTGTTTCGCAGGTTTCATTTTGTAAACTGTAAGACGGGGCGGGCGGCGGGTGGACGGTGCCATGGGCAGCCCGGGCCTGTGGCTGCGGTCTCCTTTGGTGGAAGTTAGAGGTTTGTAGGTGTTTGCACAGTGTCGTACGACGTGCTCCGGCCCGTACAATGGTGGTAGGTGCGGTACGACAGGAAGGCTGGAAGGCACAGAGCAGCACGGAGGGGAACGGTGTTGGCGACAATGGGCATCGCCGGAAAGGGTTGCCCGTAGCAAACCAGGACGGACACGGCGCTGCAGTGTAACACCAACCATTAGTAAATGGCAAGAGCCTCAGTGCTGCAGCTAGCCACGCTACCCCGTGCGATGTGCCACGTGCCACCTGGATGACGAGCTGGGGAGAACCCCAATAGGAAGCTACCCACAGTACACATGGTGGGCCGCCGAGCCCAAGTATACCGGTACCACGTGCCCGATTGCCCTTCGGCATGTGCTCACGTAGATGTCAAGTCTGCGATTACCCGGTACAGCGCAGCTACCCAGCTGCTACGAATGCGCCGCATGGCCATCGCACGCCAAGCAGGGGAGACCCCCGACAGCAAGCTAGCCACCGCTACGCAGAGCAGGCCACCGAGCCCAAGCATGCGGCATATGCCCCAGTGCCCTGCGGCACGAGCTCCAACAGGCACGTACCGTAGTCCTGCGATGTACGTCACTGGCCAGCACCAATTGCAACGCTACTTACACACGGCGGGCCAAAGGAGGCTGAGTATGACACATGCCCGAACCCCCGGCAGCATGTGCTGAAGGTAAGTTGCCAGCCCACACGCCCGCGGCGCACAGCTGCTACGCACTGTTCGCCGCCAAGCCCAACAGCTCCATACGCCACAATGCATCGGCCGCCGATCCGGACAGTGAGCTACCACCGCCCGGTACCGTATTAAGGGCCCCTGAGCCCCGGTACTGCCACGCGCCACGTGCCACCAGGCCAAAGTGTGCTCCAAACAGGTGCGCTCTGCACCGCGTGCACGGCGTGCACGGCACACGGTCGAGCGAACGCCAGCCACCGCCGCCTATATCGAAATACCGTATCACCCCCGCACGCACAACCCCCGGCAGCTTGGTGGACGTCGCTGCCCCCGCACCCCACCCCCAAACCGGCACACCAGTTGACACACGCCATCCTGCTCCCCTGAATGGCCGCAAAGCTCACCCCGACCTCTCACGCTCGTACCCAAACGTCCTCCCCACATCCGGCCATCCCGGTACGCTCTCCTCGCTCCAAAATCGACCCCTCAGCCCCTCCGCTCCCCTCCCGTGCCCCAACCCAGGCCTCGGAGCACCCCTCCCGGCCTGTTACCCCAAGAGCCGAAGCCGGGTGCCCGGTACCTGACCCGACAGTGCCACTGCACTGCAGCATCTATTTCATGAGTAGCCCTACCCCCTTACTGCATGCGCCAGGCACCCGCCACAGCCAAAACCAGCAACAGGCCTAACACCTGACCGCGCGCCAGACACCCCAGGCCTTGGGAGCATCCCTCCCGGCCTGTTATACCCGACCGCGCCATCGCGTCTGCACCGCAGCACCCCACATGGAGAGCAACGGAGCAACCTGAAACCGCATTGTCCCGCGTTCCCGAGCGACAGGTCACCCTGCCAACCGCCAACCGCCTGGGGCGTTGGCGTCACCCCGATGCCGCCGGCTCGGCCTTGACGGCCACGCCCGTCACCTGTACGGCACATATACGGCAGGGATGCGCATTGTACGGCAGGTAAGGATGGTAAAAGGGTGCTGTTCCGTGTGCTGGGAATCTACAGGCCAAGTGCGACCCTGAGCCACCTCTGCTCCCCTGCCTCCCGGTGTCCCGACACGACAACGGCATACTAACACCCACCAGCGCTGCCCCCTTCCCGCCCAATGCAAGTGCATCGCGCTCTGCCCTTGACGCAACGCACCCCGTCCCAGTTCCCAGGCTACGCAGTGACTGGACCCCTCCTGCGCTGCCAGTGCCGCAGCATGGCCCGCCGCCGCCACAGGGGACTCCCTTGCTCCCTGCCCCCTGGCCCCCGCCCTTTGCCCCTTGCGACGTGCTGTATGACAGACCGCAATCCCACCTGCGCCGTCAGCGCCGTCGCCTTCTTGGCCAGGGCTGCCGGCACCGGCCCAAACGCCTATGTGTGTGTACTAATGATGTGGTACAAGATAACACGAGCACCACCCTCGCACCTGCGCCGTCAGCGCCGCCGCCTTCTTTGCCAGCGCCGCCGGCACCGCATGACCTGCCCCCTGTTCCCTGCCACCATACGCCCTCTTCTCTTAAAACCATGAATCAATAATGGATAACCCACCTGCGCCGTCAGCGCCGCCGCCTTCTTGGCCAGGGCTGCCGGCACCGGCCCAAAGTACTTGCGCATCTCGTATGCGTCCTCTCCGTCGGCGTAGTACTTGCCCTCGATGTCGTGGATCCTGGGAGGCAGCACACAAGGAGATATGGCCATGACTATGACATGATATATAAATAACGTAATGACGCAATGAAGCATTGTTGAGCCCATCCCCAAAGCTAAACACATGCCCCAATACCAGCTGCTAATACACATGCCCCAGGGGCGCCCCACTCACTGGTAGCCCACAGGTGCACCGCCACCTTGTTGGTCACGCGCACCACCCACCCACCCCCGACGCTAATACACATGCTCCAATACGAGCTGCTAATCCACATGCCCCAGGTGCCTTTACATTCACTGGTAGCCCAGCGGCTACGTGTACAGGTGCACCGCCACCTTGTTGGTCACGCGCCCCCCCACCCCAACCCCCCTACTCACCGCAACATTCAAACACCCCCCTCTCCGGCCCCGCCCCCGGCCCGCCGCCCCCGCCTCGGCCAGCTCGTG
>VFQN01007435.1_pt1 | contig 11807 bp, 11 predicted proteins | sample 3512371 | NCBI WGS metagenome assembly VFQN01 (sample SAMN10412370, study PRJNA504923) | tailings metagenome | isolation source: Replicate 2 from Balatoc abandoned mine | place: Philippines: Itogon, Benguet | collected 2017-08-28
CCCTGGAGGCACCTGTTTCGACGCGCCATCCGAAAGCCCCCACGGAAGATCGGAACACTGCGTCCGTCTGTGCTACACTCATCGTCCACATGTGTAGACTCGGGGAGTTTGCCCTGGTCGTCCTTATGGTCCCCTGGTGCTCCGAACGTACCCGCCTTTGACCTTTAACTGTCACTGTCGCAGCTAGCAGAGCCTGACTGCTTGCACCCTCGCACAGTGTGAGTTTCACGCAAGCACCTCGCCGTAGCACTGTGTCTGGCCGTGCTGCACCAATTTCCCCACAGGCAAGGCAACGCTAGGACGCTTGCAGCCGTGAGACTTACATGACCACCTGTCCTCTGCGCCCAGTAATTCTAAGCAAGCTTCGAATGCACTTTACATGTCGGCAACCATAACAGTTGAAAACCAGCAGGATACGCTTATCCATCAAGCATGGAGCAAGGTTCTTGCCTGCAAGCGCCGAGCAACAGCCAGGCCGGGCAAGAACTACCCACCCAACATTGCCAAACGGTGTGTGTTTGCTAGCACATTCCCAACAGCTCCATGCTGTGTAGAAGAACTTCATCAGTACGATTGGACAAGAGACGGCCCTCACAACTCTCCGTGCGTGTTGACACATCTACCGTATCTGCATCATGGCGACCCCGTCAATCAGCGGAGGCATGCCATCGTCCAAGGGACATGGCAATGCGACCGGAGGACGTGTGTCAAACAGTCAACTCCGCAGCTACGTGTGCGAGTACACGCCGTACTCACTCCAGTGTCCAGGTTAGTGCCGCATGTGCCGTGACAACGCAGTACGGTACTTGAGTCATGTGGATGCACGAACGCCTCTTCACCAGACGGGCCAACGCCAGCCGGCAGCAGCGCATGCAAGCGCCATTTGCATGGCAACAACAGGCACAGGCAGCAGCGAGGCTAGGCGCAAGCTTGCATTCGACGCAACTCAGACAGCTCGCTTCAGTACATCGTTCTTCCCCCAAGTGCCGTGCCCACGCCGTTCCCACAACAAGCTCTGTACAACCAAAACAAAAACAATACCGGTAACGGGGTACTCATTCTCAAGCAGGTTCTTGCCGCAGTGATCACCGCGCTCAGCTAGGCCACCTCTCCCTTGCATGCCGCCACTCCACCACCTCACACTACAACTACACTGCCACGCTACGCTCTGTCGCCCCAGCGGCGGGAAAGCCCTGCACCACAATCGCTGCAATCAATGTTGACGGGCATTCTTCTTGACGCCGCCAGCGCACGCTGCGCTGGCCGCTGTACCGTACCGCCACACCCTGGCACGCGCGCCCCCGCCTCCAATCTAGCCCCAGATCACCAATACGATACAAATTACTCCCACACCCACCCGAAGGCCCCACTTCAATCGCTCGCTTGCAAGGCGCACCCCACGCAGCCGGCACATGCACGCACAACCGCAACTCCATCTCCACTCCTCACTGGCCCATGCACATGCCGCCCAGTTGCCAGGGGGGGACCCCTCCTCCGCCCCGCCCCTCCTAGTAGACCGCCGGCCCGCTCCGGTGCTCTACCGCCAAGGGGGTTGCCATGAGGCTGCCCGTGCGCACTGCTCCCCCGCCCCCGCGCGGGGCGGCATTGCTGAAGCCGCCAGGTAGCCCCTCCCCCCGCCCTGCGTTGACGCCACCCAAGCCCGGGTCCGCGTGGCTGCCGCTGTGCGCCTGCTTGCACAACAGCTGCTGCTCCGTGCCCCCTGGTCGGCGCAGCGACGCGCCGAGGACCTCCCCTGAGCTCGTACGCTGCTGCTGCGCCGAGGTCCGGCCGAACGCCTGCACACCGTGCGCACTGTCGTCGCCATCGTCCTGCTCGCAGCTGCGACGGCCGCCCAGCAGGGCGTCCTGGCCCGCATGGTCCTTGTGGTGCACGTGCTCAGCGTTACCGGTGCCCTCCGTCATGCTGACCTGGAAGCGGTTGGGCACCACCCGCTCCACCTGTGTGCTGGAGCCGCTGCCGGAGGACTCGCTCCGGCCGGACGCCTTGGGGCCTGACCGGAACAGTGAGCGCAGGATGGACTTGTCCTTGTCCTTTCCCTTCTCTTTCTCTTTTTCTTGAGCAGCCGCGGAGCTGCCGCCGCTTGCCCATGCTGCTGAGCTGGTGCCGCGTGTGGGCGACGGTGGCGCCACAGGGGCCGGCTGGGGCAGGGGAGCCCTGGGCTGGGGTGCGAGAGTGTGCTGTTGGGTCGGGTGGCTGGCCGAAGAGCGCGGACCTGCGGTTGCCAGGGTCTGTGACGCCCCAGAGGATTGGCCTGGATGGCGATCGAGGTGCTCAAAGCCCCATGCACCGCGGTTGGGCGAGGGAACGATGGGGGTCGATGGCCCCGCCGACGTCGGTGAATCGACGGTTACTGCCAATGGCCCCGAGGATAGGATCCCCTTATTCTTGGCCTTATCTATTGACTTTGCGCCTTTGGAGTGCACAGCCGTTGGCTCCGGCGGACCCAGGTCGTCCACAAGGCCTGTAGCATGGGGTTTTACACGTTGCTGTCAGGAGATGGCACGGCGCCCTCATGTGTAATCTACAGGTTGTTGTTATGAATGCTTGGCTTCATGTGACACCCGGATACAGGGCTACGCTATAAGGCGACTGCGACTCACCCTCTGCCTTCCCCCGGCTCAGCATCCTCTTTAGTTTCTGCATTGATACTATGATATATTCTACTCTGGATTATTGAGTGTTGCAAGGCGATATGCGCAGAATTGCGTGAGACGCGAGAGGCCGCGGCGCGGGGTCACTGAGTTGACAACGGGCGGACAGTAGGTATGAATGAGGCTGCGACAACGGTTTGCGGGCCATCACAATTATTACAAAGCAATGGACTGGTGACTGGCGTCCGCGTGCTAGCGTACGATGGTCGCGTGTCATGTCTGTCAGTGACATGCAGGCAGCAGTTCCGGCGCATACAATCAGTCGAGGCCTTGCCGCCTTGGGGAGTACGAAATCAGTCCACCAAGGCAGAAAGATACTATGTCCGCCAATGTACAATAGCGCTGCCTTGCTAACAAGTTACTGTTACTCACTGGGCCCCGCGCTGCCGTGGTGGGTGGACCAGGGTGCACAGGGGAGTTCCCCCCAAGGGCCATGGCTGAACGGCTTGCTGACTGACAACTTGAAAACGCAGCATGCCCCACTGCCTGGTGCACCTGCGAAACAGGGGTCTGTTGCTGTTCACAGGTACAGACGCAGGTATGTTGCTGCTCTGCGTGCTCCTCCCTCCCGGGAGGCATGTTGGCCAGTGCATGTGCATGGCGAGCAGTTCCGCCTGCCCCAGCGCCGTTGCACATTGTTAAAATTCACAGGTGCAAGCCCGGGCCGGTGCAGCAGGTCCACTGCACTGTACAGGGCCATAACGTCCAAGCGGGCAAGACGACATGCTCTCTTTCCTCCCTGCTTTCCTCCTACCTGTCGCCATTTACCGTACTGCGCTAATGTCCCCTGTGCAGGCACTGAAGACGACAAGGTGCTATGCATGCCAGGCAGTTTGCTATTGTTGCCCCGTCCCACTATCCAAAGGACCAATGGTGCAAGCTGGCAGCTGGCACGCGGCACAGCACCGCAGACAGATCGCGCCTTGGTACGACAAGGGACCGGGTGGGCGAGTGATACGTAATCTTTGCCAATGGTTGTATGACAGCGGGACAATAGCATCAGCTTGCATTTAGACTGGCCGGCGAGACTGGGGTCGGCCTGTCCAACTCTCACACCTGCGCCTTTCCAGAAGCTCGGCCCGTTGCCACTATCAACGAATATGAAAAAGACTATAAAATGAGCTTGGAATGCTGCACACGGTTACTTGCTGACTGCGATTGATACATATCGGAGCGGGGAAGGCGCATAACAAAAAAAGGTTCCGTGGGCATCAGGCGCATGCCATAGCATTATTCGGCGTTTGACTGCACCACTTCCGCTTCAATGTGCTCAGCGCTAGGCAAGAACGCAAGTTGCCGTCGACAGGGCTTCACAGGGCGTCAACCGACAGCAGCAGAATCAACAATGCTCGCGGGAAGCGCTTTACGGACGGCATTACGCGCGCGGAGGACTTTCTCACTTGTCACGCGAGTCGCTGTGCAGGTAGGGCTTTGCCAAAGGTTTGAGCTTGCGCGCCCTGAGTCCCAAATGCGCGCGGACTTGGGCTTCTGAGCGCCAGACGTGTTGTTCAAGCAAGCTGTCAACGGTTATGACTATGACTGAAATGCCTCATAGAAGACGTAGGGAAGGCTTGGCTGTGCGTGCCCCCAGCTAACCGCTCGTCGCGGACTGCCTCGCAGGATGAGCCTTCTGCGGGACCGCGGGCGCCACCCACCGTCGTGGCCCGCATACTCAGCTCCACACCTCGACTGTCCAAAGCTACGCTAGCGCCCGTCGCACCAGCGCCCCCAGTCGCGGGCACTCCCGCTCCCGCTCCCGCCCCCGCCCGCGCCCCCGCTTCCCCTACCTCCCCCGCTGCCCCTCCGCCAACCAGCGTCCGGCTCCACACCACCAAGGCGACCACCACAGTCCTCCGCCCGCCCTCCATCCAGACCCCCACTCCCATACCCACCTCAAATCATCACCAACTGCAAAACCCAAATCAAGACGAGCAACCGCTGCACCCCACTCTCGACCTCATACGCGAGCGCCTTCGCAGCGGCAGCCAGCCAGGGGCACGGAACGACGACTTCCGCCTGGGTGTGGTGGTGGAGGGCGGCGGCATGCGGGGGGTCATCTCGGGCGCCATGCTCATGGCGCTGCACGACCTGGGCATCGCGCACACGGTGGACGTGGTGTACGGCGCCTCGGCCGGGGCCATCAACGCCACCTACTTCCTCACCGGCCAGCAGCACGGGCTCAGCATCTACCACGAGGACCTCACCACGCCAGGGACCTTCATCGACTTCCGGTGAGTGCGCCTCCTCCCAGGCTCCTGCGCCTTGCACCTCGGTCCTGGGGAACAGCACGCGAGACCGAGGTTGGCAGCATCTAGCATCTAGCATCATCACCTAGCATGCCCGGATGAGTGGCGCTGCTCCCTCACTGCACCCCTGCAGTTGGCAGCGCACGTTCGTGGTGCCCTGCCAGTTCTTAGATCCCACATGGGATGCTGACGCGCGTGTCTTAGGCTCCTCGCACGTGCTCCGCTCACCCTTTGACGTGTGTTTTTCCCCTACACGGTCCCCGCCCGCTCCTGCCAACCCGCGCCTGGCCCCGGCCCCTCCCTGGTAGACATCCGATCCCATTGTAGGTCCTTACCAACCGTCCCTTCCACCCCTGCCCTTACTCCCTCTCCCAGCAACCTGTTCTCTCGCTCCGGGCGCCCCGTCATGAACCTGGACTTCCTGATCGACCACGTCATGCAGCACGTCAAGCCCCTGGACTGGGAGTGTGTATTAAGCTCCCCGGTGCAGCTCAAGGTGGTGGCGTCGTGCCTGGACTCCCTGCGCCCCGTGCTGCTGTCGGACTTCCGCTGCCAGAAGGGTGAGGTGCTCCCTGACCCGCAAAACGCAACACAACACAACACACTCAAAACAAAACTGGCAAAGACCTCGTAACCCATATCCACCACGGGTCTGCGCGCAGTACGGCGGCGTGCTGCATTTGCAAAGCCAGTCATGCCGCTCCAACCCACACACCACCTGCTGCCCTCCTCCTCCCTGGCATCCACCACCACATCACCCCACAGGCCTTATACACCGCTGCCCTCCCTCCCTCACACCTCACCACCCCGTTCCCCCGCAGACCTCATCGAGTGCCTCAAAGCCAGCGCCACGGTGCCCCAGATCGCGGGCCCACCACGCCACGTGCGCGGCCGTACACTCGTCGATGCGGCGGTTCTGGAGCCGGTGCCCGTGCCCACCGCCATCGCCGACGGCTGCACGCACCTGCTGGTGCTGTGTACCCGCCTCGCGCCCGCGGGCCAGAGCCCCCTCATGAAGCGCGTGCACGGCACCCTGACCGCCGCGGTCAAGGGCACCGTACTGAACGCGCCGTACATGCGGCACGTGTGGAGCGACCCGCGGGCCACCAGCGGGGTGCGTGCGCTGGACGTGCAGCTCTCGTCCGCGTTGCACACGTGTCCGCACGAGTACAGGCAGCAGCTGGGCGCGTACGTGCTGCCCGTGTACCCGCACCACACGGCGGGGTGCCACCCGGTGTGTCTTCACAAGGAGACGCTGCTGCGTGCGATCGAGGTGGGGAGGAGCTCCATCGCGCGTGCGGTGGGGCCGGTGGTGGGCGTGGGGCAGGTGGGGGCGGCGGCGGCGGGGGCAGGGGCGGCGATCCGGGTGGTGGGGTCGAGGGCGGCGGGGGCGGCTGTGGCGGAGGGGAAGGGCAGCGGAGGCGGGAGCAGCAGCAGCAGCAGCAGCGGTGGGGAACTTGTGGGCGGGGGCTTTGGCGACATGGAGATCTACGGGAGTGGGTACTCGCACTCGGGCATGCGGTACCAACCGTGAGTCGTTTGTACAGGGTCGGCCATGGGGTGGAAGGCTGCTGTACGATACTCAACGATGTGATGTATACTATGGGGTTGGGAGGCGCTTGGGAAGATGAACGAGAAGAAAGCTAGTGGCATTTCGGTTTGGCTGTACTGTATGGGCGATGAGGATGTTCAAGGCGCATGGCCCAGACAATAAGTTTAGTTGCATTTCGTATCTCGGCAACTGGCCTGCATACTGGTGAGCAGAAGTGGTGACGTGTCAGCAACTTGGGCACATAGTTTTGGTTTGTGGATGCAACAACAAGCATCGATTGACGCCAGCAGCAGCACATTGGCGCGCCGGACGGAGCAAGATGCAAGTACAGCACAAGTTGATCCGCAACTCAGAAGTGGCACAATAAACAGTGACCGTTCATTTCGGACGGGGTGGGCTCCGAGACCATGTGACCTATTCATTGACGCCTATTGGTTTTCGGTCGTGACGATAGTGAGGATGTTTGATAAAATGGTGGATCTGCCGGTACGGGGTAAAGTGCGTGCTGGTGGTTTAAGGCTTTCTGCATGTTGGCGTGCAGCAAGCGTTGTACAAGAGGCGCAGCAGAGAAGATGTCTACGGACGATGTCCCTGATCCGGAAGCAGGAGAATGGGGGGTGGGGGTAACGGCAAAGCCGCAAAGGGGAAGGGGGTGGGGAGTTGCGTTTGGTTGCCGCTTAGGCACAAGGGAGGGTTTGTGTACGGCAGTAGGCTTGGACGGCTTCGGAACAGGCGGCGCACGGGTGTACTGTGTATAGAGTTGGGGCCTCGTTAGACCCTGTTGCCTGTTACACCTTGTCCTGAACGGAGACGCGTAGTCTGCACAGTGCGCACGCACGTGCCGTACATGCTGGTGGGTCTGACGCCTGTTGCAGGAACTGGACTCTCTACGCACCAAGGTGTTCAGATGATGTACCATGCATGACGAAGAGCCGCACCTGCGCGCCCTGTGTGCCAGGAGCGTGGGCATGTTGCTCAACCTGGCTGTTCGCGTGCCGTGTGCTGGTGGTGCTGGTGAACGCCTGGTGCACGTGGCCGGTCTACTTCCCTCACGCCACGCCACCGTGCAAGTCTCACCTGGCCGGATCAGGCTGGAATGCCACAATGTAAATTACATTGTTTCGATGGAGCCGCAAACAGCGCAACAGCGGTAATTGCTTATTGGCGTGCTAAGGCAGCCACGATGACACGTGCGCCTTGCATGTACCATGGAATCGGTTCACACACGCGGTTCTAGTCCTCTAAAGGAGCTGGCAAGACCGAAGGGAGTCAGCCCGGCGTCCACACTGGTCCACAGCGGGACCTGTGGCGCCACCAGCCGTTGCAGGGCACGACCTGAACCCCATGCACCCCACGCCAAGCCGCCATAAGCAAAGTGGTACCGGTAGGTGCCGTAGGTGGCAAGTGGTGGCAATACGTGTGCAGCAAAGCGTAGGCACGCAGACCAGTCCAATCTCCACCTCGTTGTGTGATTGTCGACAGGTGCACATTACGGGTGCCACATGAATATCAAGGCACCCTATGCGCAGGCGTAGGTGGGAAACAGTGATGGTCGATGCTCAGCTTACCGGTAGTCGCAACATGCGCAGGCAGGACAGTCCTTGGACGACGGCATGCCAAGATACATTGGGAAAAACCCTTTATAACCAATAGTTCACCACTACTTCTACCGACATCATGGCCTCATCTGCTTTCGTGAACTCGACAGCGGTCCCGACAGACGCTTTGTTGGTGATGCTTCTCTCCAGCTTGGACGTTGCCCAGTAGCACGCCGTTGGTGCAGCTCTAACAAGCTGACAAGCAGGATGCCGCCCAAGCGACCGTTGCGCCCGAAGCGCCAACAGCCGGCTGAAGCTTCCGCGCCCAGGGGCCCGCTGGGGTCCTTTTGCGTCGCCTCCAAGTCCCTTCTGGACACCGTCGACTCCGGCAAAAGGTCATATGATTCCAGGGATGTTGAGGCCATTGCATCACAACTGGAGGATCTTGAGCCTACCGCCGGGGCACTCGATCACGCGGGCAGGTCCGCGCTTTTAATCGCGCTTCTGCAGTGCATCAGCGCCGCGCTTCGGTGGCCCGCTCCGCGCACGGCAGACGAAATGGACGCCGAAGAGGTTGCCAAGGGCCTTTGTGAATCGGCGACGTATTGCGTGAAGGACCTCGTGAGCTACGATATGCTTGGTGCCTTCCTGCAGTCTCGGCAGCACCGTGACGAAGCTGTAACATTTGCGTCGGCGCTGCTGAAAAGCGATGCGCTGAATAGCTTTGCGCAGCGGCTGGCGGAGGCGTCGGCCGGGGCCCTGGACGAGCTGCTACCTTACCAGCGCAACCAGCAAGGACAGCAGCACGAGGACCGACCCATGGGTCATCAACAGCAGGGGCAGCGACACGAGGCTGCCACTGGGGCAGCGGCAGCAGTGGACGGGGGCGAGCGCGAGCAGCATGAAGCTACAAGTAGCACCAGCAGCGGCGAGCGCAGCCCCAGCCTACAACGCCTGGAGCTGGCGCGGACCAGGATAGAGCCGTGGCTCTCCATCTTGGATGAGCTGGGAACGCTAGTACACATTATCGCACGGCACGACCCGTACGCCCCGACGGCCGGGTACCGGCCCACCACCACCATCTTCAACTTCACGGCCCAAGCTCCCGCACGCCCCCTGGAGCCGGGCAGGCCCCCGCCAATACACGCGCTGTTCGCTGGAGCTGTCACCACCAGCGGCATCCTCGAGCACGCTGCGCGGGCCATGGCGGCAATGGCTCTCCTCTGCGGTACCGTCGAGCAGCACGGCTCCAGCCAGGCAGCCGGCGGAGATGGGGGTGTCATTGGCGGTGGCGGTGGCGGTGGCGGCAGCAGCGGTGGCAGTGGCGGTGGCAGTGGCAGTGGTGGAGGCACCAGCAGCTCGGCGTACAGCATCTGGATCATTGAGACCTGTGCCAGCCTCATGCAGCTGGTGGGCCTGGCGCAAGAGCGTGCCGATGAGACACCTGTGGCCAGCAAAGGCAGCAGCGGCAGCCAGCCCAGCGGCGGAGGCAGCAGCCGCAGCAGCACTGCGCAAATGAACACCCGCCCGGCTGGCCCCACAAGCGCCCCGCACGGTGACGCCCTTCAGGCTAGCCAGCAACTCAACCTGCCGTCCCCATTCGGCCCCTGGTCCCGCCACGTGCTCACGTGCCTCGGCCTGCGCTGCCTGCATGCGCTGGACGGCGGCAGCTGCTATGGCATGCCGCGGGAGCTGGTGGCGGGGCTGCCGCACATGGTGGCACCGGGAACCTTCAGGTGCGACAAGGAAACAGGCGAGGTGCGGCGAACGGCCCTAACGCCCGTGCAAGAAGCAGTGAGCTGCATCCAGGTCCTGGGTCCCATGGTGCGGTTTCTGGAGCCCGTGGAGCGGCATGACGGCGGGGCCCTGGGGCGTACGGCACGGATGTACGGCGGGGAGGCACGTGGCACGAAGGTGTACGGCGGCAGTGGCACAGCAGGCGCAGTGGGGGTAAGGGCGCCGACGGGCTCCGCGCAGGGAGGGGAGGTGGACGGCGGAGGGCGCGAGGTGCGGTGGCCTTGTGTGGGGCCAAAGGCTGCTCGCGATATCAGCCGGCGGGTGGTAGGCTGGGCGATGGGTGTGGCTCGCGGCTGGGTGGCGGAGGAGGAGCAGGTGCGGAGCGCCGGTAGCGCGGGCGCGAGCAGTGGCGGGGGCATCCCTTGGGCAACGCTGGGTGTGATGGGGGCAGTGTACCAGCGGGGGGGTGGGAGCGACACGACGCCCTTGGCAAAGGGCACACTCGCGCCGCTCACGCTGCGGGCCCTCCGGCTGTATCACAGCACGCTAGGGGAGGCGGGGGCAGGGGCAGCGGCGGCGGCGGCGGCTCTGGGTGGGAGCGAGGGTGGGGTTGCGTCTGCCGGGGGACACGGGCAGCAGCGGCAAAGGGGTGGAGAAGGGCGGGAGCAGCAGCAGCAGCAGCATTTGGGGGTGGAGGAGCAGGAGCAGGAGCAGCAGGCGCTGCTGGCGGAGTGGTATGGCCTGGCGTGCAGCGTGGCGTCATATGCGATGCACTGGCCGACCGGAGACGAAGTTGGCTGCGACCTCGCGCAGCTGATGGGGCTGGGGCTGCCTCAGCTGACCCAGAGAGGTGAGGCACTAGCGTACTACTGGCGCTTGAGAAGCTATCGCACATGTGCCATGGCGCACGTATGCCGGCGTCGGTGTACCCTGTACAATTGGTACATCAACCGATGGCAGCACGCCCTTACTTCAGAACTCCACCGACATCCGCCAAAGAATGACACGGCTCTCCATGTTCATGTGCATCTGTGCAGCCATTGGTTCATGCGCATTGTCGTGCCTGAGCCACCCCCGTGCGCGCGCCTTCAACCTGCTAAAACCCTCAGGTCGCCTCCCGACGCTGCCTCCCCCCCGCCTGGCCGCCGCCCTGGCCGGCGGCTACCTGCCCTGCCTGGAGCGCCTGCTGCGCCGCTGCGGCCGCCGCTTCGCCTACGGTGACGTGGCGATGAGCCTCCACCTCATCATCCACAACGCCGGCCTGAAGGGCGTGTCCGAATTCCGCCGTGACCCTGACATCCTTGGTGTGGACGGCCGTGGCGGCGGCAGCGGCATCGTCAACCTGTACTCCCATGACTTGCCGTGGTTACTTGCGTACGGCAAGGCACGGCAGTCGGCCTCCCTCCTGGCCTCCATGGCCAAGGTGGTCCGCAGGGCGGCACGGGGCGACAGCGCGGGCGTCACGCAGGGCTGCGGAGGCGGCAGCAGTAGCTCCACAGCGCTGGGGGCGGCAGCACCAGATGCGGAGTCCGTGGAGGTCGTTGTAGACGGCGTTGCGTCGATGCTGTGCAGGAGCCTGGGCGCTGCGTTCGCCTGGATGCAGCAGCTGGCGGGTGGGTACGCCTTCGACCGCAGCGCACGCGCCGCCACCGTCACACCCGCAGCAGCAGGCGCGGGCGTCGTAGAAGGCGGCGGCACGGCGGCCTGCCCCGCTGGGGCTGCGCGGCTGCGGCTGCTGCTGTCATTCGCGCTGGCACGTGTGGTGCCGTCCCTGAGCGCGCACTGCATCCGGCAGGGCAGGCAGCTGCCGATGCCCACGGGCGGGCGTGTCGTAAGCACGACTAGCGGCGGAAGCACCGCGGCGGAGGCGGGTGTTGAACTTGCAAAGCACATGGTCGGAGACCTAGAGAACCTGTTGGGCGTGCTGCTGGTGGTCCAGAAGGCCGTGTGGCGCTGCAGGGACCTGGTGAGCAAGGTCGACGAGGCGGGATCAGGGCCCGGCAGTGGGGGCAGGAGCAGTGGGGGCAGAGGTGCATCAGCGGCAGGAGGGCGGGGAAGGGCG
>VFQN01007436.1_pt1 | contig 11807 bp, 2 predicted proteins | sample 3512371 | NCBI WGS metagenome assembly VFQN01 (sample SAMN10412370, study PRJNA504923) | tailings metagenome | isolation source: Replicate 2 from Balatoc abandoned mine | place: Philippines: Itogon, Benguet | collected 2017-08-28
TCGAAATTTTGTTTTTACTACCCCCAATTGGGGGGTTGTGGTGGGCAAGGGTTAACCGACTCAAGCAAAAAGGGGCAATCACTCTTGGAGAATAAAATCATGCAGATTACCTAATTAATCTTTGTTGCCTCTACATCTTCAGAAAGTTCCGCGGTTTCAAACGTTGGTTTGGGCTATTTGAGTCTGAATCCGAAAAAAGACACACACTATATATTAATCTATCATTATGAGTCACTATGGAATGCGAACACGACGAAGAAATTTCTGCGGTCTGTCGTAATTGTTTGATGGGAATGTTAGGGCTAGATTTGAGGAATTGTTTATTAATTTGAGCAATTGCTTAAGAAGAGGCGTTTCAAAATATCAAAACAATCAAAATAACAAACAAACGCCTCGATCACAGCTTCCTGTCATGGACATCGAGACTCGAAGCTATAGCGAGTTAACCAACTCCTACGATGAAAATGATCCTCATTTACAGAATGAAAACTCTCTCGACAATGAGCTTGGCGATGATGTTATGGCGCAAGAGTTAGCTCTCGAGCAAGAACAATCCGAAGCTTTGCTCGAAGTCGACGACGATGTTACTACTCTTTTGCAAGAAATTGAGGAGAAAGATGTGGGGAAACAGATGGCAAGTGGATTGCGCTCTCTCATGAAGAAGATTATGGCGCGCTACGCTGCGAAGATTGAACGAAAGAATCGAATGCTTTTAGCGAAGACTGTGTCTCAACACCCAACCATATCATTAAAAAGTATAGTAGACCACGTAGCTGCTGTTAAGAAACCCGGTGGGAAAGAAGATAACCTAGATGAGAATCCGGACTCCGCTGACTTCATGACAGTGATGTTACAGAAGAAGATGATTTCCATGCAAAAGCAAATTGAATTAGCGGAGCAAAAATCAAGATCAGCAACTTTACAATGGTAAGAATCGCAATATAATGCCTTTCATCTCTGAGCTGAGCTTCTATAGGGTGGCGGACAAGAAGAAGTATAAGGAGATCATTGATCAGCACAAACGAGAAATCGAAGAACTAACGCAGAAGCTTATGATTCTTGACCGCAAGATTCGATTGCAAGAGCAGCTTTCTCGTGATCCGAATATGGTAAAGATGGAGAACGCCATCGAGGAAGAGATCAATGAGATTCAAGAACTGCGGGATTCGCACGCTGCTTTGGAGGCAGAAATCGCAGAGAAACGACAACTGATCGCATCTCTATCCACAGAACTCTCTGATGCAAAAATTGATCTTGCTGCAAATGCTATAAAGATCGAGTATCTGAATAATAAGGTTGATGAACTGACAAGAAATGAAGACGTCACTGCAACTCAGCTAGAGAAGATGACGAAGGACTTCGAGGACTATACCACTCGCATCTACATGCTAGAAGAAGAGACGAAAGAAATAACAAAAACCCTTGAGGCAGAGAAAAACAACTACTGGAAGCTGAGAGACTCGATAGACGATACGAATCGTCAGTACGAAATGACTATCGCGAAGAATAAGAAGCAACTGGACGAAGCTCAGGACGCACTGCGCCGCGCTATTGACGAGAAGGAATTTGTTATTATGGAAACAAATGGGAAAATCTCAAGGTTGACTCAAGACAATCGTCAGCTGACGATTGAGAGGGACCAGCTGCGACGAGATCACGGTCATCTGATCAAGGCTGTGCAGTTCACTGCGAAAACCACTAAATCTCTGCTGCAGGAGTTCAATCGCTACGAACAAAAAACCAATAAAACTTTGGAGGATCACTTGAAACAAACACAGTTTATGAAGGACGAATTAAGCAAACTTCACAGCAATCTGACGGAAATCATGGAATCGTCCGAGAAGCGCATGCAAGAGATGGAGCAGAAGTTTCAATCGAAGCAGCAGAACTTATTGAAATCTATGGAAGAATCTAATGAAGCGATGAAAGGCCTGCAAGCTCAGATTGAACAACAGCGCAAAGAGAATGCTCAATTGCAACTAGAGTCCTCTCAAGCGAAGGTGGCGTTGCTTGAAGCCGAAGAAAGGACTCGCAAGTTGGAGGTAGAGCTTAACGAGGAAAAGAACTCTGAGAAACAGATTTCACCAGAAGAACTTGAAAGAATTAAGGCTGAAGAGAGAGAAATCTGGGAAAGAAAGTTAAAAGATCTTGAGGCGGAATCACTTCAACAGATTCAATCCTACCAAGTGCTGATCGAACAGTCCTCTCATGAATCCTTGCAATTGAAAGCCCTACTGCAAGCTGCAGAAGAAAAGATTGAACAATTAAAAGAAGATGTTTCAACTGCCAATGCACAAGCCGAAGAAGCCACTCAACGTGCTTTCGATGCAGAGGCGGCTGCAGCGGCGGCAGTGACAGAAACTGATTTAGCAGAAGAAGATAATGAAGTCAGTAACAACATTCGCTCAGTGAAATCGAAAAGCAGATCTTCAGCTTTTCGCAATACCCCAATGAAGCTTCTTATCGACCAAGATACTCAAACAAGTACGAACGACTTGATGCAAGAAGATGAATCTCTTTCCAATGAAATCAAGATGGACAAAATCGAGCAAATCCTCCGCAACTCATTGATCACCAATAACTATTACTTTTCAAGAGAGATAAACACTTTTACCAACTCCTATCCGATCGATGAAGCATTCTTGCAGGATTTAGTGAGATCCTTCCATTATATTGGCAAAGAGACGTTTGGTCTTTTGGCGAAAGCAAAAGAATTCCAGCCTTCTAACGCAGAACTCAGCGGTGATACTGAACGATTTCTGGGTTTTGTCTCTCAGGACTTGTTGATAAAACTTGAGAAATCGAAGGAAGAAATCATCGTGAAGGTGAAAAATGAAGCGAAGGATGAAATGACCGAAAGAATTGAGGCAACGATAAAGCAACTAAATGATGTTAAACATGCAGAGTTGTTTGAGCAGAGAGAAGTATTCAATAAGGAGATCAACGCCCTCAAACAACAACATGAAAGGAAACTCCATGATCTGAACGAGGAAATGGACCGAATGAGAGAAGAATTCGAAGAAGAAATTCTCGTCCTTCAACAAGAGCAGCAGCAAGTCCCTCCTAAAGACCTTACTGCGAAGAGTGAAGACAGTGACAGTTCGAAGTTGAGATTATCCGATGCTTTAAGTAACTCGCAGATGAGCCGACAAAACAGCATCGCGAGTTCGAAGCGACCCACAATGTTATCTCTATTTGGAGGAAAAGGCGCAAGAAGTTCGATGAGGAGTTTTCGTACTCAAGGAGAGCCAGTTACCCTCGATTCTCTATCAGAGACTGATCGATCAGCGTTTAAAGATCAACTTCGAGATGAGTTGGAGGCTGAGATACGAGAAAGGCTGCAAGCAGAATTTTTAGAAAAACAAAAAGTAACTGACCTGGTGATGCAAGAGAATTCAAAACTGAATATGATGACGGACCTGATGAAGGACCTGCCTGCCAAATATCAAAACAAAGACCTTCAGTCCATGCGAGAAGAGTTGTTAACGGGTGATTTGATGAACATTGGGAATGTGCAGAACGAAAACTTCGATCGCTTACGCAATAAAAACTTCGGACCTGACACTTTGATTGCACTGACGATTCTTGAGCATCATGCTCGATACGATGATGGCAATAGTGACTCTAACTCGTCGGAAGGGGTATTAAGGTCTTCTGTAGCCGTTGGGAGCTACAGTGGCAGTTTTAGTGACGAACCGCAGCAACGACAGTATCGAATGCAGTTGAAAGCACTTGAAATTAAACGAAAACTTCTCACCCAACAGATTGTCGGGGAAGTTTCAGTCCTGGATTTGCTTTCCTACTTGCATGCCACAGAAGAGCATTTGGCTTTACTATCTTCGCTAAATGCTTGGAAGTCACTGCTTTACTATCAGAGTGGTGGTATCTTTAGAGATGTGTTGGAAGTCCATCGTGATGTCATAAAGAGTTGTCTTAAAGAGGCTGGAGGAATGACTGCTGCGATTCGAGCTGTGGCTCAATTATCAGCAAACTCTAAAACTACTCAGTGGCCTGAACATTTCCGTATCAAAGCGTTGGAGATGTTTCGAGTGCAATTATTGCAAGATAATCAAAGACAAAGCCAGAGTATATCTGATCTCATCGCTCAGTTTGCATCAAACGACCCGCTTTCGAAAGATGCTGAGGAAAAGATAATGCGAAGTCTTTCAAACGATCACAAGCGTGCCTTGCGGCAAAGTCGGTCATCATTGCAACAGGAGAAATTAAAACAGGCAACCAGAAGTGTCAGCACTCTAAATGAGACAAATGAATCGCGCCCAAAAAACGAACATGTAGAATCGTCAAGCAGACCAGATTCAGCTTCTTCAAGCTCTGAAGTATCTCAATCCATTATTCCTCCCATAAAAGATGCAGTTTCAATGCGTCGGAATGAGTTCCTATACAAGCCCCCAGAAACTCGCATCAGACGCTCACACACTTGGCGAATGAAGTCAGAAAGAGGATTCGATCAAAGTGGTATCGCAGCAGCTTCTCGGGACGATCTCATTCAAATTGCGGAGAGCATGAATATGATCCAAGAGATGCCCGAGCCAGAGATTGCTTTAAACAATGACGGGTTTCTTTCGTACATGAAGAATAGGACTCTGCATGGTCGTATCGACGAAATCATATTCGCGAGCATGCGCGGAGATGATGCTGCCAGGAAGTTGCTTGTGAAGCTTCTGGACGGCTTCTATAACTGGGAGCAGAATAATAACATCACCGCGAATAACATATTTCAAAGTTGCTTGGGATTCAACTCAGAGGTGGACATAGTGTTATCATCTCTTGTCAAAGCATCTCTTAACAATGATATTCCATTGTTAATGGGCGAGATTTACGAGAAAATCCGCAACTTCATTGATTATTCGGCGTTAATCACCGGACCTGAGAGCAGTGAAAAGAAAGGACAAATTCCTCCCCCGACAAACATATCTCCTTCTAATCCTTTGGTAACTCGCTCCAGAACGATTGGCAAAACGAGTTCCTTTGACTGCGGAACTCAAACTGATTTTCAGAACGAATCAGGCCATTTATCGTCTGTTGAAAGGAGGGAGACATCATCCCTTTCATCCTTCCATATTCCAACAGGATTCAGGCTTGCATTACTGCAGGAAGGAGAGTTCGAGATTGCGCCTGGCGTCTTCATTGCTTCACTACAAAGACTTATCCTCACAATAAAATCTCAAGATCCCAAGCTAAATAAATGGAAATCGATGACCGCTGCGGCTGCTAATTTGCGTCAAACTCAAAGGAATGGCACTTCAGTCTCTTCTTCGATATTTAAGAATAGAAACAAGTCTATCGAAGTTTTGCTTCAGGAGCTTTCAGAACTTCCTGACCACATTCGATATTGCTTCGGCCCTGCTATCACACCTTTCACTCAACATTCCTCCGGAGTTGCCACAATCTCCCTTCCAACTCCGTTGCAAAAAGCCCCGTATCTGCTGGATTTGCTGGTCATCAAAGATTGCATTCCCGTCCTCTTTCCTGCGGTATTTCCTCTGAGTCAGGGGATAAACTTAATTACAGGGTTTAAATATCACGAGCAAGGAAACGATCATATCTTTACGAAGCTTCTCACCAGCGAAGGGAAAAATTGTTCGTCTGAACTTATCACTTTCCCGCGTGACGTTTTGCTCTTGCAGATTGCGCAAGGTTTGGATCTTCCGAAGGGATTATATCCCATCGAGTTCTCCAACCAACTCGCATACGATGCAAGCCTGTTTTTCACACAGAGGAAGGTGTTAGAGACCGCTCAGTCTGCTCTAGTTCCTAATGACCGTGGAGACCTGATAGCTCAGGAATGGGCTGAAATCAAACTTCCTCCGGGACACGAATTAGTGCAGCTGGTTAATTGTTGTATTGACTTTCCTGTCGGTGTGGAAGTGAGCAATGGCGTGCGAATAGCTCCAGTGCCTGCTAATATAATGCTCCCTTCAAATGTTAAGATCGTACAGAAGTTCAAGAAAACCCCTCTTCCCGACTTCATGATTGCACTGAAGTATATTGAAAGCAAACCTCACGACTTTTCCCTTGCTCCCAATCTTTTGCTGAATGCTAACAACATTGGAGAGACAGATATCGATTCCATTCCTGAATTAATGCGTCAGAGTGAAGGTGTGACAGTAGTTGCTCGACCCAACGGAATTAATTTTCAACTTGGCCAGGAGTTGGTTCGTCGTCCAGTTGGGCACCCATTGCCTTGCGGGATGAAATTAGTGCCGAGAGCGGATTATCCACCTGGCTTTGAACTCCCTCGAGGTTGTGAGTTGGTGCAACTTTCTCCGAAGTATGATCTGCCTGTGACTTGTCGGCTAAACTCATCATGGTACGTCTATCCAAGACCTAACGGTGTGCATCTTCGATCGAACCAGTATTTGGTATATCCTGACCCTGCGCTCGAAGATCACATGGTTCCTCCGTTACCTCCCTTTGCTTGTCAGATGGGGTTGCCCAACTTACCTTATGGCGTCAAATTACCGAATCGCACAGTTTGTGTCGAACTGTTACTTACTCGAATTACCCAACAAGCGCTGCCTGAAGGAGTTATAATTGCCCCTGGAATAACAGTCTTAAATCCACGTCAGCTTCATGGATGGCAAGAGGGAAGTAGTCGATGTCCAATAAACATTCTTTTAGTGAAACGTTCGGCGGGGACTCGACTACCTCGGACAGTCGAACGAGGAAGTAGATCAGATCTTCCTAACGGTGTGCTGTTGGGTGAGAATATGGATGTCCTGAAGATAACCACGCGATTTGAATTACCACCAGGCGTCAAAGTCGAGGTGGGCGTTTCTCTTGGGCAATATGTTCAGCTTGCTCCTGGAACTCAGTTGATCAGTTCTATGATCTCTTCTTCGAAGAACAAAAGAACTGGGAGTTATCTAAACAGCCTCACAGTATTGGAGTGGCCGTACGGAGTCATTTTACCTCCTGGAATCGAACTAGTACGAAGGCCGCCTCCCGAATGTTTCCTCCCTTTCGAGTACCAACAAGTTATCTCCCCCAATTTCACGACCTCTTTCTCGAACGATGAAACAGTGACTAAATTACCGGAAGAGTCAATGCTGATTAAACTACCTCGCGCCATTAAAACTGCGGCTTGCTTGGAGCTCTCTGAGCAAGTGACAATCGGGCTAGAGTCGATGGTGGATTACCCTCGCCCATTGCCTGAGGGTATGATCTTTGCGTCTCGTGTCAGTCGACACTCAATTTGGCCTGCTGAAATGAGGTCTGTTCCGGCATCTTCACTGACCGCGAAGCTAGTGCAGGTGTTAGAAGCGGCAAACCAGGATAATCCAGGGGAGAACCTTCTTATGAAAGGAGGCTCTTCTGCAACCTTAGCTCCACCTTCTCGAAAAACTCAGCAACGACTAAATGTTGAAGTGGTGCAGCTGCATCCAAGCTTTGACCTGCCAGGAGGCGTGTATTTACATCCTGAAGTCGTTACAGTAACCAAACCCTTCTGTCTTTCATTGCCACCGTCTGTGGTGTTAGTTGAGCTGAAAAACATACCTGAGACTGAGAGGGAAAGCATCCTGAAGCAACTCGCAGTGCGTGGGATACATCAGATTGATGTTTGTTTAGAGCATCGTCTCCCTTTGAATTTTGCTTTTGCAAACAAGAATAAGCTCTGCTATCAAGATATTTCCTCGAAAGACAATACCTCAGATGTAGAGACAAAAGTTGACAGAATTGTGCCAGAGGAATGGTCACCTAACTCCTCGCTAATGTATCTCCAGCTGCCTGATGTGTTTGACGTATATAGCTGGGGTAATAATCTCCCTGGCGTTGAGGCTGTTTCCTGGAGTGAGAATCGTCCTCTTTTAGCCTTGCCGCCAGGACATTTCCTAATTGAACGTCCTCGTCAGTTTCAACACGATGAATTGCCTCCAGGATTTACTCTGGGTATAAGGGAGGAGTATCGCCACCTCCGCACCATTACAAAGGCTGGTTCTTTCCCTCCTCAAATAGAGATAATGCACATCACTCCATCTTTCCATCTCCCTTTGGGAGTTCACCTCATTAACACTTCAGCAATTGGGAGAAATACTTTTAATAATAATTCAGGTAACACACTACTCGGATTGCAAGGCAATTCATATACAAAGAAAGTCTTCGACCCTTTTTGGATTCCCCAATTTGCTCCTCTCGAACATGTTTCCCGTGACGCTGTCGTCATTCCTTGGCCCCGAGATTTATCGAAACATTTGCAGAGTATTCTGTCTCAAGTTGATCCTCAATTCTTTCAAGAGCCTTACATTCTCGTCTGGATTCTTAAAAATGTGACCAAGCAAGAGCAAGATATTCTCGAGACAGCGCCTTATCCTCCGAATCTAGTGAAGCATCCTTACAGTAACGAAATTATCCATAAATTATTCCAAAGTCAAGAAGATCAATCTTTCATTCAAGAACTCCTTCAATACACTCGAAAGACCTCAGAGCTGGGTCGATTTCAGGACACTCGTTCATCTATTAATTCTTCAGCTGCAACCGCAGCGATTCGCGCGATTAAGATTCATCATGTACTTCATGTTGTTCGAGTTTCTAACGGCTTTCCCTCTTTAACAGAGCGCTACCGACTATTCTCTACGAAGTCCCATCTATCTTCAATTACCAGTGACTCTCCTTCAAGTGATGTGAAGACTGGAAATGAACTTACTGAGAGCGAAGATCGAAAGCAATCCCTTCCCTCAGATAAGAAGATTGTGGTCCACCCAAAGCTGACTAGAATTGAAAGGATCAAAGTCATGAACATTTCCGCTGAAATCAAGAAATTTCTCGAACAACTGTTAATCTTTCGTTTCCAGCACAACACTTCTAAGGAGGAACTGAAGGAAAAGTTGGATTATCTTCAGTTCGACTTGATAGAATCTTCTCTCTGGAAAGCGATGACAGCGAATCAAGAGTTGGAAAAGAACTATGAAAAACTCGCGATACAGAATGATAAACTGGAGAAAGAAAACCAACATGTGATGAACCTGATGCAGACACAACAGCTTCAACTCGAAGAAATGAAGCAGAGTTTACAGCACGAAGAAGATTTAAAGGCAATTATTTCGAAGCTCAAAGATCAGCTGACGAAGAAGGATCAAGAGATCAGTGACATCATGCAGCAACATCATCAACTCTCGACACAGTCTTACATGTCACAGCTGTCGCAGTCTCCTTCAATAGAGGAGTTGCAGGGACGATACAAGCAACAGATGGATATTATGACGAGTCAGATCGTCAACTATGAGAATCACATTCAGAATCTTGAGCAACAACTTCGCGACGTCCCTGCAGCGCAAATAAAGGCTTCTCTGCCCAATCAATCCGCCACGAATTCTGAATTTGATAACTTCCAACAAAAGATCACTAATGCTCTAGAAAATGTGCTGCTGATGATCAACTCCTTTGTCATCCATCTCATCGCGCAAATCGACTCGCAGATTTTCTCGCAGATTTCCAAGGATTATGCGCTGATCGATTTATTTCAGGAGGTTCTAACAAAGACTGACGTTCCCCAGCCGATTCAAGCTTTAATGCCACATGCTGGCGCTGCCTCCAGTCATCAGTCTATCTTAAGTAACGCAAGTAGACTTGACGACATGTCTCTTCATCACTCTCATGGGGTCGATGATAACACTTCCGTGATCACAGAGAACTCGCTCTCTTCGAAGCTGTTCACAAACATCTCTTTAGCTTCAAGCACTCTTGCTCCTTCAGCCATGCTTCCTCCCTCAGTCTCCCCCGCTCAGTCTGTGATATCAGTCAACAGCAATGGAAACGATTTGACTCGAGATGTTCGAGGGAAGAAGTTAGGCATTTCCGCTGATTTTCCTTTGGATGTTAAAGCGCTGTATCGTCATCAACCAGAGGAGAAGTTGGACTTCATTTCCCTCAACAAGCCGCTGTTAATGTCGAAGAGTCTTGATGCTATGATTCATGGGAAAGGAAAGAATCTTTCCACATCCTTGTATGCGAACAATCATTCTCTTGACTTCCCAACGCTTTCGCAGAACATAGATCTCTTCCTTCAATTAAAACAGCAAAAGCAGTCACATCTGTTTTCTGATTCGATTCTCTTCAACGATGCTGCGGAGAATGCATCAAACACGAAGGAAAATCACGGGAGTTTGAGCATCAGCACAAGCGAACCTCCTTCTCCCACAAATCCTAGTCTGAAGGGAACTGTCGATACTCGCCCTCATCGACGCAATATAAAGAACGCGGAGATGGACCTTCTTCAGTGGAAGTCCGAGGTGGAGAATGATTTACTGGGTATCAACTCGCTGTTTCAAGAAGCCGTGCACAGTATCATGGTTTCGAATGAGAGTCGACCTGCCACATCTACTGGAGGATCTGGCTCTCCCACCCGTCGAAGTTCCTCCTCCCATCAAGAGGTTCAATCAACTTTTATCGATGATGTTAGCGAAGGGACTTCGGATTCTCGTATCTCAACAAGTGAAAAGCGGAAAAGAAAAAGCACTCGAGATCGCATCTCACATGTTCCTCAAGTGAATGACATAAACTGGTCGGGGATTGAGGTGTCATTGCAGCTGATGACTCAAAAGGTCATAAATATCTTTCAACAGTTGTTGCGGAAGTATCAGAGTAACTACCACTCTCTCCTCACTCACATCGAATGCGAAAATCAGATTCTCGTCAGAGTGGTGAAGCAGTTGAGATTGCATGCCAATATTATGAGACGAGGAAGTAATGCACCGCAGGATGCTCAATCCAGCTTACAGGTCGCAAAAGAGAAGATCCTGCAGCTGGAAACACGTATCGAACAGCTTCATTTGAAGCAGATCCAGTCTGACGTTTCTCCGATGCAACAAGCGATCCAAGATCTTCAACAGCAGAGTGAGATAGAGAAATCTCTGAAATTTCTGATTTTGATGGCGAAGCAAATGATTGCAAAGGATCAACATCTACTCAATCAGATGAGCGTTATGCCTGTCTCCGAGGATCGTCTTCGACAGATGGATCTCGAGAAGGAAATCAAAGCCATGAAGCACAATATTTCGAGACTAAAACATCAAGTGAAGGATTATGAGGATCGTTTGCAAATCCTGCAGGAAGAAATACAGACATCAAGCACTGTCATTCTCCAAAATATCGAGAAGTTTCATCAGCAGGTTCACAGCTTGTTGCCTCCGAAGCTTTTGTCAGTTCTTTTGAGTCGAGGTCACGAGTATTACGAAAAGATTAATGGTTCTCGGTTTCGAAGCCCTGATAGAGATGCAGCGTTATCACCGACCCTGGTGTCGAATAAGACGCTTCTTTCGCCACTTCCTCTCCAGCAGCAGAATCTTCAGAATTCGAAAATATCTTCAGATGCTTCGGTCAATTCTTTATCTTCTTCTTCCCTTCCACCAGTGACGGGAAATATAGAAATGAACGAAGGTAAACGTAAATTTCAGTCTATTATTGGATCAATGCCTCCTGCTCCCACTCAAAGTCAGTTCTCTAATCGTCAGAAGCATCAGAACGAACAATTAGCTCAAGTGAACAAATTTTTCGAACATACTTATCGCAAGCATAAGTTTTAATAGGGTCTATCTTTCTTTTTTTTTTGTCTATGATGATAAAATTTAAAATTACAACAGCTCTTTATCTCTCCATCTCTCTTTCTGTATGTACGATTTCTCTTGTATCGAAAGTGGCTTTTGGTCATGGGCGTGGTGCTGGGCAGTCGTTTCAAAATTTCATTTTGATTGATTTGATTTTATCGTATCTTCAGAGTGAGGAGTGTTGATCTTTCAGTGGTATTAGTCATCGTATTGGTATCGTATAGTCATCGAATAGTGTAGTAT
>VFQN01007438.1_pt1 | contig 11804 bp, 22 predicted proteins | sample 3512371 | NCBI WGS metagenome assembly VFQN01 (sample SAMN10412370, study PRJNA504923) | tailings metagenome | isolation source: Replicate 2 from Balatoc abandoned mine | place: Philippines: Itogon, Benguet | collected 2017-08-28
AAGGCGGCCGCACCGTCGGCGCCGGTATCGTCGCAAGCATCACGGAATAATCGGCAACGGGTCTGACGCGGGCGCGGCAAGCAGCCCGCGCCCGCGAAGGACTTGAAGGAATACACGAATGAACGGACAGAATATCCGCATCCGCCTCAAGGCGTTCGATCACCGCGTGCTCGATGCCTCGACGCGGGAGATCGTGTCGACGGCCAAACGCACCGGCGCCAATGTGCGTGGTCCGATCCCGCTGCCGACCCGGATCGAGAAGTTCACGGTCAACCGCTCGCCGCACATCGACAAGAAGAGCCGCGAGCAGTTCGAGATGCGCACCCACAAGCGCCTTCTCGATATCGTTGACCCGACGCCCCAGACCGTGGACGCGCTCATGAAGCTCGACCTGGCCGCCGGCGTGGACGTCGAGATCAAGCTCTAAGGAGCATCCATGAGCCCGAGGGCAGCGTCCCGAAGGCTCCTCTGAAGAACAAGAGACGGCGGGGGCTATCCCCTTCCGGGAACTCTGAAGGAAAACAAACCGATGCGTTCAGGTGTTATCGCACAGAAAGTCGGGATGACACGCGTCTACAACGACGCGGGCGAGCATGTGCCGGTCACGGTTCTCCGCATGGAGAACTGCCAGGTCGTCGCGCAGCGCACCCAGGAGAAGAACGGTTACACGGCCGTTCAGCTCGGCGTTGGCCTTGCCAAGGTCAAGAACACGGCAAAGTCCATGCGCGGCCACTTCGCCACCGCTTCCGTCGAGCCCAAGGCGAAGGTCGCCGAGTTCCGCGTGAGCCCCGAGAACCTGATCGACGTGGGCGCAGAGCTCACTGTCGATCACTTCGTCACCGGCCAGAAGGTCGACGTGACGGGCACCTCGATCGGCAAGGGCTTCCAGGGTGTCATCAAGCGCCACAATTTCGGTGGCGGTCGTGCGACCCATGGTAACTCGGTCTCGCACCGTACGCATGGTTCGACCGGTCAGCGCCAGGATCCGGGCAAGGTCTTCAAGGGCAAGAAGATGGCCGGCCACATGGGCGACGTCCGCGTCACCACGCAGAACCTCGAAGTCGTCTCGACCGATGTCGAGCGCGGCCTGATCCTGATCCGCGGTGCCGTTCCCGGCTCCAAGGGTTCGTGGATCATGGTTCGCGACGCGGTCAAGGTTTCGCTGCCCGACAACGCCCCGAAGCCGGCTGCGCTGCGCGCCGCCGCGGCGGGCAAGAACGAAGCTCCGGCCGCTGAAGCAGCCGCGGGCGAGGGAGCCGAGTGATGGATCTGAAGGTTACGACTCTCGCCGGCGCTGAGGCCGGCCAGGTGACCCTGTCCGACGCGATTTTCGGTCTCGAGCCGCGCGAGGACATCCTCCAGCGCGTGGTTCGCTGGCAGCTCGCGAAGCGGCAGCAGGGCACGCATCAGGCAAAGGGTCGCGCGGACATCTCGCGCACCGGCGCCAAGATGTACAAGCAGAAGGGTACGGGCCGCGCCCGTCACTCGTCTGCTCGCGCTCCGCAGTTCCGCGGCGGCGGCAAGGCCCACGGCCCGGTTGCCCGCAGCCACGAGCACGACCTTCCCAAGAAGGTCCGCGCGCTCGGCCTGCGTCACGCGCTCTCGGCCAAGGCCAAGGCATCGGACCTGATCATCATCGATGATCTGACCGTCGCCGACGCCAAGACCAAGGGTCTCGTGACCGGCTTCGCCAAGCTCGGTCTGTCGAACGCGCTGCTCATCGGCGGCGCTGAGATCGACACGAACTTCGCGCGCGCTGCGGCAAACATTCCGAACGTCGACGTGCTGCCCGTCCAGGGCATCAACGTCTACGACATCCTTCGCCGAGGCAAGCTCGTCCTGTCCAAGGCTGCCATCGAGGCTCTCGAGGAGCGCTTCAAATGAGTGATCTGCGCCACTACGACGTGATCGTCAGCCCCATCATCACCGAGAAGTCGACCATGGCCTCCGAGGCCAACCAGGTTGTCTTCAAGGTCGCGAAGACGGCGACGAAGCCACAAATCAAGGCTGCGATCGAGCAGCTCTTCAACGTCAAGGTCACCGGCGTGAACACGCTCGTGCGCAAGGGCAAGGTGAAGCGGTTCCGCGGCACCATCGGCCGCCAGAGCGACATCAAGAAAGCCGTCGTGACGCTGGCCGAAGGCCACTCGATCGACGTCGCAACCGGTCTCTGAGGATAAGCGTCATGGCACTCAAGACATACAACCCCGTGACGCCGAGCCAGCGCCAGCTGGTCATCGTCGACCGCGGCACGCTCTATAAGGGCAAGCCGGTCAAGGGCCTGACGGAAGGTCTCTCGTCGAAGGGCGGCCGCAACAACACCGGTCGCGTTACGACGCGCTTCCGGGGCGGCGGTCACAAGCGCACCTACCGCATGATCGATTTCAAGCGCCGCAAGCTGGACATCAGCGCGGTCGTCGAGCGTGTGGAGTACGATCCGAACCGCACCGCGTTCATCGCGCTGATCAAGTATGAGGACGGCGAGCTGGCCTACATCCTGGCTCCGCAGCGTCTCGCGGTCGGCGACAGCGTCATTGCCGGCGAGAAGTCGGTCGACGTGAAGCCGGGCAACGCGATGCCGCTTTCGGCCATGCCTGTCGGAACGATCATCCACAATGTGGAGCTGAAGCCGGGCAAGGGCGGTCAGGTCGCCCGTTCGGCCGGCTCCTATGCTCAGCTGGTCGGTCGCGACCAGGGCATGGCGATCCTGCGCCTCAACTCGGGCGAGCAGCGCATCGTGCATGGCTCCTGCTTCGCCACGGTCGGCGCGGTCTCCAACCCGGACCACGGCAACATCAACGATGGCAAGGCTGGCCGTTCGCGCTGGCGTGGCCGTCGCCCGCACAATCGCGGTGTCGCCATGAACCCGGTCGATCACCCGCACGGCGGCGGCGAAGGCCGCACCTCGGGCGGCCGTCATCCGGTTTCGCCGTGGGGCAAGCCGACGAAGGGCAAGAGGACTCGGTCCAACAAGTCGACCGACAAGTTCATCATGCGCTCGCGCCACCAGCGCAAGAGCTAAGGAAAGGTAGTCTGACGTGTCACGTTCCGTCTGGAAAGGCCCGTTCGTCGACGGCTTCATTCTCAAGAAGGCCGAGAAGGTTCGCGATGGCGGCCGTAACGAAGTGATCAAGACGTGGAGCCGCCGCTCCACGATCCTGCCGCAGTTCGTGGGTCTGACCTTCGGCGTCTACAACGGCCAGAAGCACATCCCGGTCTCCGTCTCCGAAGAGATGGTCGGCCACAAGTTCGGTGAGTTCGCTCCGACCCGCACCTATTACGGGCACGGTGCCGACAAGAAGGCAAAGAGGAAGTAACATGGGCAAGGCCAAAGCTCCGCGCCGGCTGGCCGACAATGAGGCTCGTGCGGTAACCCGCACGATCCGCGTCAGCCCCCAGAAGCTCAACCTGGTTGCCGCGCTCATTCGCGGCAAGAAGGTTCAGGCTGCGCTGTCGGACCTCGAATTCTCGCGCAAGCGCATCGCCGGCACCGTCAAGAAGACGCTGGAGTCGGCCATTGCCAACGCCGAGAACAATCATGACCTCGACGTCGACGCGCTCGTCGTTGCCGAGGCCTATGTCGGCAAGTCGATCGTCATGAAGCGTTTCCACGCCCGTGGCCGTGGCCGTGCAAGCCGCATCGAGAAGCCGTTCTCGCACTTGACGATCGTCGTGCGTGAAGTCGAAGAAGTGGAGGCCGCATAATGGGTCAGAAAATCAATCCGATCGGTTTTCGCCTCGGCATCAACCGCACCTGGGACTCGCGCTGGTACGCAAACACCGGCGAGTACGCCAAGCTTCTGCATGAAGACCTGAAGATCCGCCAAGTCCTCGAGAAGGAGCTGAAGCAGGCTGCCGTCTCGAAGATCGTGATCGAGCGTCCGCACAAGAAGTGCCGCGTGACGATCCACGCAGCGCGTCCGGGCCTGATCATCGGCAAGAAGGGCGCCGACATCGAGAAGCTTCGCAAGAAGCTGACCGAGATGACGAAGTCGGAAACGCACCTCAACATCGTAGAGGTTCGCAAGCCCGAGATCGACGCCACGCTCGTAGCGCAGTCGATCGCCCAGCAGCTGGAGCGCCGTATCGCGTTCCGCCGCGCCATGAAGCGTGCCGTTCAGTCGGCCATGCGTCTCGGCGCCGAGGGCATCCGCATCAACTGCTCGGGTCGTCTGGGCGGCGCGGAAATCGCGCGCATGGAATGGTACCGCGAAGGCCGCGTACCGCTGCACACGCTGCGCGCCGACATCGATTACGGTACGGCTGAGGCACAGACCGCTTACGGCATCTGCGGCGTCAAGGTGTGGGTGTTCAAGGGCGAGATCCTCGAGCACGACCCGATGGCTTCGGAGCGTCGTGCGACGGAAGGCGATCAGGCGGGCAACCAGCGCCGTCGCGAGCGCGAGAACGCCTGAGCGGCATAGGGATTTTGGAGAGACAAGATGCTGCAGCCAAAGCGCACGAAGTTCCGCAAGCAGTTCAAGGGCCGCATCCACGGTGCGGCCAAGGGCGGCACTGACCTCAATTTCGGCGGCTTCGGACTGAAGGCGCTGGAGCCCAACCGCGTCACGGCGCGCGAGATCGAGGCGGCCCGCCGCGCGATCACCCGCCAGATGAAGCGCCAGGGCCGCGTCTGGATCCGCGTGTTCCCGGATCTTCCGGTGACCTCCAAGCCGACCGAAGTCCGCATGGGCAAAGGCAAGGGCTCGGTGGATTACTGGGCGGCTCGCGTTAAGCCGGGCCGCGTGATGTTCGAGGTCGACGGCGTGTCGGAGGAGATCGCCCGCGAGGCGCTCCGTCTCGGCGCCGCCAAGCTGTCGGTGCGCACGCGCTTCGTGCAGCGCATCGCCGAATAAGAAAGGCAGACGTCGATGAAAGCCGCTGACATCCGGGCTAAGACCCAGGACGAACTGTCCGACGAACTGGCGAACCTTAAGAAGGAGCAGTTCAACCTGCGCTTCCAGAAGGCGACCGGCCAGCTCGAGAAGACCGCACGCGTGCGCCAGGTCCGCAAGGACATCGCCCGCATCAAGACGATTGCGGCCCAAAAGGCCGCCGGCAAGAAAGCCTGAGGACGAAGACATGCCAAAGCGCGTAATGCAGGGCACCGTCGTGAGCGACAAGAACGACAAGACGGTCGTCGTCAACGTCGAGCGTCGCTTCACGCACCCGGTGATGAAGAAGACGGTTCGCCTGTCCAAGAAGTACAAGGCGCACGACGAGACGAATGCCTGCAAGGTTGGTGACACGGTCCTGATCCAGGAATCGGCACCGATCTCCAAGCACAAGCGCTGGGTCGTGATCACCGAAGCCAAGGCTGAATAATCAAGAACCATGGATTATCGGCGGGGCGCGCGCGTCCTGCCGGCACAAGTGAAGAAGGCGGCCAGTCATGATTCAGATGCAGACTAACCTCGATGTGGCGGATAATTCCGGCGCGCGTCGTGTGATGTGCATCAAGGTGCTCGGCGGCTCGAAGCGGAAGTATGCCTCCGTGGGCGACATCATCGTGGTGTCGGTCAAGGAAGCCATTCCGCGCGGCCGCGTGAAGAAGGGCGACGTGATGAAGGCCGTCGTCGTGCGTACGGCGAAGGACATTCGCCGGCCCGACGGCAGCGTCATCCGCTTCGACAAGAATGCGGCCGTCCTGGTCGACAACAAGAAAGAGCCTGTCGGCACCCGTATCTTCGGCCCGGTTCCGCGCGAGCTTCGCGCCAAGAACCACATGAAGATCATCTCGCTGGCACCTGAAGTGCTCTGAGGAGATCGCGACAATGCAGAAGATCCGCAAGGGCGACAAGGTCGTCGTGATTGCCGGCAAGGACAAGGGTCGTACCGGTGAGGTCGTCCAGGTCATGCCGAAGGAAGATCGCGCCATCGTGCGCGGCGTAAACATGATTGTGCGCCATCAGCGCCAGTCGGCCTCGCAGGAGGGCGGCCTGGTTCGTCGTGAGGCGTCGATCCACCTGTCCAACATCGCGATCGTCGATCCGAAGGACAACAAGACGCCGACCCGCGTCGGTTTCGAGGTCCGCGACGGCAAGAAGGTCCGCGTCGCGAAGCGCTCGGGAGAAGTGATCAATGGCTGACACCAAGTACGAGCCGCGCCTCAAGACGCTTTACCGCGACAAGATCCGCCAGGGTCTTATCGAGGAGTTCGGCTATTCCAACGACCACATGGTCCCGCGTCTCGACAAGATCGTCGTGAATATGGGCGTGGGCGAGGCGACTGCCGACTCCAAGAAGCCCACCGTGGCTGCCGAGGACCTGTCGCTCATCACCGGCCAGAAGGCCGTCGTGACTCGCGCCCGCACCTCGATCGCCGGCTTCAAGGTTCGTGAGAACATGCCGATCGGCGCGAAGGTCACCCTTCGCCAGGATCGTATGTACGAGTTCCTGGACCGCCTAGTCACGATCGCGCTTCCGCGCGTTCGCGACTTCCGCGGCCTGAACCCGAAGAGCTTCGATGGCCGTGGCAATTTCGCCATGGGCATCAAGGAACACATCGTGTTCCCCGAGATCAACTACGACAAGGTCGACCAGATCTGGGGAATGGACATCATCGTTTGTACGACGGCCAGGACGGATGATGAAGCACGCGCACTTCTGCGTGCCTTCAACTTCCCCTTCCGGCGGTAACGGCAGCGAACAAGGAAGATAGAAGCATGGCAAAGACCAGCTCAGTCGAGAAGAACCAGAAGCGCCGCGACATGGTGAAGCGCTACGCAGCCAAGCGTGCTGCGCTCAAGGCGCTCATCATGGACCAGGACAAGCCGATCGAGGAGCGCTTCCGCGCGCAGATCCAGCTTGCTGCGCTCCCGCGTAACTCGTCCAAGACCCGTATCCGCAACCGCTGCGAAGTCACCGGCCGTCCGCGTGCGTATTACCGCAAGCTGTCGATGAGCCGTATTGCGCTTCGTGAACTCGGCAACAACGGGCTCGTGCCCGGTCTTGTCAAGTCGAGCTGGTAAGGAGGACGCCCCATGTCCATGAGTGATCCCCTCGGCGATATGCTGACCCGCATCCGCAACGCCTGCGGCCGTCGCAAGACCAAGGTCTCGACGCCTGCCTCGACGCTGCGCGCCCGCGTTCTCGACGTGATGAAGCAGGAAGGCTACATCCGCGACTACTCCCAGATCGACTACGAGAACGGCAAGTCCGAGATCGAGATCGAGCTGAAGTATTTCGACGGCCAGCCGGTGATCCGCGAGATCGCCCGCGTCTCGAAGCCCGGCCGCCGCGTCTACGTTTCGGTCAAGTCCATCCCGTCGGTCGCCAACGGCCTCGGCATCGCGATCCTGTCCACGCCGAAGGGCGTGATGGCCGATCACGAAGCGCGCGAGCAGAACGTCGGCGGCGAGATTCTCTGCCAGATCTTCTGATCTGACGGCTGAACAAGAAAGAGGACAGCAAGATGTCTCGCATTGGCAAGAAACCCGTCTCCGTCCCCCAGGGCGTGACGGCCAGTGTCAACGGTCAGACCGTCACGGCCAAGGGCCCGAAGGGCGAGCTGAAATTCGTCGTCAATGACGAGGTCCTGGTCAAGCTCGAGGACGGCGCGATCGCCGTTGAGCCGCGCGACCAGACCAAGGTCGCCCGTTCGAAGTGGGGCATGTCCCGCACGCAGATCCAGAACATCCTCCAGGGTGTGAAGGACGGCTTCGAGCGTCGCCTCGAGATCACCGGCGTCGGCTACCGCGCGGCGATGCAGGGCAAGAACCTGCAGCTCGCGCTCGGCTTCAGCCACGACGTGGTCTACCAGACGCCGGAAGGCGTTACGATCTCTGTGCCGAAGCCGACGGAAATCGTCATCAACGGCAACGACAAGCAGGTCGTCGGCCAGGTTGCCGCCGAGATCCGCGAATACCGTCCGCCGGAGCCCTACAAGGGCAAGGGCGTCCGCTATGCGGGCGAGCGCATCGTGCGCAAGGAAGGCAAGAAGAAGTAAGTTCGAAACGCCACGGGGTGCGGTCGCGGGAGGAGGGCGCTCAGCCACTACCGCATATGGCCGCCCCCGTTTTTCAAGGCAGGAAATACGATCATGGGTTCCAAGGTTTCCACGCAGCGCCGCGCCCAGCGCGTCCGTCGTCAGATCCGCAAGGTCGCCGGCGAGCGTCCGCGTCTTTCGGTCCACCGCTCTTCCAAGAACATTTACGCGCAGGTCATCGACGACGCGAACGGGCACACGCTCGCTTCTGCCTCGACGCTGGACAAGGAGCTGCGTGATGCTCTGAAGACCGGCGCCGACACCGATGCTGCCGCCAAGGTCGGCAAGCTCGTTGCCGAGCGCGCCAAGAAGGCCGGCGTCTCGCAGGTCGTCTTCGATCGCGGCCCGTACATCTTCCACGGCCGCGTCAAGGCTCTGGCCGATGCAGCCCGCGAAGGCGGTCTCGACTTCTAATCGCCCGGCCGCTATGAGGCGGCCTCCCATCAACCCGTGCTAGCGGAAAAGAACAAGGATAGCTCAATGGCACAAGAACGCAGGGATGGCCGCGAACGCGGCGGCCGTGACCGCGAAGAGCGCGACGACGGCATCGTCGACAAGCTCGTCCACATCAATCGCGTCGCCAAGGTCGTCAAGGGTGGTCGCCGCTTCGGCTTCGCCGCTCTCGTCGTCGTCGGCGACCAGAAGGGCCGCGTCGGCTTCGGCCACGGCAAGGCACGCGAAGTGCCGGAGGCCATTCGCAAGGCGACCGAAAGCGCCAAGCGCGACATGATCTTCGTGCCGCTGCGCTCTGGCCGCACGCTGCACCATGACGTGCACGGCCGCCACGGCGCCGGCAAGGTCCTGCTGCGCGCTGCCAAGCCCGGCACCGGCATCATCGCCGGCGGCCCGATGCGCGCCGTCTTCGAGACGCTCGGCATGCACGACGTCGTCGCCAAGTCGATGGGTTCGTCGAACCCATACAACATGGTGCGCGCCACGTTCGACGCGCTGAAGAACCAGCTTCATCCCAAGGATGTGGCTGCGCAGCGCGGCATCAAGTATTCGGCACTCCAGGCCCGCCGCGGCGCGGCCGTGGCCGGTGACGAGTAAGGAGCCGGAACATGGCCAAGAACACAGCCGCCACCGTCACTGTCGAGCAGATCGGCAGCCCAATCCGTCGGCCTTCCGAACAGCGTGCCACGCTGATCGGCCTGGGCCTGAACAAGTTGCACCGTCGCCGCACCCTTGAAGACACGCCGTCCGTACGCGGCATGATCGCCAAGGTCGCGCATCTCGTCCGCGTCGTGGACGAGGCATAAGGCAGGAGCCTGACTATGAAACTGAACGAACTGCGTGATGCGGAAGGGGCTACCAAGCCCCGCAAGCGCCTCGGTCGCGGCATCGGCTCGGGGTCGGGCAAGACGGCCGGCCGCGGCGTCAAGGGCCAGAAGGCACGCTCCGGCGTTGCCATCAACGGCTTCGAAGGCGGCCAGATGCCGATCTACCGCCGCCTGCCGAAGCGCGGCTTCAAGAACCCGTTCTCGCGGGATCTGAACGAAGTCTCGCTCGCTCGCGTCCAGGAAGCGATCGACGCCAAGAAGCTCGACGCAAAGGAGCCGGTGACGGCCGAGGCGCTCGTCAAGGCCGGCATCATCAGCCGCGTCCGCGACGGTGTGAAGCTGCTCGGCAACGGCGAACTGAAGTCGAAGGTCACCTTCGAAATCGCGGGAGCCTCGCGCTCAGCGGTCGAAAAGGTCGAGAAGGCAGGGGGCTCGGTGAAGCTACACGAGAAGGCCGAACAGGCCGAGGCCTGATCTCACAACTTCCAAGCGGCGGCCTCGAGCCGCCGCTTGCATATTCAACCCCCGCATCTTATTTCGGGGCATCCGTCCGGCTGCGTCCTGCGCCGGCTGCACCTTGAACCTGCGCGGATGATCGCCGCACACGAACCCGCCAGGGTCCCTTCCGGAGCGTCTTTATGGCATCGGCAGCAGAGCAACTTGCTTCCAACCTGAATTTTGCGGCCTTCGCCAAGGCCGAGGATCTGAAGAAGCGCATCTGGTTCACGATCGGTGCGCTGCTCGTCTACCGGATCGGCACGTATATCCCGATGCCGGGGATCAACCCGGAAGCCTTCGCGCAGGCGTTCCAGCAGCAGGCCGGCGGCGTGCTCGGCATGTTCAACATGTTTGCCGGCGGCGCCGTCGAGCGCATGGCGATCTTCGCGCTCGGCATCATGCCCTACATCTCCGCCTCGATCATCATGCAGCTCATGACGGCCGTCGTGCCGACGCTCGAGCAGCTGAAGAAGGAAGGCGAGCAGGGCCGCAAGGTCATCAACCAGTACACGCGCTACGGCACGGTGCTCCTGGCCACCGTCCAGGCCTACGGTATCTCCATAGGGCTGGAGAGCGGGCAGGATATCGTCACCGATCCGGGCTGGTTCTTCCGGATCTCGGCGGTCATCACGCTGGTAGGCGGTACGATGTTCCTGATGTGGCTCGGCGAGCAGATCACCGCGCGCGGCCTCGGCAACGGCATTTCGCTGATCATCTTCGCCGGCATCGTCGCGGGCTTGCCGTCCGCGATCGCCGGAACGCTCGAACTGGGCCGCACCGGCGCGCTCGGCACGGGTATCATCCTCGGCATCATCCTGCTCTGCATCGTGCTGATCGCGTTCATCGTGTTCTTCGAGCGTGCGCAGCGGCGGCTCCTGATCCAGTATCCGAAGCGCCAGGTCGGCAACCGCATGTTCCAGGGCGACACCTCGCACCTGCCGCTGAAGCTCAACACGGCCGGCGTCATCCCGCCGATCTTCGCGTCCTCGCTGCTGCTGCTGCCTGCGACGCTTGCGGGCTTCTCCGACACTACGACGCTGCCGGGCTGGGCGAACACCATCCTCGCCACGCTCGGCCACGGCCAGCCGCTCTACATGCTGTTCTACGCGTCGATGATCGCGTTCTTCGCGTTCTTCTACACGGCCATCGTGTTCAACCCGAAGGACACGGCCGACCAGTTGAAGAAGCACTCCGGCTTCATTCCCGGCTATCGCCCGGGCGAGCGGACGGCGGAGTACATCGACTATGTGCTGACTCGCATCACCGTCGTCGGTGCGATCTATCTCGTCGTGATCTGCATGATCCCCGAGTTCCTGATCGCCGCCACGGGCGTCCCGTTCTACCTCGGCGGAACGTCGCTGCTGATCGTCGTCAGCGTCACGCTGGATACCGTCGCGCAGACGCAGGGCCATCTGATCGCGCACCAGTATGAGGGTCTGATCAAGAAGTCGAAGCTGCGTGGAGGGAAGAGGGGACGATGAGACTGATACTGCTTGGACCGCCGGGCGCGGGGAAGGGGACCCAGGCCCAGAGGCTGGTCGAGCGCCACGGCATCCCGCAGCTTTCCACCGGCGACATGCTGCGTGCGGCAGTCGCCAACGGCACCGAAGTCGGCAAGAAGGCCAAGGCGATCATGGATGCCGGCGGTCTCGTCTCCGACGACATCGTCAACCAGATCGTGTCCGATCGGATCGGCGAGCCGGACTGCGCCAAGGGCTTCGTTCTCGACGGCTATCCGCGCACGCTTGCGCAAGCCGATTCGGTTGAGAAGATGCTCGCTGAGCGCGGCGCGCCGCTCGATGTCGTGATCGAGCTCGTCGTCGATGACAAGATCCTCGTCAGCCGCATCGCCAAGCGTGCAGCGGATGCTCAGGCGGCAGGTCAGCCCGTGCGCAAGGACGACAATCCGGACGTGTTCGAGGAGCGTCTCCGTGCTTACTACAAGAGCACGGCACCTCTGATCGGCTACTACCACGCCAAGGGGCTGCTGCGCGGCGTGGACGGCATGGCGCCGATCGACGACGTCACGCTCGCGATCG
>VFQN01007439.1_pt1 | contig 11803 bp, 20 predicted proteins | sample 3512371 | NCBI WGS metagenome assembly VFQN01 (sample SAMN10412370, study PRJNA504923) | tailings metagenome | isolation source: Replicate 2 from Balatoc abandoned mine | place: Philippines: Itogon, Benguet | collected 2017-08-28
GGGGGGGGGGGGGGGGGGGGGGGACGAGGGGGGGGGGGGGGGGGGGGGGGGGGGGTGGGGGAGGTAGGAGTTGGGAGCAGGGGCGGAGGAGGGGGTGCATTGGGGGGTGGAGGGGGCGCGCTTGGGGAGGATGGCAGGGTTGGGGTGGAGGGTATGGTGGGAGAAGATGGGTTCGCGGGTGGGGCTGGATCAGGGGGGATAGCAGGGGAGGTTGGAGGGATAGCGGGAGGTGATGAAGGCTGCGCAAGGGATGGAGGCAAGGGGGCCTGGGGTGGAGTTGAGGGGTCGGTGGACGTTGCTGGTGGCTCCGGGGAGGGCGAGGATGGTTCCAGAGGTGGTGGTGGTGAGGTCGGCGGGTCTAGCGGGGCCTCGTTGGGGGGTGCTTCCCCTAGGGAAGTAGGTGGGACGCCTGGGGCAGACTGCGAAGGGACTCTTGGTGGTCTGGGAGATGGAGGTGGACCCGCAGTGGGCTGTTCAGGGCTACTGGGTAAGGGAGCAGGGTCCGTGGGAGGGAGAGTTGCAGGTGAGGAAGGCGTGGGTGTTGCAGGTGGCGATGATGGCGGCGGGGAGGTTGGAGGAGGGTTGAGTGGGGGCGGTGGAAGCGGTGGTGGGCTGCCTGCAGGCTGGCGTGGAGGACTGGCGGGAGGGGGACGTGTGGGCGAGCGGGGTCGGCGAGGGACCCGGGGGCTGGGTGGAGGCCGCGGGGAAGGAGGCGATTGTGGGTGCGCACCAAGGGACGGCGGGGGTGTAAGAGACGAAGGTTGGCCTGGCGGAGGGCTGACGGGAGGTGGGAGTCGAGGAGTGCGGGGGGAGCGTGGGGTACGGGGTGCACGGGGACTCGGGGAAGGAGGCGACTCGGGCGTGAGAGATAGGGGGGAGGGTTCGAGAGGAGGAGGGTAGGCGAGTGCCGGGGGTGAAGCGAGCTGACCTGTGGGAGCGTTATCTGGAGGGGCGAGGCCTGCATCAAGTGGAGATAGAGGGGGTGTCCCACGCGCTGCCTGTCGTGGTGGGTTAGGTGACAGTGGTGCTCCAGGCTGTGGCGATTCGGGGGGTGGTGACGAGGGTATCCCAACAGGAGCAGCAGGAGGTGGCAACTGTGGCTGCGGAGAGGGAGGTGACGGAGGAGGCAGGTCGGGGGGCGCTGGCGGAGGCGACGGCGGACGGAGTGGAGGGCGGGGCGAGCGGGGAGGGCGCGGGCTGGGAGGCAGCGGGCCCTCAGGCGGTGGCGACAGTGGTGGCGGTGACGATGGTGGGAGCCCTGGAGATGGCGACGGAGGGGAGGGAGGCTCCGGAGACGGAGGCTGAGGAGAGGGAGGTGACGGAGGAGGCAGGTCGGGGGACGCTGGCGGAGGCGACGGCGGACGGAGTGGAGGGCGGGGCGAGCGGGGAGGGCGCGGGCTGGGAGGCAGCGGGCCCTCAGGCGGTGGCGACAGTGGTGGCGGTGACGATGGTGGGAGCCCTGGAGATGGCGACGGAGGGGAGGGAGGCTCCGGAGACGGAGGCTGAGGAGAGGGAGGTGACGGAGGAGGCAGGTCGGGGGACGCTGGCGGAGGCGACGGCGGACGGAGTGGAGGGCGGGGCGAGCGGGGAGGGCGCGGGCTGGGAGGCAGCGGGCTCGCTTGGCGCGGAGTGGGGGGCCGAGGGGAGGGAAGCTTTGGAGAGGGCGGAAGGGGCAATGTAGTAGATGGTGGTGTAGGTCCTTGGGATGGTGGCAAGGAAATTAGCAACGATACGGGTGGTGAAGGAGTTAGGTCTTGACTTGACACTGCTGGTGGGAAAGGGCTGAGGGGCGGGGCGGCGCTGACGGCGTTCCGAGGCGATCGTGCGATGGGACGGGGCGGCGGCCTGGGATTGGGTGGTGGTCTGGGGGGCCGTGTCCTAGGTGGTGAAGGCGGCTGACGCTTAGGCGGGGGCATGCGCGGTGGCTTGGGGGCCGGCAGGGGTGGAGCGGCGGGGGGGCTGTGTGGTAACAGAAAGGGCTGTGGGAGCGGGCAGCAGTCTGAGTCCGAGTCAAACAGCGCCACCTCGCACGTGCCGGGCTGCGTGCCATTTGGCGGCACGCACAGCTCCTCGAGCGTCGTACAGCCACGGCCGTTCTTGTTGAGGAACAGCGTGAGGCACACCTCGGCGCCGCCGTCTTGCAGCCCCAGGCCCAGCTGCACGGCAGGGCAGTAAAGAGGAGGAGGCGGTCTCAGGCAGGCGCGTGAAGGTCGTTGCAGATGGTGGTTGCTTTAGGGGCAGCTGCTGCTGGGCCAGGCTGGGCTAAGAGACACGGAGATGCGCCAATCTGCATACTACATAGCCTAGAATGTGAGCAACGTGAGCAATAACTGCAGCGCCCGCAGGAGCACGCACCTTGTTTAGCCGCAGGACGGTTCCCCCGGGCGGCGCATCGTCGGGGCTGTCGAACTGCGGCCCCGTACTAGTGGGTATCCCTTTGACTGTTGCTGTCACTGGCCCGCCGGCAACCTGTGGAAAGGTTGTTCATGTCCGAGCGGCAAGCAGTATAAGGTTTGCCAGGGTGCCAGGGTGCCAGGTATGGTCTGCACCGAACGCACGGGCTCTGCTGCAAAGGCCTCGCAAAGGCAGTGTTCCATTGGGCAGCACACGTGGTGTACGCAAAGGCGACGGAGTATGAAGGACCTGGCGTGTGCTGGTGGACGGCCAGATTAAACACAGTCCCGTCACTCGTCGCTCGCAGTAATGCGTATCTGTCAGCGCTATCACACGGCCCACCTTGCAGCTGCTGTTGACATTAATCTGAGAGAAGGGCACAGAACGTCAGGGTTGGGGTTCAGGTTAGTACGTTGGGGTATCTTCAGCAGCAAACGCCGAGCGTGCCGCATCAACGATGCACCAAGTGCATAAGCCCGGGACCCCAAGGAGCGACGCACGTGGGGCACAGAGGGCTCAGGTTGTAGGCACGGACACTGAAAATTCCACATGGCGCCACCCATGCTGCAACCACAAGCAGGCCAACTTCAACATACACCCCATGCCGGAGTCAAAGAACACAACACACGAGGATCGAAGCCAGGGCACACCTCGATTTTGTTGAGATCGGCCTGACAGCACTTGTGGCTGCACCCCTCGTCGTCCACCACCAGCGTGAAGCAGTAGGTGCGGTGCGTAGAGTTCCCGCCCCGCTCTTCGATGAGCTGCATCGCAAAAAGGGCGGAACAGCGCAGCAGCAGCGGATTGCGGGCTAAGTTGGCAGGACAAGCTTTCGGGTACTTATGCAGCAAATGGTGTTTTAGAGGCTCCTTGCGCCCGTAGACACAGCGATTCTCCGTGATATGAGAGATCATGCACGGCAGCCATCCGCTGAGGAAACCTCCTCCTATGCCGCCATGTGAGCGGCTATGGCCTGCCCTTGCCCTGGCGTGCGCTGCTGCAAAGAGCATCTTGCCTAGGCCCGCCGGTAGGCTGTCGACCCGAAGCCCAACACGCTTGCATGCTGCTCTGCGTGCTGCCGACAGCTGTGTAGTCTATAGAGGTCGCAGGAGCTGCGTGCCCAGGACCGGGGGAGGCATGCTACCGGTTTAAGGCACGGGAGCCCGCTGCCGTGCTGCATGCATGCACGGGAGCAGTGCACTGTAGCGACGCTGCTGTGTGCAGCTGCAACCCCGCGCTGAGTCCCGGGAGCAACTGCTCCTATGGCAACGAAGCTCTGCCGGTAGTGCCGGGGTAGGATCCGAGCACCAGGTGCAGTGTGGTTGCGTGTCCACCTGCGCCTGTGCCGAGCTGCGGTGGAGCACTCCACTAGGCCGCTGCCCTGTAGGTGTGCTAGTACCTGAACCACCTGCCTGCCCTGGCACCCCATGGCAGCTGAAAAGAGCCCATGCAGCTTCCCAAGCTCCGGCCAAGGCCTCTAGTGTGCATCCGGCTTGACGACTGTTACGCTGTGGCAGCAGCATGCATGTTAGCTGGCTGGCCACTGCTTCCCAGCCCACTTCGCACAAGCTTGTCCGCAACACCTCGCCCATGCTGCCTGGAGGCCCTGCGGATCGCCACAGGCTGCCTGCAATCTCCTGCTGTTGAAGCTCACAGCCAGCCCACACACGCCCAGCACCCGACGCACGAGGGGACGACCGTGGGGCACATGACCGGCCTCCAGAGCCCCTGAACGTTTGTTTTCGAATTGATCACTTCCCATGCTGATGATAGAACGGAAGTACTCACCGGTGATAGCCAGTATGGCGACGGTGACTGGACGCACGCGCTGAATGGGAAGTTTGGGTAGAGGCCCGTCTGCGCCTGCTGGTCATCCCTGGCCACGGCTCCATTTCGCCGTTTGGGCCTTACAGGCTGAGCCAGAACGCTGCATAACCTGTGTTGGGAAGAGAGGTGAGGACGCGTTAGGTCGGGGCGTGGCGAAAGGTGTTTGCGTTTGACACGTGGCCATCGTGGACTAGGGCTGCCGGGCGGCAGCATAGCCCCACACTCCCGCGCGCGTCTGTAGCAACCAAGATGCTTTCAACGTGCTGCATATAACACACGCAATCGGGCTTAAATATGTATGCTAGTCAATTGTGCAGCCGGGCGTTGCGTGTGTGTGGTATCGCGACGATTATCCACTGGCAGTTACTCTGCTGGAGCCGGCCTTGGGTTTACCCTTAAACTCCTGTAAGTTCTACTTATTCACTGTCGTTCATTGTGCCAACGTCGTTACTCAAATATCGCGGTTGGCTGCGGTGGGAATCGACTTACAACGCCGTCAGGGATAGCGCCAGCAGCGCCTCCCATGCCGTCCTGGAGGCCCCATATAGCTTCATTTGATCTTAAGCATACATGTCTAACGCTAGCGGAAGGAAGCAGGACCCGTACCCTATTCACTGAGAGGGGTGGGCGATTGTTGAAGCCCGTTCTTCCCCACTAACTACAGCGCTATATCCTACAAACTAAGTTAAGAATAATGTTCAACAGTGGAACAAGGTATGAAGGCTTGGAGTGGTCCTGGGCGCTTAGTATCAAGGCATGCGCCCGCAACCAACGCCTACCGGCCGGCGACTACGCGTGAAGTGCACAAGCGGATCTTATCGATCCCTGTAAGATTTACAATTAATTAAAAGCTTGACAATTGAAGTGCATTCACTTGGTCTGTTCAGTTGTCTGTGCACACGCGCATCTCCTGACACGTGGCACAGGGCTTGAGGGCCAACCCCTGCCTTGAGCGGCGAGGACATGCATGGCCCGCTGCCATAGCTCTCAAGACTGGCTACAAGCGAGGTTGTTATGTCTCATCAAGATTGATCCGGGCATGATTGCCGTCTTGATACAAAGACCATGTGCACGGGGCTCATGCCCTCATCCCCACTGTTTGTGCTCATGGGCATCCCCTGCTTTCATGAGTTGCCAAATCGACATGAAGACGCCGAAAGCGTTCCTGGGTCGAAAGCTTCACTTGGAAAGGTTGGATACCAATAAATAAAAGGCTTCAAACACCACTTGGGCCATGAATCCAACGCAGGATCCGGGAAGCAACAACCATCGCCCTCCCCACCCACCTAACCCCTTCCGGCAGTCACAACCATTGCGCCATTCCTTACAAATGGAAGGATAACAAGCATTGCCCCTCAGGCGAGTCGCACCTGTTACCAATAACGTCCAACACGCTGTCAGCCAAGCCCAGGAGCCTCAAGTTCAGTACTCTACCTCGCTGCACGCGAAGTCGTCCCCTGAGCCATCCATACGGACTTGAGCTATGCCCACGAGCCTGTCTGTCGCGTGCAGTTCTGCCATCACCCGTTCATCCGCACCCTACACCAGCCCGCAGGTGGAGGCCAGGACGGCAGCTGACAGCGCCGCCAGTCCGGTGCTCGCAGCGCTGAGCAGCAGCCACCCATGCAGCTTGGAATGGAGCGCCTGCCGCAGTTTCGGCCACGCAAGGCCCAGGGAGCACAGCAACACCTACAGCGTGTGAGGGCAGCAAGGGGGCCGTATGACGAGTGCTTAGCGCTTGCCCGCAAAGCTTGCCATCAACTCCCCGTTCCAAGCAAAGGAGCCTTCCTGCGCCCCCCTGTACTGGCGATGCGAACATACGGTACTTGCAGGCCCGCAGTTACACCGCATCATTCTTTGCACGTTTCAACAGGTGGCAGTAATGGTTAGGCGAGGCCTTTGGCCACACCCCCTTGCCGGTCAGCGCAGGCCCCCAGCAGCATAAACAGGAATTATCAGACAAATACCAGACAGCGCAACAGGGCGTCGCACAGAGGCACCCCACACCCCAAGAAGCAGTAGCTTGACACCGTCGTAGGCCTACCTGGGCCCACAGCAACGCCTGCGCCAGAAGGTGCACCCCCAGGCAGCAGCCCGCCTGTACGGCAAAGTCCACCAGCATCTGCGAGCGAGCGACCCATGGGACATGGCGCACGTGCGTTGGGGACGTGTGCGACAATGCACTATCAGCTGGCCACCCGACGCAGGACGAGGCAGCAGGCGGTGACCATCCCACCCCACTCCCACAACCCACAACACCAAGCACTGCCCACGCTGTGCTTAGCGTTGTTAACGAGAACCTCCGGCGGAGTGCACCCCGTAACGCACTGCACGTGGCATCCCACCTGCGCGTACGACTTTGCCAGCCCCGACAGCGAGGAGTGGCGGGCCGTGGACTCGAGGTGCTCCGACGACACGCTGCGCCACGGGTTCAAGTCCGGATCTGCCCTGCAGCTCCTGTTGCGCTGCAGCAGCCCAGTGTAGGGCTTGGGCTGCCGGTGCCGCCTGCACGCACACACACACGCACACAAGTGCACATGAAGGACCGGCACGGCCTCAGGCCTTGTGGAGGACACGTGTTGGTTTCGACCCTGAACGGCCATGTCGGTAAGTGGCGAACGGGAGCAAACGCAATGACGCACACGATGAAGGAAGGAATACCGTAAAAGCATCAGCAAGGGGTAGGAGCACGTGGCAGTAGGTACAGGGACCCATCGTGAAACCCACCGCACAGGGGGCCCACAGGGGAGTGGGGACCCACTGTGGAGCTCGAAGGGGCAACGAAGCTGCATGCATGCATTGTAGTTAGATATAGGTGCCCGGACGTACCGCGACGCAATGACGAGGGGCGCGGAGCTCTGCCGTGGGTCGTACCGGGTCTTGTGCGTTGATGAGGTTGCGTACAGCTCCTGTGGGTAGTGCGTGGGGACGTGCTGTGGTGAGGGACGGTACTGAGGAACGCGCGCAACCTGCTCAGGCTACCGTACATCACAGGGGGCGCAGAGTGCCGCAGCGGAGGAGTTCCAAAGGTGACAGCACGGCAATCCCGCAATGCGCCATCCGCAGCTGCACACCAGGGAGGTCGGGTACGGCTGCAATGGGCGCCTGCACCTCCACCACACAAGCACTGCCCACCTCTGACCTTGCCTTCATATAGTTGCCTGAACACCCCAGCGTTGCAGTGGCCGCAACCGCAATACACAACCTCCGCCCATGCCATGCATACGCATCCCCATCCACAATTGTTTACGTTGGCTCTTGGCTACAGTACGGCAATGAGCCGGTACGGTACGGCACGGTGCGGCATGGTACGGTGCTGTACGGTACGGTACGGTGCGGTACTCACCCGCTGCAGGCAGGACGTGAAGTTGTGGTGTCGCAGCAGCAGCGTGAAGGCGGTCTGGTCGTAGCAGTGCTGGTCGCGCGTGTGGCCTGGCGGCGCGATGCAGGCGTCCCGGTCCAGCGAGCAGCGCACAACGGGCTGCAGCAGCAGCCGCTCCGCAGCGCTGCCCGCAACGTAGCCTGTGTACGAAGCGTGGTGTGGGTAGGGGGGAACGTGTAAAACGAGATGAAACCGTGTACGGTGTCAGAGAGAAGCACAGAAACGTTGGGTGTGGGGGAAGGTCAGGGCGCTGCCACCCACGTAGCCTGTGCAGCAGGATGCGGTGAGGGGAGGTACATTGCACGTACCGGTATCAGAGCAAAGCTGTGAATCCGTAACCTGTGTATCAAGCGTGGTGTGGGCATGGGGAAAGGGTCAGGGCAAGGGGTGTGTGGGACTTGCACGCGGGGTTGTCATGACGGAGGCGAGCGAGGGAGTTGTTGCAGCAGGCGGGAGGGTGCATGGTGATGGTAGGCGGCTGTGTAGGCGGAAAGCTCACGGCCAAGTAACCTTTCGCCCGCGTATGCAGGTATGCACTGTCTTAATCCATATGTGACAGACACCTCAGTCCGACCATGGTGTTGGTTAGTACGGGTACAAGAGAGCGCCGGAGGTTTGACGCAACATCAAGCCCACCGCCCGCCGCCCACCGCCCGCGCAGAAGGGCACGTGGCACGTGACACATGGACACGGGTGCTGCACGCCGCACCCGCGCCACCCCTGACCCCTGCACGCACCGCCTACCTTCCCCCTATTCGCGCACCGCCCACCCTGCACCGCCCACCTTGCATGCCCGCCGCACAGAAGGGCTGCAGCTTGACCCTCTCGTACTCGGCGTCCGTCAGGTTGAGGAAGCGCCGCGTGTAGCGCTCCGCAAAGTGCCCCAGCGGCCAGCCCTGCAGGATACGCACACGTGGCACGTGGCAGTTGGGCACGGGGCGTCAGATCTCATGTGTCATACATGAGCAGCGTTGGCTACCGGCACCGCGACGGTGGCGAGGGCTAGGGTGCAAGAAGCGGCTGGTGTGGCCTCCCCGAGCCCTGCACATGCAGGCGGTACCAACCGAAGCGGCCCTTGTATGCGGCAGCGACGGGAGTTTCAATGATCAGAACTCGGTGCTCAGTGCGAGTTTCTTTCTTCTGCGCTGCTAACCGGCCAGCGACGCCAACACCACACCACCCCTATCCCGGGCTTTCGCTCTGTCCCTCCCCTCCCCACCCGTTTCCCGGGGAGGTGGATTGCTGCGCTGCCACCCTACCACGCCGCTCACCCCACCACCATAGCCCCTCCCCACCTGCCTCCCTGGCGAGGTGGTCTGCTGCCCTGCCCCCCTACGACGCCTCCCCACCACAACACCGTTGCTCCTCGCCACCTGCCTCCCGGGCAACGTGGACTGCTGCGCTGGCCCCATACCACGCCTCCCCTGTACAACACCTCTGCCCCGGGCCTTATTTCTGTGCTCCCCTCCCGCTGCCCTCCCCACCTGCCTCCCTGGCGAGGCGGACTGCTGTGCTGCCCCCCTAGCAACTCTCCCCACCACACCACCTCTGCCCCGGGCTTTCCTTCTCTCCCTCCCTTGACACGCCCCCTCCCCACCTGCCTCCCTGGCGACGCGGACTGCTGTGCTGCCCCCCTAGCAACTCGCCCCACCACACCACCTCTGCCCCGGGCTTTCCTTCTCTCCCTCGCTTGACACGCCCCCTCCCCACCTGCCTCCCTGGCGAGGTGGACTGCTGCGCCGTGACGTGGCCAAACCGCGACAGAGCGTCCAGCAGCGGGGCCAGCGGGGCGCGAACCTAAGGGGGCGTGGGGATGCAGTTGCGGTATTCGGGATGCATGATGCAACCCAAGGGTGTGTGTGGAGGGGGTCACAGAACAGGTTTGGTGCCGCTGATGTGCCCGTACGCAAATGTGCTGCTTCTGTTGAAGCGCGACAGGGTGCCCTGCGGTGGATCCAGGGGCGCCAAGCGGAGACGCGAAGCAGAGCCACAGCGTCCGCGGCCAGCGGGGCCGCAACGGAGCATTCGAGGTTGCAGTGCCAGACGCGCACTCAAGCACCATGTAATGGTGCAAGGTGTGAGTATAAATGGATGACCCAATTCACATCCTCAGTGTACCGTCAGTATTATGGGTGCCACCTTGTCAAAGCGCACAGCCCCAAAGGTACGTGGACAATGGGAACGTACCGCACCCGCCCACCTCCAGACCGCAGTCCAGCCACAGCACTGCGGGCGCCACCTCCCTCAGCGCCAACTGGAAGGCCAGCGCCTTGAAGGCGTAGGTGGACACGTCGCGCACGTGGGGCGGGTAGCGCTCCCAGGGAAACCGCCGCACCTGCATGCGCACGTGCGTGGGCGGGCATGGTCGGATACGGATACTGATACGGGTACAAGTCTGGGTGTGGGTGTGGGTGTGGGTACGGGTACGGGATCCGGCTGGGCGGAGGTGCGCCAGCGTGTACGGTGGGCACCGTGGCATTCCCAACAGGAAAGGGAAGCGAAGCACCTACGGCAGGTTGTACTTCGAAGTCGGCATCCACGGCAGCACGCAAGCACGCGGGCGAAAGTAGCGGTGCGCAGGCAAGCACAGGCGCAGGCACAGGCACAGGCAGAGCCACTGGCATTCAAGACATACACCGTCCCCGCCAGTCGGTCGGCCACGCCCCCGTCCCAGACATCCCACCGGCAGTCATAGCCCACTGTGCCACTCCGCATCGCAATGCTTGGGGCCGGCTCCGAAAAGACGTGTACGATGTACCCTACCATACCCCTGCCCTTTATTGGTGCAACTTGCCCCACCTGCACGCCCTTCCAGCAGCGTATCCGCGCCAGCTGCTCCGAGGTGAACCCCAAGTCGAAGACCACAACCGGCGTGGAGGGAGCCCACACCTGGCGCGCAAAGCAGGGGAGCGGGTTGTACGGCAGCGCGTGTACCGCATGGGCAATGTCAGGACACGGTTGTGCACGCGGAGCATTACCAGGATAACAGAAATGGATTCCGATATCCCCGTAACCCTTCTCCTGAAAAAAAGACAGTAACATCCGGAGCAAGATGGTCCCCACCTACCACATGGGGCCCCAAGGCATCGTGCGGTGTGCCCGCACATCGGCATGCCAGGGTAGCAATGGCAAGACATGGGACAGCCCCGGCGCCCACCTGCAGCGAGCCGACCAGGTTCTCCAGCCGGTCCACGAACGACTGGCTGCAGCCCGTTATGACGGTCAGGCCGGACACGTCGTACGGCGCCGCTGGGTCCACGAACGGTTGGTCAGGTACGAAATGCGGCGAGGCGGGGAAGGGCCGCACCTTGACCAGCCAGCTGCAGGGGGAGCAGGGAATGAACGGGGAGTAAGGGTGCAAAGGGATAGGTTGGTTGCATGCAGTGCATCTGGAATGGGGGGATGCCAAGTGTGGGTTTTCCGATGTCATGGTGGCATTGCATGCAGTAGCCTGGGCATTTTGCGTCCCTCAATCTCGTGGCCGTCGTGCATTTCTGGCGTTGGGCGTTTGCCAAGGTCGCCGGTTGCGTCAAGTTACCAATGCGGCAGCCGCGGCTCAAGGGTGCCCCCCCCTTCCATCTCGTGCGCCTTTCGCCCATGCAGTCGTGCTTGCCCACGAGCCGCACACGTACGTCATAGTCACCACTTCGTTGTTCCAGGCACGGCATTCGACGACTCAGTTGTACGTTACACTTTCTTCGCTGCCACTGTCTTGGCTCGCACGCTGTGTCAACCCATCCGCCTCGACTCAAGGCCGCACCAGTACCATCCGTGTCCGCAACGTATCAGGTACACATGCCTCCCTTTAATTTAACGCACCGTCTCTTGCCTCCCACCTTGCCCCCGCTGTCATGCCAAATGCTCCTAACACTGGCGCCCCGGTCCCACAACTCCAAACATTTGCTACCGTATGCGGTGTAGCCATTGGCTATCAGGGAAAAAACGGGTGCCGGCACCTTCCACCCGACCACTGCCTAATGCACGTATGAATTGCCCAAGCACGCCAGCAGTCGCACGCATCAAGCACGTCCACGCAGGCACTGCCAGGGCCCACCAGTCCATACACCTCCATGTGCATGTGCATGTATGTATCTTATGCCAGAGGCAGTTGCTTGCTTCAAAAAACCAAGTAGACGATCATACCACCAGCCCCCCCCCCCCCCCCCCCCCCCCCCCCCCCCCCCCCCCCCCCCCCCCCCC
>VFQN01007440.1_pt1 | contig 11802 bp, 10 predicted proteins | sample 3512371 | NCBI WGS metagenome assembly VFQN01 (sample SAMN10412370, study PRJNA504923) | tailings metagenome | isolation source: Replicate 2 from Balatoc abandoned mine | place: Philippines: Itogon, Benguet | collected 2017-08-28
AAAGTTGCGGGTCCGGGGCACGCAGGTCGAGCAGCATTGCGCTCTTATGCGCCGCCGCGCGCGCCCGGCCAAGTGCCTCGGCTCACTGTCCGGAAGATGTCGGACGCCGTCATCCCGATTGACGGCGCTTCGGGACTTGGGCTCTGCACGTCGTCCGCAGCCCGCTCGCGGGGCGCCGTCGGAGTACGATAGTTGCCATGTAGATAATGTACATATACACTAATTACATGAACACTGAACGTTCCACGACAGGCTCACTGGTCTGGCATCTGGCCATGCGCTGGCGCAACGAAGTCGACCGCGCCATCTCCTCGCTCGGCCTTACCCATGCGCAGTATTCGACGTTGGCATCGCTGCACAGCCTGACCAAATGCGGAATGGCTCCTTCGCAGAAGGAACTCGCGGACTATACCGGACTGCAACCCATCTACATCTCCAAGCTCGTCAGGACGCTTGAGACGGCAGGCTATCTTGTCCGCGAACCCCACCGGAAAGATTCCCGCGCGGTCGCGCTGGCATTGAGCGACCACGGTCTCAAGGTCGTTGTTGAGGCCCGCGCCATCGTGAGGGCGCTCGACAGCCGCCTGACCGAGCCACTCGGCGGCCCGGATGGCGAGCGCACGCGCCTGCTGGCCGCCACTTTGCGCGAACTGCTCGATCAACCCTGACGACATGGAGAATGCGATGACGACGTCCCCATCCATCACCCGCTTCATCGGCGAGGCGGAACGAACGTTGCAGGCCCTCCTGCGGCATCAACTCCAGCAGGTCGGAATGACCTTTGCGCAATGGGTTGCGATGACGGTTCTGTCTGGCGGCCCGCTCCCCGTCACGAGATTTACCGAGGCCATTGCCGCTGCCCGTGTCGTTCCTGCGGGTGAAGAGCTGCAGGTCGCCGATGATCTGGTGGAAAAGGGATTTGTGGCAGGCGGCTCCGAAATCTCCATGACGGAACGCGGCCTCGACGTCTTTCGGCCCCTGCGCGGTCGGGTTAGCGACTTGACCACCAGCCTCGTCGCCGAAATGCCCGCGGACGATCTGGCAGCAACTCGACGTGTTCTGGAAATCCTCACTCACCGCGCGACGCAGATGCTTGTCGGGGATGTCGGCCACGCGACGGCGGGCAGATAGCTGCTCGTCGCCACCGCTGTGAAACCTATGTCCCCCGCGGCTTGGCGCGTGCAGTCGGTGCGGCCTGACGCGGATCCTCCGGCCAGACATGTTTGGGATAGCGCCCGCGCATGTCCGATCGAACGTCGGTCCACGACCCGCGCCAGAAGCCGGGCAGGTCGCGCGTGGTCTGGATCGGCCGATGCGCGGGCGACAACAGTTCCAGCGTCAGCGGCACCTTGCCGTCGGCAATCGACGGATGCTTGTCCAGGCCGAACAGTTCCTGCACGCGCACCGCCAGGACCGGCCATTCCTCCTCGTAGCGGATCGGCAGGTTGTTGCCGGTCGGGACCGTGAAATGGGTCGGCGCCAGCTCCGCCACCTTGCGCTGGAGGTCATAGGGCACCAGCGACATCAGGCCCTCTGTCAGCGCCGAGGGCGGGATGCGCGAGAGCGCGGCTTCGCCCTTGAGATAGGGCAATAGCCAGTCGTCTAGGCGGGCGAGCAGCGCCTCGTCCGAGACGTCGGGCCACGGCTCACCAAGCCCCTTGTTCAGCCAGGCCAGCCGCCGGCGCAGGACTTCGGTGGATTTTTCCCAGGGCAGGATCGAAAGACCGTGTTGCCGCACCGCTTCGACCACCGCCCGGTCGGCATCGACACCGGTCGGTGCCGGCAATTGCCGCTCGCCAAGCTGGATGGCGCCGAGCGTCACCGTCTCGCGCACCCTGACCGCGCGTTTCTCCGCGTCGAAGGAGGTATCGAGACGGCGCGCGATCCGGTCGCCGAGCGCCGAACGTATTTCGTCTTCCGTGACTGTCGCCGCCGCCACGATCCGCGCGTTCTGCGCCTTGCCCTGCAGGTCGGCGACGACAAGGAAGGGCGCTCTCGCCAGCGGATCGGTCTCGTCGACCGTCGCGCCCCGCCCGTTGGCGAGCACGAACCGGCCGAGCGCGCCGCGCGCCTTGGCCACACGGTCAGGCCAAGCGGCGAGTAGCATGGCGCCGGGAGAGAGATGTTGCCCCTCACCCTTACCCTCTCCCCGCAAAGGACGGGGAGAGGGGGGCGCGGACGTTTGCGGTGCCGGCATCGACGCTGGAACTGCCTCCTTCTCCCCGTCATTACGGGGAGAAGTGCCCGGCAGGGCGATGAGGGGCAGCGCTGCCCTCGCCAATCGTCTCGCCAACCCCCGCGCATTCTCCGCCCGTGGCGAGCGGTCGCGCTTGAATCCCTCCAACCGGCGCTCGAGGTCGGCGCTCGGCCCGCCCAGCCCGCGCTCGGTCAGCAGCACAGCCAGCTCGGCCGCCGCCTGTGCCTCGCCGGACTTCGCCGCCTCCGCCACCATGTGCGCCAGCCGCACCGGCAGCGCCAGGCCGCGCATCGCCTTGCCCGTGTCTGTCAGCCGCCCCTCGCCGTCGATCGCGCCGAGCTCGCGCAGCAAGGCGCGGGCCTCCTCCAGTGCCGGCTTCGGCGGCGGATCGAGGAAGGAGAGCGTCGCCACGTCCGCGACGCCGAACGCGGCTGCGTCCAGCACGAGGCCGGACAGGTCCGCCTCCAGGATTTCCGGCGGCGTGAAGGCCGGCAGCGCCGCCGTCTGTTCCGCCCGCCACAACCGGATGGCGACACCCGGCTGCGTGCGCCCGGCGCGGCCGGCGCGCTGGTCGGCCGAAGCGCGCGACACGCGCACCGTCTCCAGCCGCGTCAGGCCGGTCGCCGGCTCGTATTTCGGCAGCCGCGACAGGCCGCTGTCGACAACGACGCGCACCCCGTCGATGGTCAGCGAGGTCTCGGCGATCGAGGTCGCCAGCACGATCTTGCGCCGCCCGGCCGGTGCGGGGCGGATCGCGGCGTCCTGCGTGCGGGCGTCGAGATTGCCGAACAGCGGCACGATGTCGGCATTCGCCGGAACACGACCCTCCAGCCGTTCGGCGGTGCGCTCGATCTCGCGCTGGCCGGGCAGGAAGGCAAGCACGGACCCCTCCTCCTTCGCCAGCGCGCCGCGGATCGCGCGCGCCATGGCGTCCTCTACCGGTTCTTCCGGTCCCCGCTCCTCGTGGCGGATGTCGACCAGGAAGCTGCGACCCTCGCTCTCGATCACCGGCGCATCGCCCAGCAGGGACGCCACGCGCGCGCCATCGATGGTGGCGGACATGACCAGCAGCCTGAGGTCCGGCCGCAGCGCCCCTTGCACGTCCAGCGCCAGCGCCAGGCCGAAATCGCCGTCGAGCGAGCGCTCGTGGAACTCGTCGAACAGGACGGCGGAAATGCCGGTCAATTCCGGATCGTCCAGGATCATCCGCGCCAGCACGCCCTCGGTGACGACGAGGATGCGCGTCTTCGGCCCGACCTTGCTCTCCATGCGCATCGCATAGCCGACCGTCCCGCCCGGCTCTTCGCCCAGCAGCTCGGCCATGCGCCGCGCCGAGGCGCGGGCGGCGATGCGGCGCGGCTCCAAAAGCAGGATTTTTCCATCGCCGCGCCACGGCTCGTCCAGCAGCGCCAGCGGCACCAGCGTCGTCTTGCCGGCGCCGGGCGGAGCGACCAGCACGGCCGACGAACGCTCGCGCAGCACCGCAAGCAGGCCAGGCAGCGCCTCGGTGACGGGAAGCTGCGGCAAGTCGCGCATCGTCACACCCCGATCCGCACGACCGGGCCGTGGGCAGCCGCGGCATCAGCCTCGTCATGCGTGACGAGGATCACCGGCAGGCCCGACGCCTTCGCCTTGCCGAACACCAGCTCGCGCATCTGCTGCCGCAGTTCGGCGTCGAGGCGCGAGAACGGCTCGTCCAGAAGCAGCATGCGCGGGGCCGAGACCAGTGTGCGGGCGAGCGCGACCCGCGCCTTTTGGCCGCCCGACAGCGTATCAGGATCGCGCTCGCCAAGCCCCTCCAGCCCGACATCCGCCAGCGCTTCCTCGGCGCGGGCGCGGCGCAACGCCCTGCCCTTCACGTCAGGCGGCAGCGCGAAGGCGACATTGCCGGCCACCGTCATGTGCGGAAACAGCAGCGCATCCTGGAACAGCAGGCCAGCATGGCGATCCTCCGCCGGCAGGTGGGTGATGTCGGTGCCGTCCACACTCACCTTGCCCGAGGCCTCGAAGGCCGGGTCGAGGAAACCGCCGACATAGGCCAGCAGCGTCGACTTGCCGGAGCCCGACGGCCCCATGACGGTCAGCACCTCGCCAGGCGCCACGGCATGCGTGACCCTGACGAGCACGCGCCCGCCGAGCGCGATCGTCACGCGATCCAGCATGAGGCCTTTCTCGGACATGCTTCCCCGAAATTAGACGCGCAGCGCGCGGAAGCGCCGCCATAGCAGCGCCGGAACGAGCGTGGCAATCGCGAAGCCGATGACCGGCAGCAGCATCTGGAGGAAGGCATAGACGCCGATGACACGCCGGTTGCCGCCCGACGCGAGCGCCACCGCCTCGGTGGTGATCGTCGGCAGCCGCCCGCCGGCGATCAGCAGCGTCGGCAGATACTGTCCGATCGACACCGCGAAACCCACTGCCGCCGCGACGAGGATCGGCCGCGCCAGGATCGGCAGCCGCACCGCGAGCAGCGTGCGCAGCCGGCTCTTGCCGAGCCCCGCCGAGACCGCGTCGAAGCGCCGGTCATAAGCGCGCCACGGATCGGAGAGCGACAGGAAGACGTAGGGCATGACGAAGACGAGATGCGCCAGCACCAGCGCCGGCAGCGAGGCACTCAGCCCTGCGAGCAGGAACATGAGCTGCAGCCCGAACAAGAACGCCGCCTGGGGAACCACAAGCGGCAGGTAGACGATCGCCAGCGCCCCTCGGCCCGCGGCGCGTCCCGTCCGGTCCTCCCGCATCAGGCAAAGGATTGTGACCCACACCGCGACCGCCGTCGCGATCGCCGCCACTATCAGCGTCGTCGCCAGCGGACCGCCCGCGCGCGGCAGCACCTTCATCCAGGTCGAGAGCGTCCATTCGCCCGGCAGCGCATCGGGAAACTGCCACAGGCCGGCGACCGACCAGATGCCCAGCGTCGCCAGCCCGGCAAGCACCACGAAACCCGACAGCGACATCGCTCCCAGCCCGCCATAGCGCACCGCGCCGTCACGCCGGGCGCGCCAGCCCTGCTCGCACAGTCGGTCGCGAATGTTGGCCGCCACCCGCTCCGCCGCGATCCAGATCAGCAGCGCCAGCGCCGTGACGCCAAGCTGTAGCATCGCACCCGCTGAGGCCTTGAAGCGCATCGACAGGTCCGGATCGGCCATCCAGCCGACGATCCGCACGCCGAGCGTCGCCGGGCTGGTCGGCCCGAGGATCGTGGCGACGTCGACCACCGAGGTCGAGAATGCCAGCACCGCGAAGACCGCGAGACGGATCTGCCGGTAGACCGCCGGCCAGGTCGAGAACAGAAAGCCCGTGACTTTGCCATAGCCCAGCGAGGCCACCAGCGCCGCCCGCGGCGCCGGACTCGCCTGCTGGAGTGCCGCGAGCGCCACGAGGAACAGGAACGGGATCTCCTTCACCGCCAGCCCTGCCATCAGCGACAGTCCCATCGGATCGTTGACAATCAACAGGTCCGGCGGCTGCTCCCAGCCTGTGAGGCCCGGCGAGAGGAACCTGGCGATCATGCCCGACGGCGCGATCAGGAACGCCAGCCCGAACGCCGCCGCCGCATGCGGCAGCAGCGGCGAGACCAGATGCTGGACGCGCGCAAAGGCTTTCGTGCCGGTCCACCCCGCCAGGAACAGCGCCACCACCGCCACCGCCATCAGCGTCGCCGCCAGCCCCGTGCCGAGGCTGAGCAGCGCCGACCGCCCAATCCCCGGCTCCGCCGCAAGCTGCCGGAACGGCTCCAGCGACACCACCTCCCCACCTAGCGCCGGCAGGTATCCGAAGGTCGGCAGCAGCGTCCCCGCCAGCCCCGCCAGGATCGGCCCGGTCAGGAGCAGGATCGCCAGCGGCGGGCCGAGGCGGGTCAGCATGGCAGGATGCCGAGGCGAAGCACTCCACGGCGCCCCCCTCTGGCCTGCCGGCCATCTCCCCCACGAGGGGGGAGATTGGCAGCTCCGGCGACGCGCATAATCTCCCCCCTCGTGGGGGAGATGGACGGCAGGCCAGAGGGGGGCGTGACGAAGCTCGACATTACGAAACGACGAAGCCCGGCGTCACAAAAGACCGGCCCGCCAGCTCAATTCGCCGCCCCATAGCGCCGCTTCCACTCCGTCTCGATGCGCTCCATCCAGCTCGGATGCGGCTCGTCGAGCGCCGGGCCGAGTTCCTCCGGCTTCAGCGTCGCCACACCCAGGTCCAGCGCCGCAAACGTCGCTTTCGCCTCGTCCGGCAGCTTGTCCACCGCCAGCACCGTCGGGTCGCCCCAGACTTTCGGGTCCTGCTTGCGCGCCTGCGCTTCTGGCGAGATCAGGAAGTCGGCCAACACGAGCGCCCCCGCTTTGGCATTGGCATTGAACGGGATCGCGACGAAATGCGTATTCGCCAGCGTTCCGTCCGGAAACGTGAACGAGCGCACTGTATCCGGCAGCTCGCCCGACGCGATCGCGCCGGAGGCCTCGGATGGGTTGAAGGCGAAGATGATGTCGACCTCGTAGTCGGCCAAGAGCTGCTTCATCGCCGGATAATTCTGTGGAAACGCCTTGCCGGAGCGCCACAAGAGCGGGTTCAGCGCGTCGAGATAGTCGAACAGCGGCCTGGTCACCTCGGCGAAATTCGCCTCGTCCACCGGCTTCTGCAGCAGCGTCTTGTCGGCGATCTTCTCGGCCAGCACCTGCTTGAGGAAAGACGAGCCGACGAAGTCCGGCGGCTGCGGATAGGTGAAGCGGCCGGGATGGGCCCTGGCCCACTCCAGCAGCCCGTCTGCCGACTTCGGCATCGAGGCCGCGTCGGTCCGGGCCGCGTCGTGGAAGAACACCAGCTTCGCCATCCCCCACGGGCTTTCCAGCCCCTCGACCGGGATGGTGAAGTCGGTGCGGATGGTCGGCTTGCTGTCGACATCGACATAACGCCAGTTGGGCAGCTTCTCGGCCCAGCCCGGCGACATCAGCAGGCCCTCGCGCTTCATCGAGGCAAAGTTCTCGCCATTGATCCAGATCAGATCGATCGCCCCGCCCTCTCTCCTGCCCGCCGCCTTCTCGGCGACGACGGTGCCGACTGCCTTGGCGGTGTCGTCCACCTTCACATGCACGACCTTGACGCCGTAGCGCTTCTCGACCTCGTCGCCGGCCCACTCGATATAGGCGTTGATGTTCTCCGCCCCGCCCCAGGCGTTCCAGTAGATGGTCTCGCCCTTCGCCTCGGCGAGCACCTTTTGCCAGTCGGACAGATCGGGATCGGCCGCCAGTGCTCCTCCCGACAGGGCAAGCGATACGGCGGCGGCAAGCAGGAATTTCACGGCGACCTCCCGGAAAAGACGCCCGGTTGTGCCGCCACGCCTGGAAGGCGTCAACGCACATCGCGACCGGAAAAGTCACTTCGCCGTGTGGCCTTCATCCGGACGAGCTTGTCCGCGTTGGCCGTTACCCCCACCCCTGCCCCCTCCCCACAAGGGGGAGGGGGACTTGCTCGTGCGACCGTTGCTCCGAAAACGCCTATGATCGACGCGGTACGGGCGGAGTTCGTGTCCCCCTCCCCCTTGTGGGGAGGGGTCAGGGGTGGGGGTAAGGCTACGGCAAAGCGACGCGAACGCCGAATACGATGCTCCCCAAAACACCCTCCTTCTTTTAGCCGATTTATTTCCGCTCACGCCTTCCGCTTCGTCAAACTGTCACGGAAATCACCTATTCCCACCGCCCAGGCGAGGAAGAACGATGCGCTATGCGATCTACTACAGTCCGCCCGAACAGAGCGGGCTGGCGATAAAGGCTGCCACGTGGCTCGGGCGCGACGCGTTCACCGGCGAGAAGACGGCTCCCATCGCGTCGGGCCCTCTGTCGGCCGGCGAGGTCGCCTATCACACCGCCGCCGCGCGTCGATACGGCTTCCACGCCACGCTGAAGGCGCCGTTCCGGCTGGCGCCGGGCGAGAGCGAGCCGGCGCTCGCCGCCGCGATCGACGCCTTCGCCGCCGCCGCGACGCCGCCCGTGATTTCGCAGATCGCGCTGAAGCAGATCGATGGCTTCTTCGCCCTGGTGCCGGCCGAGCGGAGCCTCGAGCTGGAGAGTTTCGCGAGCGACATCGTGCAGCAGTTCGACCGCTTCCGTGCGCCCCAGTCGGAAGCCGACCTCGCGCGGCGCAATCCCGACGCGCTGTCGCCGCGCGAACTGAACCACCTGCAGCGCTGGGGCTACCCCTACGTGCTCGACTGCTTCCGCTTCCACATGACGCTGACCGGCCGGGTCGGCGGCTCGGACGTGCCGCGGGTCCGCGAGGCGATCGAGGCGCATTTCGGCGACATCATCGGCGCACCGCTCAGCGTCGACACGCTGGCCGTCTTCGTCGAGCCGGATTCCGGCGGGCCGTTCATCGTCTGGTCGTCCCACCCGGTCGGGGCCGGCCGCGAGCGGCGCTTCGCGTGAGCGCGTCCCCGATCGCGTCGAGGCCTGGCCTGTGGCCGGGATCGATCGGCCCTGGCGCATTCATCGCCGTCATGGGGCCGAGCGGCTCTGGCAAGGACACGCTGATCGGCGAGGCGCGCCGCCGCGTCGATCCTGAACGCACCTTCTTCGTGCGCCGCATCGTCACGCGCCCGGCGGATGGCGCGGCCGAGGACCACGACACGATGAGCCGCGAAGCCTTCGCCGCGGCCGACGCCGCGGGCGCCTTCGCGCTCTGCTGGACGGCGCACGGGCTGAACTACGGCCTGCCGGCCGAGGTCGACGATGCGATCCGGAGCGGGCGCGCCGTGATCGCCAACGTCTCGCGCGCGGTGCTGCCGCTGCTGCGCCAGCGCTACCGCACCGTCCTGGCGGTGCATGTCTTCGCCGATCCCGCCATCCTCGCCGCGCGGATCGCCCGGCGCGGGCGCGAAAGCGGCGAGGCGATCGCCGCACGGGTGGCGCGCGATCCCGGCATCAGCCTCGCCGGCGAGGACATCGTGCGCATCGACAATGGCGGCGAGCTGGCGGTCGCGGTGGACAGGATGGTCAGCACCATCGAGGCAACGCTCGACCCGAGGGCCTGAGCGGCCTTACGCAGCGCTGCGCACCCTGGCGGGCGTGTCGATATGCGCCCAGTCGGGCCGCTCGAACAGGAACTTGCCCCAGCCGGTCCACTGCACCAGGCCGTAGAGCACCGCCGGTCCTGCCACCGCTACGATCATCACCAGAACGGACATCGTGCCGACATCGGGGATGATGCCGGTCCTGATCAGCACGACGCGCGTCACCGCCATCGGCAGGAAGAAGGCGAGATAGACGACGATCGAATGCTCGCCCAGCCAGCGCAGCCATTCGGTCCAGCGCCGGCCGGACAGCAGCGTCGACACCGCGACCACCGCCAGCAGGCCGGCCGACCCCAGGAGCAGCGACAGGAAAGGCAGTTCCGCCAGCCCGCCCTGCGCGCCGGTGTTGCCGAGGTCTGGCTGCAGATAGGGCGCAAGTGCTGCCGACGCCGGCGTGAAGACGAGCCAGGCGTTTACCGGCGCCCACAGCGCCAGCAACGCCAGCGTCCTGCCGGGATTGGCCCTGAACCAGTCGGCGATGCGGAACACGTTGGCCGCCAGCGCGTAGCCCGCATAGAAATAGACGAAGCGGGCGCAGAACTCGTCGAACACCACCGATCCGGTTGCGACCGGCAGGATTTCCAGCAGTGCTGCCCAGGCGAGCACGATCCAGACCGGCACGTTCTTCACCAGCCGGGTGAAAACGAAGAAGATCGGTAGCAGGTAGACGAACCACAGTGTGCCGAAGGGCTGGACGAAGGCCAGCAGATAGTTCCAGACCGCGGCGGCCGCGCCCTCCTCCATCGCCATGCCCGGCGCCTTGAAGGCGAACTGGATCGTCAGCCACAGCACGTAGAAATAGGCGAAATGGACGACCTTGCGGTCGAGGTAGCGCAGCCACGGCCGGTCGATGACGAGGCCGAGGAACAGGCCGGAGATCAAGAAGAAGTCGGGCATGCGGAACGGCCGCGCCCAGGCGACCGCATAGTGCATCCAGCCCTTCTCGCCGACGGCGAGTTCGACACCGAGCGTGGCGTGCACCATCACCACCATGATGATGCAGATGCCCTTGGCAATGTCGACCCAGGCGACACGGGAGCGTTCGGCGGCGGCACTTTGCATCCCCGCAGCATGCCGCAAAAGCGATATCAGCCGGTTAATCCGCGATCACATTCGCGTCAGACGGCGGGTCCGCTCCTCAGAAATAGATGCCGCCGCGCATCGGCCGGATGCGCGGATTGCCGTCCGCGTCGGCGAGGCCGCCGGGACAGGCGGACTCGTCGGCCGTCACCGGCATCTCCATCGCCTGCAGCGGCATGAAGGCGGCGAGATCTGGATGGCGCGGCCGGATATGGGGCTCGATGCTCGGACGGCGCTGCGGCGGCGGCATGGCGGGGCCGTCGGGACCGACATCCACCGGCCCGCCGCGCTTCAGCGCCATCAGCCGCGCGACGCGCTCCTGCGTCGCCGGATGGGTGCGCAGCACGGAGGGCACCGGCGTGCGGCTGCCCGGCAGCATCAGGCTCTCCCAGTACATGCCCTGCGCCTTCTCCAGCCGGCGCAGCGCCGAGGCGAGCCCGTCCGGGTCGCCGGTCAGGACCGCGGCATGCAGGTCGGCGTCGAATTCGCGGGTGCGCGACAAAGCGAGCTGCAGCAGGCCGCCGAGCGTCGGCGCCAGCACCAGCAGCGCGACCGCCGGCCACGGCACCATCGCCTCGCCGCCACCCGCGACACCGAACAGGTTGAAGAAAAGCGCGAAGATGCCGAAGGTCGACCACAGCGAGGTGAAGCGCGACACCATGTCGGCGAAGGCCATCACCTTCAGGTCCTCATTGGCGATGTGGCTGATCTCGTGCGCCAGCACGCCGGTGAACTCGCGCACCGTGAGGTTGCGCGCCAGCGCATCGGTAATCGCGATCGCCGAATCCTGGCGGCTGCCGACGGCAAATGCGTTCATCATCTTCGACGGCACGACGTAGAGGGCGGGCGCATGCTCCAGCCCGGCGCGCGCGGCCAGCCGCTCCACGATATCGAAGCCGCCGGGAAAGCTCGCCCGCGAAACCGGCCGCGCCTTGTACATCTGCAGCACGACCTTCGGGCTGACCCGCCGCGCGGCGATGCTGGTCAGGACTGCGAACCCTGCCGCGAAGACGAGCCCCAGCCCGCCCGCGAGCGCAAAGGCAGTCGCCGCCAGCAGCAGCAGGCTGCCTGTGCCCAGAAGCCAGGTATGGATCGTGTTGCGCGCGCCGGAGCGCAGCTGCTGGATACGGTCGATGCGCAGGGGTTCGTTCATGGCTTCAATATGGGGTGAGGCGGCGGTTCACCAAAGTGCGTACTTTCGAGACATCTTATCCGCCCTCCGGGCACCCTCTTCCCGTGAACAGCGAGAAGGAGACGCCGCCAAACTCAGGCCGCGCCGCGCACCTCGCGGGCTTCGAGGCCGCCATGCTCCTCGATGAAGGCGATCACCTCGTCCAGGCCCTTGCCGCGCGAGAGATCCGTGAAGCCGAAGGGGCGTTTGCCGCGTTGCCTGCCAGCGTCACGCTCCATCACGTCTAGATTGACGTTCACATAGGGCGCGAGGTCTGACTTGTTGATGACGAGGAAG
>VFQN01007441.1_pt1 | contig 11800 bp, 15 predicted proteins | sample 3512371 | NCBI WGS metagenome assembly VFQN01 (sample SAMN10412370, study PRJNA504923) | tailings metagenome | isolation source: Replicate 2 from Balatoc abandoned mine | place: Philippines: Itogon, Benguet | collected 2017-08-28
TGCATGCCGTCCTTGGTCATCGCACTTCCAGGGGGTTTCTGGGCCTTGGCAGCTAGGGCATATGGGGGACACAGGGGGGAGCCGAAGTGGTACCCGCGTGTCTGCAAGTCTGGTACTATGCCGGTACGTATCGGGACAGGAGCAGCGAACCGGCACACCGGGCGCGTTAAACAGACCTAACAAAAACGCGAGTGGCCTCGGGTGCCACGTGGAGCGAATGACGGCGGAAGGCGGAATGGCGGAAGGCGGAGGTGTGCATACATGTAATGATCTTACAACATCACAGACATGGAATGTGTGGAGCCTGTAGGCTACGGATGTGGGCTTGGCCCAGGGATTCGTGCATTCGTCCCGGCCATGCCAGGTCGCCATAGGATGGCGCAGGGGAGACCATCGCAGGGTGGACTGACATCGCGCGTAGTACGGTGCCGACAAGTCATGTTAAGCAATGCGAATATTACACCAAAGAGAAAAAGAACACGTATGCTACATTCATAACTGACCTTGTGCAGCAACATTCAAAGCGTTCGTGAGCCACTCAGAATTTGCATTACCTATTGCGTTCCGCCAAGCGGGTCTATCATAACATTAATTGCAAGTTAGCACAGTACCTGCCTGCCACAATCACCGTCAGATCACAGGCTTATAAAATCGGAAAAAGCACCAGCTTTAGTCACACACAAGTCGACGACTCAATCCCTACAGACTCTATACGTTATTCGCACAACATACTCACTGCTTGACAGGCGACGGAACTGGGCCTTGGTGCCATGCAGTGAGTAAGCGTGGCCGAAGCTCGGTATCGCCACAGCTATGGCTAGCCCTGACCAGCAGGAGTCATGTGGCTGTGGACTTCAGAGCTTGGGGCGAAACTGGCTTAGGTGAGGGGATATGCGGCGAGCTCCGCGAGCATGTTAGGCAAGCAAGTTGCCCTCCCTAAGGGCCCGGGCTGAAGCATCAAGACCAATGTGTTGCAGGAGACTACGGGAAAAGACAGCAAAATCGCGGCGGCAGGGCAGCTCGGCAAACCCCCGGCTGACTGCGAACGCAACGTCAGCAGGCAGCCCGACAGTTTCTCAGCCAGGCGAGGATGGTCCCCAGGCCACTCCTCCCACCGGCGCCAATGACAATAACCCAAGGGCAGATCTGCCACAGTCAACCGTATCTCCTCCTCCTTCGTTCCCGCAATGCCCCACCAGCTCCCCCCGTCAGCCCTCCCCGCCACCCTGCCCCACCCAAGCCTCCGTCCACCAGCACCCAAACCCCACTTCACGTTCCACTCCCCTGACCTACCCCAGCACCCCCGAAACCCCTTCTCGGTCCTCCACAAACCCCAGCCTCGCCCGGGACCAATCCCTACTTCTGCGTTCTCTACCGGTGTCCGAGAGTGACCAAGCAACGGTTGCGAGTCCACGATACGACCAAGGGCGCCTACTGGAGGGCCGGGCGTCGCTGCAGGAGCTGCTGGCTGCACGTGACCACCTGTTCGGGTCGCTGCCGCCGCTTGCCACGTGCCTGGTGCTAAGCCACCCCGCCCTGGACCCGGTTTCGCTGCGGGCGCTGCGGGCGGCCAGCAGGGCAACACACGTGACCACCGCAGGTGCGTGGCCTGTGGCCTGTGGCATGGCTGGCTGGACAAAACCTGGTGGGGACCACATGTACATGGCTAGCTGGAACGCTGTTGCTGCTGTGTGCGTGGGCATGCGGTTGTGCGCATGTCGTTTGGGGAATGGTTTGATGACGCATGCGTGCTACACAGGTGCCAGAACGCTCTGGGTCTTTGTGCCAAGGCGGCCGATCTCGATACCGCTTGTTTGCTACGTACGGCGCGGGAGGTCGATGCAGACATGTCACCCACAGGTGCTTGCATTCTGGGTGCATGCAAAGCGCAACCTTTCGCCGCACCTTACCGACACATGCTCAGATGTGTTCCTGGCAGCTGCTTGCCAGCTTGCACTCACACACGCCGTGCACACCCACCGCCCACATCGCAACCGCCTTGCCTGCCGACACTGCCTGCTTAGGGGCATACCGGTAAGGTGCCTACAACCCACAGCCCACACCTCATGGCACACCTCATGGCCTTGCCAACTCACCCCAACAGGCATGTCCACACGGCTGCTCGTCAGCCGTGCGGCCGCGCTCCTCAAGCTGGCAGCGCCGGTCAACCCAACGGCACCAACGGCACCAAGGGCGCAGCACGGAGCCCCGCCAAGCCACGCCCCGCAACACCCCAGTTGCCTCCCCGCCAACGCCGTCCGCATCACATGCGAGGGCAGCGGCGGCCCTTCCGTCCCCGTCGCCCCGTTGGCAACTGCCAACTGCAGCGCCGTACACCCGGAAATAACCGCTGCTGACGCCGCGCCCGCCTCGCTCAAGGGCTGCAGCACGACAGCTAACTCCCTCCGTCCGACGCAAAGCGCGGGCGTTGCTACTGCTGGCACAGCCTCCCCTGCGACCCCTGCACTGGCGCCAATGCTGGCAGTGCGCTTTGCCGCAGTGGCAGCCGCAGCAGCGGGCTCCACCTCCACATCCACGTCCGGCTGTAAGGCAGCGACCGCGATCCGCCGTACGGCAGCTGCGGCAGACAGCAACGCTGCGACGCTTGCCGAAGTGGCCGCCGCGCTGGCTTCCCAGGCAGTGGCCGCATCGCACGCGGAGGCCAGCGTGTACGACACGCTGGAGGGGCTGTACTACAAGGGTACGGGCGGCAACTGCGCGGCGGGCGTGCGGCAAATCGTGAGCATGGAAGCGCTGTGCGCCGCTGGCCTGGACACGGCGGAGGATGGCGATGCGCAAACGCTGCTGCTGCAAGAGCAAGAGGCGACCGCTGCGGGCTGCGCTTCCTCCAAGGAATCGCACCTCTTCTCTTCGTGCGCGACCATCTGCAACCCAACCGCTGACGGCCCGACATCGGCGCCGGACCTACCAGCACGCGAGGAGTCCATGTGGGACCAGTCAGTTGGACAGGGGAGGTCCCCTGGCCCACGGGAGACCCTGCACCCGCCGCAACGACGCAGCCGCAGCTTCAGTTGTAGTGGCAGCGGCGGCAGCGGCAGCGGCGGCAGTGGGGGCGGGGGCAGCGGCGGCAGGGCCACCCGCGGTTCGTCCATTGCTGCAGCTGCCACTGCCGGTGCAGCGGTTGCGACCGCCATCCTCGACAACCAGCCAAACAATGGGGCTCGCGTTCTGACCGCATTTGCCGGCTCTGCAGGCGGTGACGATGCAGGGGAGTCCTCATCTGCTGACAGTCTGAGCCTGTTTACCACTGCTTTCAGTTCGGCGATGAATGTCCAGCAGGTGGAGCCGGATAGGCAGCAGCAGCAAGGACAGCAGCAGCTGCTGCAGCAGCCCGCCAGTGGGAGGACCCAGCAATGTTGGGGCGACAGGGGCGCGACCGCACATGGTGGCAGCCTTGCAGACGGTGGAGCACGGGGCGGTGCATACGGAGGGGCCAGCGGCTGGGAGCACGTGGGAGAGCTTGATGTGCCGGTGCTAGCTGCCAGGGCAGCCCACAGGGCCGGCGGCGGCGGCAACGGTGGCTGCGGCGGCAGCAGCAGCAGCAGCAGTGGAGACAGTCGCAACAGGAGCAGTAGCGGCAGCAGCGGCAGCGGCAGCGGCAGCAAGGCACCATCGGTGGTGGAGGTGGAGGGAGGCGCGGAAGTCCCCGATGCAGCCGGCGCTGCCTTTGGACTGCCTTCCGGATACACGTGCACGCTGGAGCTCGCGCGTGAGCGGGCAGTGTCCTCCGAGGCAGAGGCCCTGACGGCAGCGCAGGCTGTGATGCAAGCTGTGATGCAGGCTGTGAGCGACCGCGAGGCAGTATCAGCAGTAGAGCAGCAGACCGCCAGCGGGCCAGGCGACGCCCAGCCGCCCGAGCTGATGCTGGCGGCCATGTGGCCCGGGCTGCGGGAGCTGCGTATTGCACTGCCGGCAGAACACAATTGTACTGCGAGCAGCAGCGGCAGCGGCAGCAGCAAGTGCCCTTGCAGCTCCTCAGCTCTGCGCAATGGTGCAGCCGGCAGCGCGGGACCAGCGGGCCACCAGGCGGACACCAGTGGCGGAGGCCGCTCTGGCGCGGACCGCACAGCTGCCCCGCTGCTAGGCGCTTTCGGACCTGAGACCGCCCGCTGCGTCCTGCCCCCGGCCTGTACCCCGCCGCCCAGCACAGATCCTCCCAGCGGGTTCGCCCTCCGGCTGTTCCTCAGCTCTGGCTGCATGCTGAACCTCAAGCACCTGAGGATCCTGGACCTGTCCGGCTGCTGCGCGGCTCCTAATACGCACGGCAGAGGGGGCCGCAGCAGCTATGTTTCCGGCCTGGCCCTTGACCTAGCCACGTGGCGGGCAATGGCACGTGGCCTGCCGGAGGGGCACGAGGTGACGTTGCGCATGCCGCTGAGGATGCTGCCTCGCCTGGACGGGGCCGCGAGCGACCGCGGGGGCAGCCGCCGAGGGCACGGCAGCCGAGGGCACGGCAGCAGCAGCGGTAGCGACGGTGGGGCCAGCGCGCGTGCTAGTGTGCGCCAGACCGAGGCAGGGATGGGGGCAGCGGCGGCAGCAGCGCCGGGGGCGGCCGCGGAGATGGCTGCGGCGGAAGGTGCAGGTGCAGGAGCCGGTGTGCAAGCGGTGCCAGGGGCGCTGCACTACATCGTCTCCGCAGCCACGGGTGCAGTGGTGCCCGTGCCGCAGCTGCGGGCGCGCAGCGACCGGCTCGTGCCCGCGGAAACCGTACGGCAGCTGCTGGGCGAGCTGTACGACGCTCGTCCAAACGTGGTGGTGGAGTTCGTGCCGTACAAGGACGCCCGGCACGACAAGTGAGCGGGGTTCAGCCTGTAGCGCCACGCTTTTGGACCGGTACTGACGTAGCAGCTGGGCAGCTGGCACTGGTGTGCGAGGGCGGAAGCAGTGCTACAGGTAGTGAGCGCTCCCGCTCTGCCATGCACACAATGCTGTTTTGCAACTAGATCGCACCTGTCCTGCATGCCCAAACCCGTCGCCCTACCTTTCCTGCAGGTGCTTCGTAGCGCCGTCCCGCGCCCGCCTGGCTGTCCCAACCGACAACGCCCCCGCCGGCGCTGCAACCACCTCAACCGTCACAACCGCCGTGTCCGACCTGTCCGACCTGCCAAACCTCCGGGCTGCGCCTATCTACATATGCATCGACATGTACGACGACGGCTCGTGCGGGGCCAAGGCCAAGGCCGCCATCGCGGAGGTCGTGGAGCACCGTGGCAGTGGTGCAGCTGCTGCTGCTCTTGGTGCTGGTGCTGCTGCTGCTGACGCAGCCAGCGGGGCAGCGGGAGCCCAGCAGGGCTACGGTGGAGGCGGCGCGCCGCCAAGGCAGCAGAGCCTGGTGCGTCCCGGTCCGGAGGACTTTCCCCACACTCTCTGCACATTCCCCTACCGGAAGCAGGTGTACGGAACACGTTGCATTGCTGCTGGCACTAACAAGTCGGGCACTGCTTGCCGACACGATGGACCCAGTCACTGAGCATGTTCAACTTCTTTGTAGTTGCCGCACCCTGCCCACTATTCCGCAACGTCCGTACAGTCCTTGTGCCTCTCACGCCCAGCGCCCCGCCCTCCCGCCAACGCGCCCCGCCGCAGACTGCCGCGCTCCCGGCGCTGCCCCCCAGCCTGGTGTCCCTGTCCGTGTCCGGACACGTGCCGGACGACACGGGGCTGCTGGAAACGCTGGCGGGCCTGACGCAGGTGGGCGGGTGTGCATGTGTATTAGCATGGAGCGTGGCGTACCGTAGGCATGAGCGCCGTAAGCGCCCACAGTGACATATGTACCAGTAGCAGCACACATCTTCGGCCCACACGCCCGCACCTGTGCCGGCTGCGCCTGCCCAGCATGGTGCACAAATGGCACAGACACATGTTAACCCACGATAGCATGTGTGTTAACCACCTGCCCGCAGCTGCGCCGGCTGTACCTGCCCGGCATGGTGCTTGGCTCGCGGGGCCTCAGGCAGCTGGCGCGCCTGCCGCACCTGGACTCCATCACCGTGGACGTGCTGACGCTGGTGGGTGGTGCAAGTGTATGAGCGCGCGAGCTGGTGTTTGTGTTGCCCTGGTGGGGTGGGACCAAGCGACCAACTGAGCTGCGTTCCTATTGGTGATGGACCGGCCCATGCCGGTGGGCGGTGGTGGATGACACGCGTACTAGCAGCACGCAAGTTCAGCTTCATGCCTGGATTCATATATTTGACGGTAATGCACGTTGCTCACGCTGTTTGGCCATGCCCGCGGCCCCCAGGCTCGCGCACCCGTCGTTGTGGAGGGAGGCCTCTGGGGCGCCAACGACGGCGCGGCAGGGCCCGGCGGCAGTACGGCAAGCGGCCTGCCCACCATGCCGCAGCTGCGGTACCTTGCCGTACACGACGCCATCATCGTACGGCACAGGCTGTCGCACATCCTGCCCCGGCTGGAGGTCCTGTCCCTGGGTACGTGTGTGCGCACGTGTTGCCGGACAGAGTCCACAGCAGCGGTGTCATAGACACGGCGCGTAATGTCATACAGACACGACACGTGATGTCGTCTTTGTCATACGGCATTTGCATGTACACATGTGGCGTTGGTGGCACGCAGCATGTTCACATGTAGGCAGCAAGGCATGTGCGAGCACGTGCAGGGGTCCACCGCACAACGCATGCATGCATGCATGCCGCACACACGTATTGCTAACACACATGCTGCTGCACGCTGTGTGCTACCTTTCCCTACCTCAGGCGACACGTGCGGCGGCGAGCAGCCGACCGACCCCCAGCGCCGCCGCGCCCGCAGCGAGACCAACACGGCGCAGCGGCGGGCGTTCCTGTCGTCCGGCGCCCTGCTGGGGCACAGGGCGCTGAGGCGGCTGCTGCTGTGGGACAAGGTGCGCGCACATCCTGCTTGCTGTGCCACTGGCTGCTGTGCTGCTGCTGCGTCAGTGGCCCGCGCGTGCGGTAATCAGTGGATGGCGGTACCGTGAACGGAGGGAGGGTGCTTGGCATCGTCCGCAGACCGCACATTGTGAAGCGACGCGCTGTGACCATCGCACCCTAATACACACGAGCGCAACCCACGTGTCCGCACCTGAGCACCCGGCCCACCCGACGCGTCCTTGGTCATGCCCCGTCGCAAGTGTCCCCTCTGAGCAAGCTGGCGGGCTGCGCTCAAAAAAAAACTATACAGCAACAAGATGACACGTACCTGTGTGTAATATCATCGTGCACGACTCCCTCGCAGGTGTACCCCCTGCGCGAGCTGGCTGGCTGCGTGTCGCTTCAGGAGCTGGTGCTGCACGGGCAGCACGGCGGCAGGTGGAGCAGCGAGCTGGGCGCATGGGTCACGGCGGGACACGTGCGCAGCCTGCGGCTGGTGGACTGCAGGTGCGGCACACGTGCCATGGTGCCACGGTTCACACGGGCAATGTTTTTTCCGCTACAACGAGGCCCCTTTCAGGTCCTGTGTTGCGGGGTCGAAGTGTCGGATGCTCGGGAGCTGTCACTGCTACACTGCTGTCTATGTGCTGCAATGGGCTGCCCCGCAACGTGCTCTCCAATCCCCCTTGCAAACCCCCAACCCCCGCTCCCCCGCCCTGCCTCCAGGTCCGCCTGCCGGCTGCACGGCCCCGTGCGCATGGCGCTGCTGTCGTTGCGTGTGTTAACCCACAAATGTTGCCCCTGCTCCTCCCTCCCCCGGCCTGCCCCCAGGTCCGCATGCCGACTGCAGGGCCCCGGGCGCATGGCGCTGCTGTCGTGCTGCGCCTTCTCAGAGGCGTCCCTGTGCGCCACCAGCCTCACACTGCAGGTGGGTTGGCAGGGGAAAATACGCTCACCATCCCAGGATCCCTAACCCACGCATGCACCGCCCTGGCGCTGCGGGTGGTGGCAGGGCCAGAGTTGTGCATGACCTCGCATCCCCTTCTCGCCATCTCCTCGTCGCTGTGGCCGCGCCCGTTGCCCCATCCGTCCCACTGCCAGCCGGGTGCAGCTGCTGGTCACTTTGACTTGCCACCTTCGCACCTTCCAACTCCTTCGCCTCCGCTAACCTCATGCCGGTTGCCTTCCTCCTCCCTCAGGCCGGCGACGCGCACACGGTGCAGCTGCTGGCCACCACGGCCCTGTGCTGCCCCTTCGTGGTGTGGAGGCTGAGGAGGTGCGGATGGGGCAAGGGTGTAGCGGGGTGCAGCGGCCTGCAAAGCGGGAGCTGCATCGGGAGGCGTGTGCAGGAGGGGGCGGGGAGCATGTGGGGTGCAGCAGGGTGTTTGCCTGCACGGTAGCCGGCGGTGAGGAGGCCGAGATGGTGCAGGGTAGGTGCTGGGGTGGGCGGCGGCGCGGCGAGGGCGGGCGCGTGGGGGCCAGGCAGTGGGCAGTGGGCAGTGGGGAGAGGGGAGAGGGGAGCCACACTGCTGCACATGGTGCCAGAGACTGGCGCCAGGGGGGCGGGGGCAACGAAGCACCAATACCTGAAATCAATACTATACTTGCGGTGGTACTAAAGTGCGCTTGCTTCCAGGCTCGTCTTGCCATGCTGTCAGCAGTTACAAGATTTAGGGAAAGAAGGTGATAGCTGTCACTGTTTCTCGTAACAACCGTTTTTTCCCCAACCCCCACCTCTGCCCCACCCCAGGCTCCGCCTTGTGGACCAGAGCGCCCAGGTGCGGGAGGCAACCGTAACCACCATCGTACAGCACCTGCCGTACCTGGAGGAGATCAGTGTACGGCGGTGCGCGGGGCTGGGGGAGGGGTGGGCGCAGGGGCTGGCGGCGGCGGTCGGGCGGCCGGGGCTCAAGGTGGCGTACTCGGGAGGCGAGCCGCAAATTCGCTAGGTAGGTAGCTGCACGAGGTGAATAGATAAAGCAGATACACCTAGAGCATGGTACCAGCAGCAAGGTGCGGGAGACAGGGTGGCAGTGCAGTGGCACAGTGCTCAGGCTACAATCAAAGCAAATACCCAGGCTGTATCGGGTGCAGTGAGGCTTTATGCATGGCGTAAGGAGGGTGGCAGTGCGTCAGTGTGCTGAGCAAGGTCTGATTGCTGACCGTGCGTTTTGGCGGCATGGCGGCTAGCAAGCGTATGAGCGAGAGTCCTTCGGCCGAGAGGTTCAGGAACTGGCTGAGCATGCGCTCCAACAGAATAGGGCTGGCTGCACGGGCTGCACGCATCTGCATGCATCGTCAAGTGGGTGCTGGGGTCACGTCACGCGGCGGTGTGCATGGTGGCACGTGTACATGGTGGCACGTGTGCGTGGTGGCACGTGTGCGTGCATGCCTGGGGTGTACCCGCGCGGGAGGATGTGTGGGCTGAGGGGGCGTGGTATATAAACTGCTTACCAGTACATCGGGTTTTTTGCATGGTGCAGATGGCAGAGGAAGGCAATAAATGGCAACGAGGTCATAAGTGGATGGAGGGCGCATGGGGTGACGACGTTGGGGGACGGGGGGATGGGGAACAGTGGTGTGGGTGCAGGACGTGGTGTGACTGGAGGTGAAGGGGCCGAGAAAGCATATGTGTGGACGGGGGCGGGGGCATCGGGCATGGGCACCGGATTACTGTAGCTCGATTGGGGGGCAGGCGGTCAAGGCAGCCGTTGCGGGCTCGTTTGGGCACGCATTATTGGTTATTGGCAACTTGGCTGCCTGGTCTTGACGTGGACCAGCAACACCGGGTACAGCCGACTGCACACAATAGCACTTGCGGCAAACTGCAGCCTTTGGAGGTTTGTGTCAGTGTCAATGCCTGCTGCCTCATGTTTGAAATAAAGCTGGAAGATGTCCGGCATTTTTTGATGTTGAGGTTGATGTTGATGTTGAGGTCCTGTTGAGGTCTTGTTGTTTTGCTGGACGGTAGTGCACGGGCGGTGGTGCATCCGGCACGTGGGTGTTCAATACTGTTCGTATCAAGTCAGGGCAATAAGGGGCCATACTGCAATCTATACTTGCGCTCGAGCACACCTGTGCATTGGGGGCTGTCTACATTATTGGCCCATGGTGGCTTGCAAGACCACTGCTGGCAGGACTGACCACGATGTTCGAGCACCCTTGCCAGGTGAGCTTTCCTACCTTGGCCATGACCCTGGCACTGTTGCCTCGTACGGTTGTTTAGTCAGTTGGTTGGTTGGTGCTAGTTGGTATGGTGCGGCTGCCCGTGCACAGCACGTGCACTCAGGGCCGCGGCATGTCAGGGGGCGAGGACTTCCCTTCAGGAATGGATACAGGGCATATGTGGCGCCATGATGCTGTGGGTCCGAAGGACAGCGTGGAGGGGGAGGTCTTTGGCAGGAGGGGCAACGGCACGGGCGGGCAGGAGGGACTGTTACTGGTGGCCGGTGAACTGGCGGAGGAAGCACGGGCACTCAGAACTTGGGATGTCGCTTGTACTGGAGGTACAGTGTACTGTGGTTGGCACGCGGTCGTGCCTAGCGTGCACTGGTCGCCACATGGCAGCGGTGCAGGCGTATCTTGTTTTGTGGTGTATGGTGATGTGTATGGTGACAAGTGTTGTTTTTGTTGTGTTGCGATGCGGCCTGTTGGTTGCTGGTTACATCAGAAGAGCAGCTTGGAGGCTCGAGCGCTGCGAGGCTTCACTACTGGGTGCTGGCAACGAGTTAAATGATACAGGGCTAAAAATTGTGTGCACGTGTGGCGACGGCAGGTGCCTGCCGTGCGTGCCACCAGGTGGAGGAGAGCGCTGACAGCACTGCTGTGGAGGTCGCAGACAGTGTAGTCGCACTTGCTTGGCTCTGTAAACAACACTCCAAAGCCGCATGGGCACCTTGGGAGGGGATAGCGTCGCTCTGTGATGCCTTGCAATTATATGATGCACCAGGGTGCACGACAGGGCGACCACGCACTCAGTCAGGCCTTCACACCTGGTAACCGAGCTGCACACCTGCAGAGGTACTGGAGCAGAGGAGTGCAACACCGCAGCAGCGTGCCCTTCTATGTCGCAGACTGCTTGTGCCGCCCTCTGTGCACCGCCCTACTACACGGTGCACGCAGGCTCCTGCACATGCGACCGCCCAGGACTGCCCCGCAACCGGCCGTGAGACTGCCACCAACGCTAGCAGTAAGCAGCAACCAGCCAAATCATACAACGCTATTTGCCACCAAAGGCACGATCGTAAGCAAAGATAACAACGGCGGGTCGTACACTCGACCTACAGCAACTGCACGCCTTCAACACCCCGCGAGCAGCCCTGCCGTCAGCGGCTCCCATCGGCCCCTGCCAACACACCGCATGCCCTCAACAGCCAAGGATCTGACAGCCACAGCACACCGCACACCCGTACCGACCGCGATGCAGAAGGGGAGACCCCTTACACTCAATGCGCATGCAACTGTTTGCCGCCTAGGAATAACGCCACATCCACACCACAAAGTCTCACACAGAATCATGTGCCCTCGTGCGTTCCAAGCCTATCCACACCCGCTGCCGTCAAGCCCCGTCCCAAGAGTATCATGCGCACTGCGGTGGTACTACGAACAGTGTCGTACACGGACCAGTTACTTTGCATCCAAACCCACACCCAACAGCTACTCCGCCCCGCTGGCCTTATCCCAGGCCCCATGCAGCAACAGCCCATACACTACAACTCGTCATCGTCAATGTATATCACTCCCCCGCCCTCCTCCCCTCCCGCCCGCCGCCCACCACGCACCTCCCCCACCTCCTCCACGTCATCATCCCCATCCCCATCCTCGTAGTACCCGTTCCCGTCACCCTCACCCTCGCCCCCCCCCCCCCCCTCCCCTTCCCCCCCCCCCCTGCCCCCCCCCCCCCCCCCCCCCCCCCCCCCCCCCCCCCCCCC
>VFQN01007443.1_pt1 | contig 11798 bp, 9 predicted proteins | sample 3512371 | NCBI WGS metagenome assembly VFQN01 (sample SAMN10412370, study PRJNA504923) | tailings metagenome | isolation source: Replicate 2 from Balatoc abandoned mine | place: Philippines: Itogon, Benguet | collected 2017-08-28
CCGAGGGACGCATGATCCTGCACGCGCAACCCGCGCTGTACACGCTCGACGGGCTCAACGGGGTCAAGAACCCGATCGGACTTCACGCCGACCGGCTCGGCGTCGACATCCATATCATCATGGCCGACGGCGCGCCGGTACGGAACCTCGAGGCGGCCGTGCGGCAGGCGCATCTCGACGTCAACGCGGTCGTGGCGTCGCCGATCGCGGCGGGGCTCGCCTGCCTGTCCGACGAGGAACGCGACCTCGGCGTCGCGCTCGTCGAGCTCGGCGCGGCGGTCACGACGGTCTCGCTTTATGCCGGCGGGATGCTCGTCGAGATGGCGTCGCTGCCCTTCGGCGCGAGCGATATCACCGACGACATCGCCTCGGCCTTCGGCATTCGCCGCAGCCAGGCGCAGCGGCTCCAGAGCTTCTACGGCTCGGCCTCGGCGTCCCCGCGCGACAACAACGACATCATCGAACTCGACCCGAGCGCGCCTGCGGGCAGCGACTCCCCGCGCATCACCCGCGCGCAGCTCGTCACCGTGATCCGCCAGCGCCTCGATGCGATGATGGGAGAGATCGGCAGGACGTTGAAAGACCTGCATTTCGTTGGCCCGATCGGGCGTCAGGTCGTGCTCGTCGGTGGCGGCGCGGACCTCAAAGGCATTGCCGACTATACGCAGGTCGCGCTCGGCCGCGCGGCGCGTGTCGGCCGACCGCGCGGCTTGCACGGACTGCCCGATGCGCATTCGGGACCCGCTTTCGCGACGCTCGCCGGTCTGGTTCTCTATGCCGCTTCGGACCCGGTCGACCTCCGCGATTTGCCGATGATGGCGCAGGATGTGTACCGCCCGAAGAGCACCGGCATCATCAACCGGTTGATGGCGGCACTTAAAAGCAGTTTTTGATTGCCGGAGCGACGAAAAGGTTAATTTTTTGGGTGATTCCGAGGTCACAATAGTGCAATGCAGTACCAGAATGCCGGACGGTGGGACTAACGTCCGGATGGGTCGCAAGGTGAGGGAAGCGGCGCTGGTCCGCCGCTGCAGGGAGATTAGTTGATGAGCATCAATATTGGCCCGCCGCAGGTCGATGAACTGAAGCCGCGGATCGCGGTGATCGGTGTCGGTGGCGCGGGGGGCAATGCCATCGCCAACATGATCGCTTCGCGCGTCGAGGGCGTCGATTTCGTCGTCGCCAACACCGACGCACAGGCGCTGAACGCATCGCCGGCCGAGCGCCGCATCCAGCTGGGGACGCAGATCACCCAGGGTCTGGGCGCCGGCTCGCGGCCCGAAGTCGGTCGCGCCGCGGCCGAGGAAAGCATCGCGCAGGTCGAAGAAGCGCTGAACGGCGCGCACATGTGCTTCATCGCCGCCGGCATGGGCGGCGGCACCGGCACCGGTGCGGCGCCCGTCATCGCCAAGGCGGCACGCGACCGCGGCATCCTGACCGTCGGCGTCGTGACCAAGCCCTTCACCTTCGAGGGCAACCGTCGCATGCGGTCGGCAGAGTCGGGCATCGCCGAGCTGCAGGACCATGTCGACACGCTGATCGTCATTCCCAACCAGAATCTCTTCCTCGTCGCCAATCCGAACACGACCTTCAAGGAAGCGTTCACGATGGCCGACGAAGTCCTCCAGCAGGGCGTTCGCGGGATCACCGACCTGATGGTCATGCCCGGCCTCATCAACCTCGACTTCGCCGACGTGCGCAGCGTGATGCGCGAAATGGGCAAGGCGATGATGGGCACCGGCGAAGCCGAAGGCGACGGCCGCGCGCTCGAAGCCGCGCAGAAGGCGATTGCCAACCCGCTGCTCGACGGCGTATCGATGGCGGGCGCGAAGGGCGTCATCATCTCGATCACCGGCGGCGAAGACATGCGCCTGATGGAAGTCGACGAAGCCGCGAACCACATCCGCGAGCTGGTCGATCCCGACGCCAACATCATCTGGGGGAGCGCCTTCAACGAAGGTCTTGAAGGCAAGATCCGCGTGTCGGTCGTCGCGACCGGCATCGACGGCACGGGCGACGTGGCTGCCGCTACGCCTGCTGCGCGCAGCTTCTCGTTCCAGCCGGCGCGCACCGCACCGGCAGCGCCGGTCGCCGAAGAGGCGATCGAGCCCGAGGTCCAAGAAACCCCTGTCGAGGCGGCGGCTGAAGAGGCCGATCCGACCCCCGGCTTCTCGCTTTCGGCGCCCGAACCCGAAGCGCCGACGGCCGAAGCCGCCGACGAAGAGCCGATGGAATTGTCGAACGTCGCGGCCAGCTATGACGACACGAGCGACGAGCTGGTGCTGAGCGAACCCGAAGCCCCGGCCGAGGAACTCTATCGCCCCGCCGCTTCGGCGCCCTTCGATCCGGCTCCGGCCGCATCGGGCGGATCGGGTGAAGAAGCGCCGGGCCGCTCGATCGGTGGTGGGACCCTGTTCGAGCGCATGTCGCGCCTGTCGCGCGGCTCGGCTTCGCCCGATGCCGACGAAGGCGACAAGGAAGACGGGGTCGATATCCCGCGCTTCCTGGGACGCCAGAACAACCAGTAACAGGGCCCAGTAAACAGGCTCAGTAACAGGGCATCGACGGCCGCCCTCAGGGCGTGGCAGCCGGTAACGGGATGAGTGACTTGCCCCTGCGGCGATCGAAAACGACCGACAAGTGCGGACGCGCGCGGCCTCTGGCCGCCGCGTTCGGCGCGCTTTTGCTCAGCACCTCGATGTCGACGCCGGCGCTGGCGTTGCAGGCGTCGACCCCCGACGCTGCGACGAAGGCGGCGATGGACCGGCGCACCGCGGCGCGGACCTTGCTGTCGTCGGCGCTCGGCCGTCTCGCCACGAACAATAACGATACGGCGGCGCTGCTCGATGCGGGGCGCGCCTCGATCGAACTCGAGGATTATCGTGCCGCGGTGGGCTTCCTGACCCGCGCCGAACAAGCGAGCCCGCGCGACGGCGCGATCAAGGCGGCGCTCGGGTCGGCGATGGTCCATATGGAAAGCCCGACGCGCGCGCTCGACTATTTCGGCGAAGCGCAATTGCTCGGCGCGCCCGAACGGCTGTTTCTCGCCGACCGCGGCCTCGCGCGCGACCTGCTCGGCCAGCAGGACGCGGCGCAGCGCGATTATCAGCTCGCGCTGTCGATCGCGCCGAACGACGAACTGACGCGGCGCTATGCGCTGTCGCTGGGGATCAGCGGCGAAGCCGATCGCGGCGTGCAGTTGCTGACGCCGCAGCTCCGCACACAGGACCGCGCCGCGTGGCGCTCGCGCGCGATGATCCTCGCCATGAACGGCCGCGACAAGGAAGCGACCGAGATCGTCAACGCGACGATGCCGCCGGCGCTTGCGCAGAATATCCTGCCCTATCTGATCCAGATGGACCGCCTCAATCCGGCGCAGCAGGCTGCCGCCGCGCATTTCGGACGCTTCCCCTCGGGTGAGCTTGGTCCGAAACGCAAGCTGGTGCAGATGGCCGCCGCGACGCCGCCCCCGACGCCAGCGCCCGTCGCGACGGGCAAGCGGCCCGCGACTCCCGCGGCGAAACCCGCGCCGACCCCGACGCCTGCTCCGATGTCGACGCTCCGCATGTCGCGGCCGACCCCGGCGCCCAAGCCTGCCGCCGCTACGCCGGAAAAGCCCGCGCCGACGCCGGTTACGCCGACGCCGCGGCCCGCCGCTGCGGCACCGACCCCCGCGCCCGCTACGCCGACTCCGCGACCGGCGATGACGACGCCCTGGCGCCCGACCGCACCGGAGCCGTCCGCAACCCTTCCGACGCCGACACCGACACCGGCACCCGCGCCGTCCGCCGCCATCCCAAGTGCGGTCGATTCGCCGAAGGGTCCGATCGGACCGGGCTTCTCGATCAACGATCTGGGCAGGCCGACCACGCCGACACCCGATCCGACGCCACCGCCGGCCGCCGTCCCGGCGCAGCCGATCGCGACCACCGCGGCCGAACCGCCGCCGCCCGCGGCGCTGCCCGCGGCTGCGACGCCTACCGTGTCGGCCGCCGCGCCGCTCGCCTCGCTGGCGGAGATCGCGGGTTCGATCCAAATCCCCGCCGAGGAAATGGCGGCATCGGATAGTGCGATCGGCGCCGATACGCTCGCGAAGCTGCAGGCCGACAAGCGCAAGGCCGATGCGGCTGAAGCCGCGAAGCGCGAGAAGGATGAGGCTGCCGCGAAGGTAAAGGCCGAAGCCGACGCGAAGGCCAAGGCCGAAGCGGCTGAAAAGAAGGCCAATCCGGCACGCATCTGGGTGCAGGTCGCAACCGGCGCCAATGCCAAGGCGCTCGCGACCGACTTCGGCAAGTTCGCCAAGAAGAGCCCCGCCGTCTTCAAGGGCAAGTCGGGCGCGACGACCGAATGGGGCAGGACGCGGCGCTTGCTCGTCGGCCCGTTCAAGGATCGTAAGTCGGCGCAGGACTGGCTGGGCGACTACAAGAAGGCGGGCGGGGACGGCTTCCTGTTCAACAGCGAAGCCGGCCAAGACGTCGACCCCATCAAGTGAGCGCCGCCGACTGCGCCAGCAAGCCGGAAGACAGCCGCGGACGTTTCCATGAAGAGGTAGGCCGCGTCGTTCGCGGGCCGCGCGACGTGTTCCAGCGCGACCGCGACCGCATCATCCACTCGATCGCCTTTCGCCGCCTCCGCCACAAGACGCAGGTTTTCGTGGCGCCCGACGGCGATCATTATCGCGTTCGCCTGACCCACAGCATCGAGGTCGCGCAGATCGGCCGCGGTATCGCGCGCGCGCTGGGCCTGAACGAAGATCTGACCGAGGCGCTCTGCCTTGCGCATGATATCGGGCATCCGCCCTTCGGCCATGCGGGCGAGGACGCGCTGAAGGCCGCGATGTTCGCGCATGGCGGGTTCGACCATAATGGCCATACGCTGCGCACGCTCGCGCGGCTCGAATGCCCCTATCCGCTTTTCGACGGGATCAACCTGACATGGGAGACGCTCGAAGGGCTGGCCAAGCACAACGGCCCCGTCCGCCATCCGGGCTGGGCGCTGTCCGATATCGACGCTGATTTCCCGCTGGATCTCTCCAGCCATGCCAGCCTCGAGGCGCAGATCGCGGCGGTCGCCGACGATATCGCCTATGACAATCACGACATCGACGACGGCCTCCGCGCCGGTTTGCTCGACCTCGACCAGTTGATGGAGCAGCCGTTCGTCGCGGCAAATTTCCGCGCGGTCGAGCAGCGCTTTCCGGGCGCGCCGCGCGAGCGTTTGCTGCGCGAACTGGTGCGCGACCAGATCGGCGTGATGGTCAACGACGTCATAGCGTCGACAGAGGCGAATGTCGCCGATGCGGGTGCGGCCAGCGCCGATGAGGTCCGCGCGGCGGGCCGCGCACTCGGCGGCTTCTCGGCCGACCTTGCGCGCAAGGAGCGCGACCTCAAGCGCTTCATGTACGCCAATCTCTATCACCACCCGTCGCAGGTCGCGGCCGCGGCGGGCGCGAAGCAGGTAATCGCCCGGCTGTTCGAGGCCTATGCCGCCGACCCGCGGCTGATGGGCGAAGACTGGTCGTCGCGCATCCCCGGCGAAGAATGCGCGACAACGCGCCACATCGGTGACTATATTGCCGGGATGACCGACCGTTTCGCCATCGACCGCTACGCCGAAATCTTCGGCCGCGGCGAAGTGCCCGAGGCACTCGCGCATGTCTGATACGCTGATCGTCGGCGCGACCGGGATGGTCGGGCAGGCGGTCCTCGCCAACGCGTCCGAGCCGCTGACGGTGCTCGCACGGCGCGACGTCGCCGGCTTGCCGCCGCAGCACCGGTTGATCGTCGCGCCGTCCGAGGAGTGGCCGGACATCATCGCCGCCCAAAAGCCCGCGACATTGATCTCCTGCCTTGGCACGACGATCCGGCAGGCGGGATCGCAAGCGGCCTTCCGCGCCGTCGATCACGATCTGGTCCTTGCGGTCGCCGAGGGCGCGAAGCGCGGCGGCGCAAAGCATGTGATTGCGGTCAGCTCGGTCGGCGCGGCGGCGAAGGCGGGCAATTTTTACCTGCGTACCAAGGGTCAGGCCGAGGACGGGCTGCGCGCGCTCGGTTTCGATCGGGTCGATTTCCTGCGCCCCGGCTTGCTGACGGGCGAGCGGCAAGGCCCGCCGCGGCTCGGCGAGGGGTTGGCGATCGTCGCTGCGCCGCTGACCAATGCGCTGCTCCACGGTGCGCTGCGTCGTTATCGCTCGATACCGGGCGAGAAGGTCGCCAAGGCCGCCGTCGCGCTGGCCGCCCAAGGCGGCTCGGGGGTGCACATTCACGAAAACGACGCGATCCGCGCGCTCGCCGATTGACTCCTTAAATGGCCAGCGCCAAGGCTCGCTTGTCTGTCGAGCACCCGTAAGGGGATTCGACCGGCTGCGCGGGAGAGCGCGGGGCAGGGCAACCTGATCCGCCACCGAAGGAGCAACCGCCCCGGAAACTCTCAGGTCAACGGACCGCGCTGGCTGGAACGGACACTCTGGAAAGCGTTCCGGCCGCCTTGATTGGGTGAGGATCGGAACCACCGAAGGGGTAACTCCATCGTCTGGTGGAGGAAAACTCTCAGGTTCCCGTGACAGAGGGGGCATGGCGGAAACCGCGGCAACCCGCCGCGCGTTCGCCATGTCAACCGCGGGAGACTGACATGACCGAAACGGAATTCGCAGGCGAAGAGGCGGTCGAGACCGCAACCCTGCCGCTCGATGCCTGGCATCGCGCGAAGGGCGGCCGCATGGTCGAGTTCGCCGGCTACTGGATGCCGATCCAATATGAAGGAATCATGGCCGAACATCTGTGGACCCGCGAGAATGCGGGCTTGTTCGACGTCAGCCATATGGGGCAGCTCATGCTATGGGGCGACACCGACGACGCGGTGGCCGAGGCGCTGGAAGCACTGGTTCCCGGAGACATTTCGGCGCTCAAGCCCGGCCGTATGCGCTACTCGCTGCTGCTGGCCGAGGACGGCGGCATTCTCGACGATCTGATGATCACCAATGAAGGCGACCAGTTCGGGATCGTGGTCAATGGCGCAGTCAAATGGGAAGATATCGGACATCTGCGCGAAAACCTGCCCGACGATATCAATCTCAATCACAATGAGGATTATGGCCTGCTCGCCCTGCAAGGCCCCAAAGCGGTCGATGCGCTTGCACGGCTGGTTCCCGAGGCTGCGGGGCTGGTATTCATGCAGGCGGCGCGCGCGACATGGAACGGCCATGCGATCGGCCTCAGCCGCTCGGGCTACACCGGTGAAGACGGCTTCGAAATTTCGCTTCCGAATGAGGCGCTTGTAACCTTCGCCGACGCACTCTGCGCGATGGAAGAGGTGAAGCCGATCGGCCTCGGCGCGCGCGACAGCCTGCGGCTCGAAGCGGGGCTGCCACTCTACGGCCATGACCTCAACGAAGAGATCGACCCGATCGAAGGCGATCTGGCGTTCGCCATCAGCAAGCGTCGCCGCGAGGAAGGTGGCTTCCCCGGCGCGGCGCGCATCCTCGGCCACCTTGCCGATGGTAGCCCGCGCAAGCGCGTCGGCCTGCTCGTCGACGGCAAGCTGCCCGTCCGCGAGGGCGCCAAGCTGTTCGACGGCGAGGAAGAAATCGGCGTCGTGACGTCGGGCGGCTTCGCCCCCAGCGTCGGCGCCCCCATCGCCATGGGCTATGTTCCCCGCGACCATGCCGCGCCCGGCACCGCGATCGCCGCCGAAGTTCGTGGCAAGCGCGTGCCATGCACCGTCGCTGCGATGCCCTTCGTTCCACACCGTTATGTCCGCAAACAGGGAGGCTGACCGATGCCGCGTTATTATACCGAAGAGCATGAATGGATCGACGTCGACGGCGATGTCGCGACCGTCGGCATCACCGACTTCGCGCAGGGCCAGCTCGGCGACATCGTCTTCGTCGAGGTTCCCGACACCGGCGCCGAACTGACCGCGGGCGGCGACGCCGCGGTCGTCGAATCGGTGAAGGCCGCGAGCGACGTCTATGCGCCCGTCGACGGCACCGTGACCGAAGGCAATGGCCAGCTCGAGGAAGATCCCTCGCTCGTCAACAGCGACCCCGAGGGCGAAGGCTGGTTCTTCCGCATGACGCTCGGCGACAAGAGCCAGCTCGACGGCCTGATGAACGCGCAGGCGTATAAAGCGTTCTGCGACGACCTATGAGAATCGAGACAGCTTTCGTTTTTCCGTTTCTGGCGGTCTGCACCGCCGTTTCGGCGTCACCGGAAGCTCCTCTCTCTGTCGTGGAAGTCATCCAGCACAGCCAGTCGTTGGTCGGTAAGCGCGTCATCGTAGAAGGCATCATCTCTGAATGTCAGCCGCTCAGCTGTGGCTTGGAAGGGCTCGGCGAGGATGGTCGAAAGCGTTACCTGTCTCTCGAACGGGATGACGGGTTCGACGATAGCGTGCGAAGCCTAGCTGGACGATCGGTGCGGATAGAGGCGACAGTTACGGACACCTGCATGCCGAATATCGATCCCGATGTGATCGTCATGTGCACGGATCGTCCTCCAACTCTCGTCTCGCCTGCTCTCAAGTCGATCACAAGATAGGACGCTCATGGCCAACGCCGACCCTGCGCTCGCCAGTTGCCGCCTGATGGTAGCGACGCCCATCTATGAAGGGGCGCAGGGCACCTATGTCCGCGCGGCGCTCGCCCTCGCGCTGCGCGCGCAGGCGATCGGACTGCCGGTGCGCTTCGAGTTCATCCTCTATCAGCCGTCGATCACCCGCGCGCGCAACACGCTGGCGGCGATGTTCCTTGGCAGCGACTGCACGCACATGCTGTTCGTCGATGCCGACATCGACTTCTCGCCGGACGATATCTTCTCGATGATCCGCGCGATGGACGGCAAGCCCGAATGCGGGGTGATCGGTGCGGCCTATCCGCGGCGGATCGTCAATTGGCAGAATGTCGCACGCGCGGTCGAGGCGGGGCTTGCGAAGAACAACCCCGCCGATCTCGCACGCTATGCCGGCGACTTCGCGCTGCACTTCCAGAACCCGGGGCAAAGCTTCAAGATGACCGAACTGGTCGAGCTGTCGCGGCTCGGCACCGCGATGATGCTCATCCGGCGCGAGGTGCTGGAGGGGATGCGGTCGACCTTCCCCGAACTCGTCTATCGGCCCGACCCCGCCGAGCGGCAGGCGCACGGCGTCGGCGAGCTCGAGCCCGCTTTCTTCTGTCCGCTGATCGAGCCCGAAAGCCAGTCGCTGCTGTCGGACGACTATGCCTTTTGCCGCCGCGTGCGCGATGCGGGCTTCCGCATCTGGCTCGCGCCATGGGTGCGTACGACCCACAGCGGCCCGACGGTCTTTACCGGCACGCTCGCCGACACCGTCCAGATTTTCACTGCCAAACCAGCTTCTTCTCCGGAGTAGTTCATGCGTTATCTTCCCCTCACCAGCGACGACCGCACGGCGATGCTCGCCGCTGTCGGCGCGTCGTCGATCGACGATCTGTTCGTCGACGTGCCCGCCGAGGCGCGGCTCGACGGTCCGATCCCCGGCCTGCCGAACCACGCAAGCGAGCTTGCGGTCGAGCGGCATATGGCGGCGCTGGCGCGGCGCAATGTCGCGGCGGGCGACGGTCCTTTCTTCCTCGGCGCGGGCGCCTATCGCCACCATGTCCCGTCGAGCGTCGATCATCTGATCCAGCGCGGCGAGTTCCTGACCGCCTACACGCCGTACCAGCCCGAAATCGCGCAGGGCACGCTACAGATGCTGTTCGAATTCCAGAGCCAGGTCGCGCGCCTGCTCGGCACCGACGTCGCCAATGCGTCGATGTACGACGGCTCGACCGCCTGCTGGGAAGCGATCGTGATGGCGCGGCGCATCACCAAGCGCGGCAAGGCATTGCTCTCGACCGGCCTCCACCCGCACTACCGCAGCGTCGCGCGGACGATGGCGAAATATACCGGCGAGGCGCTGGTCGACGGCGATCCCAGTCTCGAAGCCGGCACCGACTGGGCGGCGCTGGCCGAAGCGATCGACAAGGAGACGAGCTGCGTCGTCGTCCAATATCCCGATATTCTCGGCCGCATCGACGACATGACGGCACTGGCGAGCGCGTGCCAGGCGGCGGGGGCGCTGCTGATCGCGGTCGTCACCGAACCCGTCGCGCTCGGGCTGATCAAGGCGCCGGGCGAGATGGGCGCCGACATCGTCGTCGGCGAAGGCCAGTCGATCGGCGTCGGGCTGCAGTTCGGCGGGCCCTATGTCGGCCTCTTCGCCTGCAAGGCCAAATATGTCCGCCAGATGCCGGGGCGCCTCTGCGGCGAGACCGTCGATGCCAACGGCAAGCGCGGCTTCGTGCTGACGCTCTCGACGCGCGAGCAACACATTCGCCGCGAAAAGGCGACGAGCAATATCTGCACCAACTCAGGCCTTTGTGCGCTGGCGTTCAGCATCCACATGACCTTGCTTGGCGAGGCGGGCCTGCGCCAGCTCGCGGCGATCAACCACGGCCGCGCGAAAGCGGCGGCTGCGGAGCTGGCCAAGGTTCCCGGCGTGTCGGTGATGAACAGCGGCTTCTTCAACGAATTCACACTGCTGCTGCCGACGGCGGCGCGGCCGGTCGTTCATCAGCTTGCCGAAAAGGGTGTGCTCGGGGGCGTGTCGCTCGGCCGTCTCTATCCCGGCAATGAAGCGCTCGCGAACGGGCTCGTCGTCGCGGTGACCGAGACGGTCACCGAAGAGGATATCGCCGCCTTTGCCGCGGCGCTGAAGGAGGTGCTGGCATGACCGCGCTCAACCGCGCCGGCTGGCGCCCCGAAATGACCGCCGGCGGCGCCGACGACAATGTCACCTTCACCGGCAACCGCGCGCTGATGCTCGAAGAGCCTTTGATCTTCGAGATCGGTTCGAACGAAACCACGGGCGTCGATTTCGACGAGGCTGCGCCGTCCGCCGATCTGGGCGGGCTCGCGCGCTCGGAGCCGATCGGCCTGCCGGGGCTCAGCGAGTCCGAGACGGTGCGGCACTATACGCGCCTGTCGCGGCAGAATTACGCGATCGACCTCGGGCTGTTCCCGCTCGGAAGCTGCACGATGAAGCATAATCCGCGTCTCAACGAAAAGGTCGCGCGGATGCCGGGCTTCGCCGACGCGCATCCGCTTCAGCCGCAGGAAACGGTGCAGGGCGCCTACGCCGTCATCCACGAACTCGCCGAATGGCTGGTGACGCTGACGGGCATGCACAGCGTCGCGATGTCGCCCAAGGCGGGCGCGCATGGCGAGCTGTGCGGCATCCTCTGCATCAAGGCGGCGCTCGAGGCGCGCGGCGAGGACCGCCGCGTGCTGCTCGTCCCCGAAAGCGCGCATGGCACCAACCCCGCGACCGCGGCCTTCGCGGGCTTCACGGTCGAGGATATTCCGGCGACCGCCGAGGGCCGCGTCGATCTCGCTGCGCTGAAAGCGCGCCTCGGTCCCGATGTCGCGGGCGTCATGATCACCAACCCCAACACCTGCGGACTGTTCGAGCGCGACATGAAGGCGATCTCGGACGCGGTCCATGCGGCGGGCGGCTATGTCTATTGCGACGGCGCGAATTTCAACGCGATCGTCGGGCGCGTGCGTCCCGGCGACCTCGGCGTCGATGCGATGCACATCAACCTGCACAAGACCTTTTCGACCCCGCATGGCGGCGGCGGCCCCGGTTCGGGCCCGGTCGTGCTGTCGGAGGCGCTCGCGCCCTATGGCCCGCTGCCGTTCGTGGCGCGCTATGCCGACGGCAGCTTCAAGCTGATCGAAGAAGAAAGCGCGGGCGAAGAGCATCCGGCGACCTTCGGCCGCATGACCGCTTTCCACGGCCAG
>VFQN01007444.1_pt1 | contig 11797 bp, 25 predicted proteins | sample 3512371 | NCBI WGS metagenome assembly VFQN01 (sample SAMN10412370, study PRJNA504923) | tailings metagenome | isolation source: Replicate 2 from Balatoc abandoned mine | place: Philippines: Itogon, Benguet | collected 2017-08-28
GGGGGGGGGGGGGGGGGGGGGGGGGGGGGGGGGGGGGGGGGGGAGGGGGGGAAAGATGGGGGGGGGGGGGGGGGGATTGCGGGCGAACTGCAGGTCAGTCTGGGGCCGATGCTGGTGGGCCGCATGACACTAGTTGCCAGCTCTGTGTGGATCCCCAAAGCGCGCCATAGGTATCACACGGATGTCGGTTTGGTCCTCCGTGGACTGTCCAGTTGCACAATGCAGGATGCATGAATTCGTCCGTACCTTACGAGGGCCATCACGCTGTGATGTGCATGACTGTGTGTCTGCGGTCGGCCTCCAGGCATGCTTTTCGAGCCCGAGGCGGCGGCAGGCGGCCGTGCGGCCACGGTGCCGCTCCTACTGCAGCCCCGCCTCACCATTGGCGGCTGGACTGCGCCGCTGTCCCTGCTTGAGGTGGGCCAGCACGTGCTTGCGTACAGGGTATGCAGTATACGCCTATGCCTGATGCTACACGGTACCGTGCCAAGCGTGGGCCTGGCTGTGGTGGCACACCACAGGTGAACACAGACCCGCCCTGAGCACTATCCTGCCCGCTGCACAGGCTTTCTGCATCGCAGCACGTACTGGCTTGTACAGGTCCCGGCCATACACAGGGCACCCAGCCGCTTCTGGCCTCTGCCGCACCGCAGGAGGCGATGCTCACGGTGGTGGCCGAGGGCCGCCATGGCGACAACCAGGCAAAGCAGACGTTCCAGGTACGTTAGCCAGAGCGCCAAGTTGCAAGTAAGAGCTGCAGGCAAGGGGATTCAGGCTGGTCCGCAATGCTCACTTTGCTATTGATAGACAGACATGATCCAGAGTAGCGCCAGAGGCCCTTCTGACATGCGATGTACCACTTTCGTGGGCATGTTCGTGACGAGCGCTTGCCTCATGCTTCCCGCGCAGCCATTGCGCTTCATGGCACGCAGGTAGTTCTGTGACGTCTTAACGCACTCGTGGCACCATGACTTGCCCCATCGCAGAATGTCAACCTGGGCGATGGCTCCTCTGCCGCCGTGGTCAACGTGCGCCTCCCGGAGCGCGCGGCACGTGTCAGCGTGTCCCTCACCGCGAGGGTGCGCCGCGTGGCGCCCGGGCCGGACGGCGGCCCAAGCTACCAGGACTTCTCTGTCAACCGGACGTAAGTAGGACTTCTCGCGTGAGTGCAGGCCACGTCGCGCACACGCCGCGTCGCAATCACAGCGCTAATGAGGAGGTGTTGGTGTGGATGCGGTCGACCTGCATAGTAAAGCAGCAGCCAAGCTTGCTGGGGACGTGGGAAAACCGCGCTGCATCAGCTGTTGAGCGCAGCAAGCCCTTTGAGCAGCGCTTCTCCGTCACTCTATCAAGCCAGCCGCACCGTGACGCCTGCCGCAGGTGGGAGCTCAACGGCACGGAGGCGGAGGAGGACGACGTGCGGGACCTGCACCTCAGCAGGGAGGCCCCCGGCCAGGGAGGCGGCTACTGCCTGCGGCTCCTCGGCAGGTAAGCACGGGGTGCTTGCGAACGGTCGGCAATGCTTGGGACGACAAATATACAGTACTGACCGCTCCTTGTCCGTCCCGGCATGCAGGGCTGGGGAGCCGTACCCGGGTGTGGAAGTGGTGGTGGCGCTGACGCACGAGTTCATGCAGCAGCGGCAGCCCGCGCCCGATGCAACGGCGACGGCGCCGCCTGCGCTAATCGAAGCGGGAGCGGAGGCCGAGGGCGCTGGGGCGGAGGCGGATGAGGGGCAGCTGGCAGAGGTGCTGACGGGCCAGCTGGTTGTCAAGAGGACGCTGATCACAGGTAGCTCACCTGCATATACTGTATCTGTGTAACAGTGCACCAGGTTGTGTGACTGGCAAGCGCTGACGGCCCACACGCCGGTTGTTGTGCTTGCGTCCAACCAGCTCTAGGCGGTACGCTGGTATTGTGAAGTCACGGGCTCCGCAATTGCACGGGACGATTCTCGGCCTACCGTCTACATCCCTTCGCGTGCCCTTCCCCAGATGAGACCGGCGCCGTCCACCTGGGCGACCTGCACGGCATAATCGCCGTGGCCGCCGCCGTGCCGCCCACCCTGCCCGGCAAGCCCCGGCGGCGCTACTGCTGGCACCTGCCGGAGCGCCTCACTGGCTTTGTCGGGGAGGGCGAGTACGCCTATGGGCAGCCGCACAGCGTCGAGATACGGCTGACGGCTGTGGCTGGCGAGGCCATGCGGGTGGGTGGATGGGTAGGTGAACGGTTTACCCTGTCTACGGACATAAAGGTACTGGTACGGCTTCGTCTGTAACTATGATTGTAAGCGCGCATCAACACTAAACCGACTTTTGTGTGACCAGTTGCCAACGGCTGTCCTGACCGCTGTCGGCCCGCCATGCTTGTGCTCATCAGGTCTCCGTGCCGGTGCCGGGGCTGGCGGGCGCTGCGGGCCGCGCGCTCTTGGACGCCGACACTGATCCTGCAGCGGCAGCAGGGGCATCGGCGGGGGCCCACGGCAGTTCCATGCTTCCTCCACTGCGGCGCCGCCTGGGCCTAGTGCTGTACTCCAAGCCCGCCGCCGCCTCCCTTCAGGGCGTGCAGCAGCCGGTGAGCCGCATGCGCCCTCGTCACACACTGCGCATACCTGTACCCTGGTGATCATTTATATTCTCCGCGTTCTGTCGTTCTGCCGCCCAAATCCAAAAATGGCCGCACCTTTGCAAGCCGCATGCTACGTACGGTACCTGCCATTCGGTGTGCCAAGCGTCTGCCGACCGGTTCTGGTACCCATACTGCGCTTACGTGGATACGCAGGTATTTGAAGACACAACAGCAGGTGCCCAACCAATTATGCCTGGCACCGAAGTGTCGTACATCCTGGACGAGCAACAGCACGTCGCCGTGCACAGCACGGGCCACGTGGAGCTCTTCGGACTGAAGCCAGGCTCGTACATGTAAGCAGTATGGATATTCCCATCATCGTGCCCAACGTACGGTGTCCAGCCTTACGCTACCCTGCACTGGCCGTTCACAACTTCCCAATTCTCGAACGTGTGATGCCCAGTTGCTTCACATCGCCCATGACCCGTACACCGTACAGGTTGTACATTGCGCGGCTGGACCTGCACGTGTCGGTATTGGTGTACCCCACCTCCAGCCGCGTGGTGCCGGCGCTGCCTCACGTGGAGGCAGCAGCAGCGGCAGCAGCCCCGTTGGCGCCGCAGCCGCCGCCCTATTCGCTGGCCGTTGGCGGCGGCGTGGTGGTGCCCCTGTCGGAGGCAGTACCGCTGCAGGTAACATGGTGCCTGCTACGTGCAAGCAGTGTAGCCTTGTCATTGCCATTGATTTTGCTTGAAGCGTGCGCCCCAGGAGTGTGCGCGAGATCTGGAGAAACGTGTACAAGGTGGACTTCAACGGCAAGGCTGTCCACTACACAGCCCTGCACGTGTTTGCACTGACATGCACGTGCCACCGCCCTCTCGCCCGCGGCCAGATCGCTGAGCTGAGCGCGACGGCTGAGGGCGGCGTCAGCGCTCGGCTGGTGGGGTCCCGGCAGCAGCTGGGTGCGGCGGTGGTGCACGTGGTGCTCAGCCGCTTTGAGGCGCACGGCGCGGAGGGGTGAGTACTCTCGCAGCTGCAACAGCGTCCTGGACACACCCCGCATGCATGGATGTAAAGTAGCCCATCACGACAGGCACACTTCATCACAGTTGTACGGTTGGTTGCAACTGCGTCAACGGTCGGCCTGTGCAGGAGCGCGGCTCCCCGGCTGGGCCAGCGGCAGCGCTCGTCCGCCCCCGGCGCTGCGTTTGGCTTGCCGACCCGCGGGTCGTTCCAGAGCGGGCGGAGGCTGGGGGACGAGGTGCGCTACGTGCTGGAGAGGAGGCGGCTGGAGGCCGAGGTGAGCGCCCACGTAATTGGCTTGCGTGTATGTATGCTCTGTCGTTCGGCTATAGCTATAAGTAACCTAACTAACGGCTTGCTGGATGGCTGTGTGCTTGCAGGGCCGCGTGCGCCCCATGCCCGCGCTGGTGGACAGGCCCAGCCTGCTGCTGCAGCCGTGGAAGGTGCGCGGAGCTGCCGCATGACGTGGATATGTGGCGCAGCTGACCGAGCCTTTGTATCTTGCTTAGTGAATGGCGTGTACCGTAGGCACTTGGTGACGCTGTGCTGTCCGGTACTGCGGACGCAGGTGCGGGAGACGGTGACCCGTGTGCAGAAGGCTCGGGCCGGGGAGGCCTTCCACAGCTACGCGCCCGAGATGGACCTCATGGGAGTACGGAATTTCGGATACGCAGGCGGTGGGTAGCGGCGTACAAACATGCAACTGCCGTGGTCGCCAGGTTACGGCAACACCCACTGTGCCTGGCGAAACGTTGATTCCTTCCCCTCGCGATCCGCCCACCAGAGGCCACGCCCTGCCGTGCCGCGGCTAACTTTGGAGCCTCCCCACGCATGGCGCGTGCCATGGCGTACGGCGCCGCCCCTATGGTACGTACCTCGTGGCGCGGAGCGAGCCACCCGTGCATGTTGAATGTACGAACCTGCCTTTCAGCGCTGCGCAGTACGGCATTCCGCAAGCAGACCTTGGGCTAAGTGGTGCTGGCATGCAATTTGTGCTCTGCGTTCTTGTCCACCACCCTGTGATAGATGGCCAAGAGGCGGGCGGCCCCGCTTGCCGTTGACGTCGGCACCGTCGCCCTGGGCTTCTGCCCTCCCGCGCTGGTCATCCCTAACGTGCCAGTCAAGCTGGACGAGCAGCAACAGCAGCAGCTGCCCGGCGGCGCCGCCAGCGCCACCGTACGGCTGGCTCCGGAGCAGCTGGCGGCGGCGGTGGCGGCGGCGACGCGCGGCCTGGGGCTGCCGGAGGGGTCGTGGCTGGCGGCGGGGCACCGCATCGTGCGCCTGGTTGCGTACACGGCGCCTGCGGGTGAGTACGGTGGGTATGCGCTGTGGCCAATGTGTTGGAAGGCGTGCATCTTGTCATCCACATCAAGGTTGCACTTCAACTGCCATCTCTGTACGCTTTGTTGGCAATTGTGGTCTTGCCTATCGCAGGTGTGCCTTCGGACGCCTTCGGCGCCCTGTCCTACACGGAGGCGCGCACCGCGGTGGAGCCCGGCGGTGTGGCCGCGGGCGGTGCCGCTGCCGTTGCCGCTGCCGCCGACCCGCGGGTCACGCTGGCCATGCAGCGGCCCTTCGCGGCGGGGGCGGCGTGCCTGGAGCGCAGGTGAGCAGCAGGCACATAGTCGTCTACGAGGTCCTGCTTGCATCTGCCGCCGCCATGCATGAGGCGGCAGTGTTGACATGGCAACAACGCACGTGCCCTGGCGTCAGTATGCATGTCGAAACAGTGACCGGGTGCGGGCATCGATCCAGATTCACCACCTACCCCCGTCCCCAGGGCCTGCCGCCCGCTGCAGCCCAGCTCCGACCTGGTCATTGCGGACTCGTCCACCGCCAAGCTGCAGCTGTACGGCACCGTGGGCAAGGTGCGCCTGCAAGGTTGTTCCCGCGTCCGTTGGCGTGCTGCATGGGCGGCTAACCGGACAGCTTCACAGCATGTATACGTCACCTGCGTAAGATGGTTGCAAGTTGTTCCTGCGACTGCGTAGCTGCTTGCCAGCATCTCCCTGCAGCTGCCCCGCCCCTTACGCCACTTTGCACCTCCCACAGGTGTGGGCGCTGTACGGCTCGCTGCTGACGCTGGCGCCGCACAGCCCGGCGGTGCCGTACTCGGGGAACGGCTCGGAGCACCTGGCGGACTTCGCGTGCCTGGCGGGCTGGAACCGCCTGAGCAGGTGAGGCCTCAGGAACATGAAGACTGAGCCAACAAGGTGTAACGTGTGTGCGTATGCCTGCATCGACTTTTGTGCACGCCTCCTTTGATCACTACACAGCGATGCCAAGATGGAGCGGTACGGCAAGCTGGGAAGCCGAGAGCTGGCGCTCTTCACGTACAGCCACGACCCGGCCTTTTTCCGTGCGGCGGTTTTGCCGTACCTGCGCATGCGGCTGCCGTCATACAACCGTTTCCTGGACTGGTGGATGGCGGGGCGGCGTGGACGCGAGCTGGTTGACGCCTGGAGCGCGCCGCACCGGTGGGTTGGCGCACGTGTAACGCAGTGATCACCTCTCACTCAGACCGTGTGCCCCCTTTGTCTCCTTAATCGCCGCTCTTGAGTTGTAAACTTATTACCTGTTTGCCCATCGCGCAGGTACTCCAGCCTGACCCCGCTGGAGCGCGTCCTGCTGGCGCTGGAGGAGGACCTGATGCAGGAGGGGGTCGGCCATGGCCAGGGCCAGGCCCGGCCGCAGCTGTCGCGGCTGGCGGCCGACATGCGCAGCCGCGTGAGGCGGAGCCTGCGGGACGCGGGAGCCGCGGAGTGTGCGGGTGGGTGCCGTCTTCTCTCTAATGCCGCGCACAAGTTCCAGGCTGCGCAACCAACTTGATGGCGGCGGGGTGGAACAGCGGGAACGACAGCTGCTCTACGTGCATTCCAACGGACGCGGCTGCTGCGCGCCCATTAGAAGCCCTTCCTTTCTTGCGCCGTGGCATCTGCAGATGTCGCACGCCGGCGGTTTGAGATTGCGCTGTCGGGCCCGGGTCAGGACCGGCAGGAGGACGACAGCGCCGCCATGAGGCAGATGGCCTTCGAGGAGGTGCAGGTGCGTGGCCGGGCTACAGTAGGCTTGGACAGCAGTTTTGGGGGGTGGGGCGAGGGGCCGGGACCGTGGCACCAGCATGCACCATCCTGGTCTGTAAGCACGGGCAACAGCCGCACCGTTGTGTAAGTGTGGCACGTTCAGCTGCTAACAGGACTGGCTGCTGATCTCTCATCTTTGGTGCAATAGACAGCCGTCATCCCAATGCCTACTTACAGCAGTGGAACGCTATGATGCCCTTGCCGACAGGCCGAGCCGGTGGCGTTTGGTGGCGGCGGCGCGCCTCCGCCTCCGGCGCCCGCTGCGGCCCTTCCCCCCGCCGCCGTGCCGATGGCCATGGCCATGGTGGCCCAGGACATGCCGGGAGCGATGGGCGGCGCGATGCACCACGGCGCCGACCTCGCTGCACGGAGGCTGCTGGCGGCCGCGCCCGCGTACAAGGCCCCCGCCGCGACGCAGGAGTGGGCGGAGGCGGGCTGGTACAAGCGGCCGCCCAGCGGCGATATCGGTGCGTACTTGAATGCTTTGGCCAGCATGACTCCCACAGTGTCCCTGTCTGTCAGGTAAAACACGGTAAGCTCAAACTTGTGACTGTTATACAGTTGTGCTTGTGACATGGAGGTCGCCATACTCACCGTACGCAACCAAAATGGTGTACCGGTACGGTGTTGTACCGTCCTTGCGGCTGCAGACCCTGCCAGCCTGTCCCCCGAGAGCGAGCTGTGGGCCGACCTGGCGGAGCACCTGGCGGGCGGAGGCGGCATCGGGCCCGACCTGTACGGCGCGCGACCCGACCGTACGGCAAACCGCACGGCAGCCTTCCTGCCCAGGCGGCTGGAGTCGGGAGGCTGGACATTCACAGACTGCGTGCTTGCGGTGTCGGTGGTAAGCCCAAGCGTGCGTAAGCGGCCAGCTGCTGACCATTCGGGTAAATGTACCCTTGCCGTATAGCAACATGTGCACTCCAGTCATAGTTGCCTGAGACCTGACGGCAAGCAAAGGGGTCAATCCACCAAGCCTCAACGCGCCTGTGCTCCCGCCCCGTGCTCCTTCCTTGCGCGCAGCTGGGGGTGGGCTGGGAGGACTCTGCCCCGCTGTCCGTGTCCGCCGGCACGCGCCTCACGCTCACCGCCACGCAGCCCGGCGTGGCCTACGTGCAGCAGACCGAGGCGGCCGCTACACCTGTCACAACCGCTGAAACCGCCACAACCGCCGGCAGCGGCGGCGTGGGCAGGGTGCTGCTACGCCAGCGGCTGATGGACCCCAACCTGGAGCCCGAGGAGGCGCCTGGGCCTGGCGCCGGAACTGTCGGGGCGGACGGGGATGGGGATGAGGGCCACGACTACGGCGGCGTGGAGGCGTGGGAGGCGGCGGTGACGGCCGGCGGCCCGGGCAGCGAGGTGGACGTGGCCAAGGTGGGGGTGGGGGTGGATCGGGAATTTCGTTGGGACAAGGACGAGACAGTAGCGCGAGGAACTGCAGAGCAGGACTGACGCAAGCTGGCAGGGTGTGTGCGATCTACTGCCGCTGATGTCGCAGCGTCTTATAATTTCTGCCCGTTTCCCGGTTTGCATGATGGTCCCCGTTTCGTCTGCACGCGCTTGCTGAGTGACCCCAACTGCACGCCCGTAGGGCGTCCCGCTGGCTGCCGGGCGCGTGTACTGCTACGCGGTAACGGCCACCAACAGCGAGGGGGCGCCGGTGGCGATGGACGTGACGCTACAGGCTCCAGAGGTAGGTGACAGGAAGCCTTGGGGCCGGAATGCCATGCAGCGCCTGGGTACCAGGCTCTCTTCTCTGTGCCTAGGCGCCACCATTAGCGGCTGCGGGGTGCAAGCTGCAACAGCAGCTTTGTTATCCGGGGATGTGGTGCGTGCATGTGCATGCTCCTTCCCTGAGCGCATTCGGCTGCAGTGCCTGAGTTTCCCTGGTCACTCACTCACGTGCGTTTTGCTTGGCGTGTCCAGGGTTCCGTGCCGCTGGGCGGCCGCCCCGCGCTCTGGGTGGTCCCTGGCAGCCTGGCGCCCTACTGCACGCAGCAGCTGCCGCACTACTACTTCTATTTCCCGCGCCTGCCAGCTGGGGCCGGCGGCGGCGGCGGCGGCGCCTCTGGGTCTGGCGGCGCGCTGGCCGGCGAGCTGCGGGCGGCGTTTCCGGCGGCGGCAGCGTCGCGCGGGCGACTGCTGGCGGCGGCGGCGGACCAGCCCACACACCTACGGGTGAGAGGGTTCCAAGATCAAAACGGGGATTCTTCTCACCCTTATCAGTGGGTGCAGGTAGCATCCTGCCGCTGCTACGGTACTACTGCTCCTGCTGCTCCTGCTGCTGGCCTCCATTGCTCGACGACTGATTCTTTGGCACCTTCGTAAGTGGTGCCTTGTGGCTGCCGCTGCCCCTACGCAGGTGCTTCCCGCGCTGCCGCCTCCGTCGCTGCCGGAGCCCTCTGCCGCGGGCCTCAGCTGGTCGCGCCTGGCCGCGCTGCCGGCCGGCAGGGAGGCGGACGAGGCGCGGCTGCGGTACCTGCGGGAGGGTGAGCAAGGGGGGCAGCGCATGGGGGCGGCTGTTACCGGTACTTTGCTTCAGGGCTAAATTTGTTGGACATGCTTCGCCCCGGATTTGCTGCAAGGGTGCCTGTGCACGACAGGCGGGGTCCGAGGGTCTTCCATGTTGCGTAACCATTCCCCCGTGTTGCCACGCAGGTGATCTGTCCGGTGCCGACCTGGGGGCGGTGCTGTGGCGCTGCCGGAATGCCGACTTCTGGCGCGCGGCAGTGTCGGCGCTGCGGAGCCGGCGCGTGTGGGACGAGGCCATCTGGTATGAATCCCTTGAACCTATGCATGGCTGTGGGCTACGTGTTCACTGCTCAGTCGCTGCGCTGCTCGCCCCGGTTAAAGCCGTGTCCTATCGTTTTCTTCTGGCTGCATTGATGCTAGCTGCTTGTCATCATTCCTGACGTGTTAAGCACTGCAAGACGCCGTGAACACGTGTCCGCACCCTTGCTTCAACCTCCCTCTTCCTTGCCCCGCTCTGCAGGTCCTATTCCGTGCTGCACCGGGACGAGCAGGCGCTGCGGGAATACCTGCCTGTCTGCCGGGCGCTGGCCGACACGCTGGAGGACCTGGTGCGTAGCGAGGGACGCAGACCAGTTCGCGCAGGCGGAGGGTTGCACAGGGCAAGCGACATGGCATCAGCCAAGTGGCGGGGATCCTAGGATAAGCCGTGCAGTGTGTCGGCCAGCTCTCTAACCAGTCCTTGTAACGCTTTGGATGTTCCCTGTGGTTCCAACCAAGTTGACCGTATACGTGCCCTTCTGTTGTGTTACCGCCTCCAGGCTCCCGCTGCTGGCCCGCTGCTGGGCAGCAACAGCCCCACGGCTGCCAAGGGCCCCACAGCCGGAGACCGCTTCGCGCACCTCGAGTACTGGCCGCTGGTCAACGCTAGGTCAGCGCAGTATCGTGCCGTGGCATGCCGAGGCGTGGCGCGCAAGCATGTCCTGCGCAGCCACCAACTGCGACCATCTTGGCCAACACGTTGGCGGTGTTGCGTTCAAGCCAGGCTGTGCGTACAGGTCATGCCTTCCCGTGCCTACGCGTGGCCCCAGTCCCAGGCAGCTGTCGCCCCTCGCACCTCTGTGTCGCACTACCAGTTACACCCCAAATATTCCCTGCCCACAGGGCCCACGCGCTAGGCGGGCGGCGGGCCATCCTGAACGACCAGGTGGCGGCGGCTTGGCGGCAGCTGCTGCAGCGCATTGCGGCGGTCGTGGCGGGCAGCGGGTCGCCTGATATGGTAAGCGCCCAGCGTGCAGCAGAAGCACATGCTTGCATTGCTGTTCCAATGCTTAAGGCGGTCCCAAATGTACCACGGCGTCTTGCTTCTTACAATACACTACCGTGCCTGAGCACTATCACCGCGCATATAATTAGATGATTTACCAAAAGGGTGCACAGCCGCGCACTTTCTGGGGGGAGGGGGTGCGCGGTAGTGCTGGAGTTACCGTTAGAGGGGTTGCGCGGTGGCGCTGGAATGGTCCCATGCGCCCATGTTGGCGTCCCTTCGTTGTCCAAGTCGTAAGAACTACCGGTACTTAACTCTTGCCGGACTTCACGCATCGCCCACAGGAAGACCTGCTGGCGGCGGCCTATCACTTGGTGCTGCAGGTAAGGGGGGCAAGATGCGCATACTGAAGACACCTGTGTGTGATACCGGCGGAGACATCTGGTACCTGTACTGTCTGCATGACGGCAGGGCAAGTATTGACTCTCACACGCAAGCTGTGCAGGGTGGTTGCAGTTGAACACAGGCGCGGTGCGATGCCACGTACCTGACCGCTTCGTGTGAACGCCTCCGGAACCGGTGCCCTCACGCTCCCTCCCTTCCGCCTCCTCCCAGGACCGGCCTGAGGAGGCCCAGGCCCTCGTGGCGCGCCTTGGCGAGCAGGACGGCGCCGGGGGCTCCCCTGTCGCTAGGCTGCAGCTGGCCTACCTACGTGCCTGGCTGGTGCTGGCAGACCCCGCGGCAGGGGCCTCGGAGCTAAACGCAGCTGCAGCTGGGGTGCGCAGCTGGCTGGAGCCGCCGGGGGTGGCGCTTGGTGGCGGCGACAGCGGCCTTGGCCCGCAGCAGCGGGAGTCAGCGGACGCTGCCGCTGCGGAGGGCTTCCAGTTGGTGGATGCGGAAGCGGAAGGATCCGGGGCGGAAGGCGGGCGGCTGGTGGTTCTGGAGCCCCGCTGGTGGACCCGCATGACCGACCTGGCGATTGCGCTGGAGGAGGTGGCAGCGGCGGTCATGGGCGCAGCGCCTGTGGCGGCGGGATGTGAGGGCGGCGCCGCGGCGGGGGCAGCCGCAGCGGCGGCAGCTCCCGTGCTGGAGTTGTACGACAGCCCGGAGGGGCCCCGCGGGGCGGTGGTGCTGGAGGTGGCGGGCGTCGACCAGGTAGGTATGCCTGAGTGTTGACCGTTCCCTGCATGTGCCATGTACCATTGGAGAGCCAACGAAGTCCTTACTTTGCTTGCCGTGCGGCTTATCAGTACACGTCTCCCATAACCAACGGCGCAGGTGGTCCTGAACGCGTACGACATGGATGCGGAGCTGCTGTTCTCGGTGCGCCCCTTCGACGCCATCCTGCTGAGGCACCCGCAGCAGCAAAAGCAGCACGGCGCGCAGG
>VFQN01007445.1_pt1 | contig 11795 bp, 6 predicted proteins | sample 3512371 | NCBI WGS metagenome assembly VFQN01 (sample SAMN10412370, study PRJNA504923) | tailings metagenome | isolation source: Replicate 2 from Balatoc abandoned mine | place: Philippines: Itogon, Benguet | collected 2017-08-28
AGTTGCGTAACATGGTTTTTGGTTTTGGAAAGAATAGGGTAGAGGCCGACGCGAGGTCTGCCCCTACTCCGTTTTTAATGACTTCACGGGATTGGCCAAGGCGGCTTTGATACTGTGAAAACTGATGGTAAATAGGGCAACGATTATCGCGACCAGTCCAGCCACCGCAAAAATCCACCATTGAATAGTGATACGATACGCAAAATTGGCCAGCCATTTATTTAAGAAAAAATAAGCAATCGGACTGGCAATGAGAATGGCGACGAAGATGAGTTTGATAAAATCGGCCGACAAGAGCGTTACGACACTCCCTACGCTTGCGCCCAGCACTTTTCGGATGCCGATTTCTTTGGTACGCTGCCGCACCACAAACGCAATCATGCCAAACAAACCAAAACAGGATAAGAAAATAGCCACCCCCGCAAACAACCCAATGAGCGAGGCAAATCGACTTTCTTCCCGGTAGCTATCAGCGAGCGACTCATCCAAAAAGCGGTGTTCAAAAACTTTTTCTGGGAAAAATTCTTTCCACGTTTTTTCTACATAAGCCAATGTCGCGGGTATATTGGTCGATGAAATTTTAATGCCAAATTGAGAAAATGTTCCTGGACTTACCTCCATGAATAAGGGGCTTAGGCCCGTACGAAGGTTTTCGGAGTGGAAATCATTGACCACTCCTACCACTCGGCCTTTTTTGCCACCGCGTTGGATATTCTGGCCAATAGCCGCCTGCGGTGACCCAAAATGAAGGGCTTTTACCGCTTCGTTGTTGATAATAAAACCCTCTAAATGATCAGTGCCGTAGGTTTTGTCAAAATCGCGACCTGCTACTATTTTCAGGTCGAAGGTTTTAATGAAGTCATAGTCTACCGAGATACCCGGAAGAACCACGCCGTCTTCAATTCTGATTTTTTCGGTCGCTATTGGGTGACGCGCACCGCCCATTCCCGGTAGGTTTGAAGCCAAGGTAACGGCTCTAATGGAAGGGTTTTGCAGTAATTTTTCCTCAAACGCATTGGTCCGATTGCGTAATTGTTGGTCACCAGGCGAAAACAGGTTGTTCATATTTTGACTAAATAGCGGCACCGCCAGCGTCATATCACGGTTGAATCCCAAAGGGCGGTTTTTCAAATAGTCAATCTGCCGCAAGACAATTCCGGCACCTGCAAGCAGGGCGACCGCTACCGTGAATTGCAGGGTAATGAGACCTTGGGTGAGCCAATTGCCCCCTTGGCCTTTGCCGCTGGCTTTGCCACGAAAAATGTCGGTGGCTTTGAAGTGCGAAGCAAAAACGGCTGGGTATACCCCTGCCAATAAACAAGCCGTTGTAAATACGCCAAAAAACAGCAAAAGCATTTCTGCATTTTGGACGAAAGAAAAGTCGGGTTTGCGACCAAAAAAGGTTTCCATTTGGCCCAAAAACTGTTTTGTGAGCAGTAAGGCCAGCAAAAAAGCAGGAAGACCCAATAAAAAAGTTTCCGTCAATAATTGACGGACGATTTGCCACGACTGGGAGCCAAGTACTTTTCGCACGCCCACCTCTTTGGCGCGACTCAGCTGGGCGGCGGTGCTGAGATTGATGAAATTAACCACCGCAATGGCCAGAATGAGTACTCCAATCAGGGAGAATATTTGTAAGAAATCGGGGTTGGCAGTAGGAACAACTTCGCCCTCCGCCGTTGATTGTAAGTGGATGTCGCGTACGAGAAAGAGGGCGAAGTTTTGTTTGTCCCGTACTTCTTTCATACCGTTTTTAAGGACAAAATCCTTGAAGCGTGCGTTGACAGAGGAGGCTTTTGCCCCTTTTTTTAGTAATACGTAGGTAGTGGCATAAGAGGCCAATTTGTTGTTTTGGATAACGTCTAGGATGCCTTCACGGGCAAAATCAGGCTCCACATCGGCGATATTGCGAAAAGGAGCCAGAAAATCAAAGGTAAAGTGAGCGTTTTCGGGCAGGGCGCGTATCACGCCGCCCACCGTGAAAGGTCCCTGATTGGCGAGCATTAACTGTTTGCCCATACAATCTTCTTTGCCAAAAAAGCGCAGGGCCGTTTTGTCGGTCAATACAATCGAAAATGGAGTGTGTAGTGCGCGGTCAGGGTCGCCTTGGAGGGTTTCAAAGCCAAAGACCTGCATGGTGGTTGAATCGGCAAAAAAAGCATTTTCTACCTCAAAGCCCTGGTCTTGGCCCGGGACTCGTACGCTGATGCTACGGGGATAAAATCGCGTAGTTTGCTCAATTTCGGGGAAATAATTCGGGAGCATTGGCGCAAAAGGCGCTGGTGAGCGCGTGATGGTGAAAGCACTTCCCGTAAAATTAAGCTCATAATTCAGGCGATACAGCCGGTCGGTTGTAGGATAGTGGCGGTCGTAAGAGTGTTCAAAACGGTACCAGATGAACGTCAAAAAACAAAACGTCAGCCCCAATGTCAATCCTGCAAAATTGACGAAGGAAAAGAGTTTATTTTTACGAATTTGCCGAAAAGCAATGCTAATGTAATTGCGTAACATGGTTTTTTGTTTGGAACATGGAAAACGGAGTTATGGAAAATATACTTATTCTGTTTTTCTTGCTCCCGTTCTCCGAAATTTCACTCCGATTTCAAAGAGGTTACGGGATTCATTAAGGCGGCTTTAACTGCCTGAAAACTTACTGTGAAAATCGCAATCAATAACGCCATTGAGCCTGCCATGGCGTACATCCACCAACTGATGTCAATGGGATACGCAAAGCCTGTAAGCCACTGATTCATAGCCCACCACGCGGCAGGCGCGGCAATCACAAAAGAAACGATAACTAATTTGAGAAAGCCCTTCGACAGGAGCATAATGATTTGACTGACAGAAGCTCCCATCACTTTGCGAATGCCTATTTCTTTGGTTTTGGTTTCGGCCATGTACGCAATCAATCCAAACAAACCTAAACAGGCAATCAAAATGGCCAATCCCGTAAAAATGCCGAAGACAACGCCCGTGCGCTGTTCGCGTTGATATGCTTTGGCAAATGATTCATCTAAGAAAGTATAAGTAAACGGAGTACCGGGTGCGTAGCTTTTCCACTGTTTCTCGATGGTTGTCAACACTTTGTCCACATTTTCGCCGCTGATACGGGCCAATACGTAAGAGTTGGATTCTTGATACGTTTTGGAGGAATGGTGAAACAACGCAAAAGGCGACTTCACGTTATGAACCGTTTGAACATCAAAATCTTTCACAACGCCAATGACTTTAAAGCGCTGCATATCCCCGCCAGGATAATCTATGTATTTGCCTATTGGGTCTTTCCAGCCAATTTTCTTCACTGCCGCTTCGTTCAAAATCACCGAAGTCGAATCGTTGAATTCTTTAGAGAAACCGCGGCCTTTCGTGAGTTTAATATCAAGAGTTTTGATAAACTCGTCGTCCGTCATAAACGAGAAAAGCGTCAGATCTTTGGCAATCTGCTTGTCGCCCGTATGTTGCTCAGGGAGATAGAAATCACCAAAACGGCCACTCAACGGCACGTTGGTACTGATGGAAGTGTGAATAATATCGGGAATACGAGCAATTTCCTGTCGGAATGCTTCCTGACTTTGTTCCAGACGCTGTGCATTAGGAATGACAATGACGTTTTCTTTCGTGAGTCCCAAATCTTTATTTTGTGTAAAACGCAGTTGTTGAAAGACTACAATCGTGCAGATAATCAACGCCGTAGAGACCGCAAATTGAAAAACGACTAAGCCATTTCGAACCAACAAATGAGCAATGTTCGTTTTAATGGAATTCGTTTTTAATACTTCGATGGGTTTGAACGAAGTAAGATAAAAGGCAGGATAACTTCCCGCCAGCATGCCCGTAGTGAGCATGAGCAACACAATAAATAAGCCAAAACCACCTTCAAAAAGAGCGTTAAAAGCAATGGCCTTGCCTGAAATTTGATTGAACCACGGCAATGATACAGAGATAATTACCAATGCCAAGACCGTAGCTAAAAAGCTATACAGCAGCGATTCGGATAAAAATTGTTTGATAAGGCTACTCTGAAAAGAACCGAGCGTCTTTCGTACGCCCACTTCTTTGGCACGCTTGAGCGAGCGGGCCGTCGATAGATTCATAAAATTGACGCAGGCCAGCAAAATGATAAAGATGGCAATAATGCCAAACATATAGACCTGTTTAATGTCGCCTGTGTTTTCATAAAACACGCTTATTTTGCCCGAATGAAGATGAACATCTTGAAAAGGCTGTAGAAAAAACTCCCATTTGCCGCCTTTTTTAATGAATTCGTCATACGGTTGTCCAATTCGATTGAATGCATACTGGGCGTGTTTGCGAATCATGGCGGGAAATTTGGCTTCCAATTGCCGAATCCGCTCGGGGTTTTGAGCAATCTTATCATTGAGCACCACAAACGTACTCACGTTGAGCCATACCCAACTCCAGTCAAAATAACTGACAACCTGAACACTGCGGATAGGAACCAAAAAATCGAATTGCATCGAAGACTGGCTCGGAATATCCTTCAATACCGCCGTGACTTTCCGAGGGCGTTCGCCAAATAAAAGCACCTGATTGATAGGGTCGCTGTCGCCAAAGTATTTTTTAGCCATTGTTTCAGTAATCACCACATCGTCCGTGTTTTGCAGGCAGGTAGCCGCATTTCCTTTTTGGAGCGCAAAGTCGAAGATTTCTAGAAAGTTGGAGTCAACGGCCATGATGTTTTTCTCGTCGAAGAAATGGTCTTTTTTGCCATTTTGCTCGTGGCTCACCACCAAATCCATGATTTGAAAGGTGCGCGTGTAAGTTTCTATTTCCGGAAATTCGGCCATCAACGTTTTGCCCGCCGGCGGTGGCGTATAACCTCCCAGCAACTCTGAGCCGCCAAAATTTCCGTCAATATTGACCTGATAGATTTGCGGTGTTTTCTTGAAAAAAGTATCAAAATGTAGTTCGTCCTTGATAAACAGTACAATCAAAAGACACACCGCCATTCCTACTGCCAACCCAGCGATATTGATAAAGGAAAGAACCTTGTTGTTGACAAGGTTACGGATGGCGATTTTGAGATAGTTGCGTATCATGATATTTTAAGTTTAAACCGTAGGGGCAGGCCTCGCGTCTGCCCTATCCACTGCCACCGACTATGAGAAATTTGAGCCTAATCAAAGTTAATATGTGTTTGCCCAGATCAGCATTTTCGTTGTATCCAGGCAAACGTGCCCCTACTCCGATTTCAATGATTTTACGGGATTCATCAGGGCGGCTCGGATGGATTGCGCACTAACCGTTAGTAAAGCAATACCGACGGCAACAACTCCCGCCAACCCAAATACCCACCATTGGATGTCCATGCGGTAGACAAAGTCTTTGAGCCACTCGTTCATGGCATACCACGCGATAGGCGATGCGATGACGATGGCAATCAACACGAGTTTTAAGAAATCTTTTGACAACAACGCCGTGATTCCTAATACCGAAGCGCCCAACACTTTACGAATGCCGATTTCCTTGGTGCGTTGGGCGGTAGTGTATGCCACCAAACCGAACAATCCCAAACAGGCCAATAAAATAGCCAAGCCCGCAAACACCGTAAACACGCGGCTGATGCGGTTTTCGTTGGCGTACATTTGGCGGTATTCTTCGTCAAGGAAGGTGTAGCTGAATGGACGATGAGGCGCAAGCGTTTTCCATTTGCTTTCCAGAAAAGACAGCGTTTGCGCAATATTATTTCCCGTCATTTTAACCAACAATACGTTGCCCCAAGTGACTGGAAAAATACCCAAAGAACCGATGGGTTGTTTCATCGAAGCAAAGTGAAAATCGCGAAAAACGCCCTTGATTTCTCCCAAACGACCGCCCAATTTGATTTTTTTTGCAACGGCTTCCTGCGGCTTCCAGCCTAGTTGTTTGGCCAGCGTTTCGTTGATTAAAAAGCGATAATCGCTCTTGGAATCATCTTCGGCGTTGAGGAGTTGCATGTCGGTCTCGGTAAGGTCGCTGCCCGCAATGATCTTTATATCTAAGGTTTTGGCCAAATCCTCATCGCCAGGAAATGCCGTAATCATCTTCTGAACGGGATTGGACGTGCCTACGGTTTCCACACCGTCGCCCCATTGAATGAACGTGGGTGTTTCGTACGCCAGTGCTATATTTTTGACGTTGGGGTTTTGCGTAAATTCATTTTTCAGCGCCTTCAGATTTTTGTTGATGCGCCCATCCGTGGGTAGAGCAATAATGTGCTGTTTATCGTAGCCTAGTTTTTTGTTTTGGATATAATTCATCTGATTGTTGACCACGAGTGTACTCACAATCAGAAAAACGGAAATGATGAACTGTAACACAATCAAGGATTTACGCAACAACAACCCCGAAGCCGTATTTTTAAACGCGCCTTTCAGTACTTTGATGGGTTGGAAGTAGGATAAAGCCAAAGCAGGATAACTTCCCGCTACAAAACTGACCAACAACCAAATGCCCGTCAATGACAAGATTCCAACGGGTTGAAAGAGAACGTTGAATGAAAGTTGGCGTTGAGAAAGTTGATTAAACAACGGCAAAAACGCCGCTGCCGCCGCTAAACTCAGCGCCAACGCAACCAAGGTAAGCACCAACGACTCGCTCAAAAACTGCCAAAATAACTGCCCGCGCAAGGCTCCCAGTACTTTTCTCATGCCCACTTCCTTGGCGCGCTCGGTGGCGCGGGCGGTGGTGAGGTTCATGTAGTTGGTGGCGGCAATGACTAAAATAAGCAAGGCAATAACCAGAAAAATATAGACGTAGGTGATGTCGCCAGCGGCGCTCATGCCGCCTTGGGCTTCAGAATAGAGGTGAACATCGGCGAGCGGTTCGAGCAGATAAGTTACAAAATTGTTGCCAGTCATTTCGGTTTCGGCCGACTGTTGGCGCATGTATGAGGCGATTTTTGACTGAAGCGCAGCTATCGAAGTAGAAGGGCGTAGCAGTAAATAAGTGACGTAATTGGCGTTCCACCACGTCTCGGTTTTAGCGGCCGAAAGTGAGTGGAAAGACGCCACAAAGTCAAATTGTAATTGAGAATTGGAGGGAGCATCTTCGGCAATGCCTGTCACTAAATAGTCCACTTTGTCTTCTAAGCGAATGATTTTGCCCACGGGTTCTTCTGTTCCAAAGTATTTTCGGGCGGTTGAGGCCGTCAAAACCACCTGATTTGGAGCGTTGAGTACTGTTTTGGGGTTTCCTTTCAATAATTTGAACGAAAAGAAATCAAAGAAAGATGAGTCGGCCCAGCAAAAGCGAGGCTCATTAAACAACAAGTCACCTTGTTTGACCACGACGGTACTTTGAGAGTGGGCGGGATCGGAGACCCGAACGAAGCCTTCTACCTCGGGAAAGTCGCGCCGAAACGCTGGCCCGACTTTGGTGCCCGTCATAACGGTTTTGTTGGAGGTTCCTTCAATGCTGTAATGCATCACCGCCCGTGCAATGCGGAAACCGTTTTGGTGAAATTGGTCAAAACTCAGTTCGTGTTGGATATACAAGCCAATCAGCAGACAGGCCGTCAGGCCCGCCGCCAAACCAAATACATTGATGAATGTAAATGCCTTGTGTTTCCACAAGTTGCGCAATGTGGTTTTGAGATAATTCCGTATCATAACAAAAGAAGAAGAAAAGGCCTATTGAGAATTGTTCAAATGATGTACCAGAAGAGTAAGTAGTTGATAAATAAAGATTTGTGTTTTTAGTTTCTAAAAAAAATGTCCGCAAACGGACAGGTTTAGCTTCGTTTGCGGACATGCCATCGATTGATTTTTTGCCTGATTTAATACTGCTAAACTGCATTGAAGCGGGTTTTCCCCTCTATATTTTCCCCGATAAAGTTTTAAGATACGCCCGTAAAAATGGTCTTTCTGTCGATTAAGTTTGAGGTTTTCTCTAATTCGTTCTAATCTTGTAGCAAAATTGATGCTATGGAATTAGGAAAATCAATCAGCAGTCTAACCGTTCTTGTGTACACAATGGTGTGGTTGCTGCTTGGATTTATTGCCATTTTTTATCCACCCCTTACTTGGGATATGACCGTTCCTACGGCCTTCTGGGTCAAGCAGATACTGAATTTTTTTATGTTGGCAGGGATTTTTTATTTCAACGCACTTTACATGGTCCCCGCGTTTTTAGTCAATGAAAAAAAAACGGTGTTTATTGGGTGGTTTGTTGGGGCCATCGTTTGTTTTTTGATACTGGCCCGAATCATAGAAATTAATCTTCATGTAAACGAGCAAATGGCGGCCTTAAAAGGCAGTAAAAGCGTTAGGAGTAAATATACACTTGATGTGCACCTGTTTATGGTTGCTATTTTGGTTATGGTGGTCAGTACAGGTTTTGCCGCCGCTCAATGGTGGCAGGCTGAAGCCAAAAAGCATGAAATGATTGAGAAACAGCACATTGCTTCTGAATTGGCGTTATTGAAAGCGCAGATAAATCCTCATTTTTTTTTCAATACCCTCAACAATATTTATGCCCTGACCTATTCAGATATTCCAGTCTCGAGAGACGCTATTTTGAAACTTTCCCGCATGATGCGTTATCTATTGTACGAAACCCCGTTGGAGAGTGCGTTGTTGAGTCAGGAGATTTCTTTCATGAATGACTATATTGAATTGATGAAATTACGCCTTCATGCCTGTACAACCTTGGAGGTTCAGGAATTTAAGGCGGATCATGAATATTCGGTAGCGCCAATGCTTCTGTTGCCATTTATTGAAAATGCTTTCAAACACGGAACCAGTTCGCTGAACAAAACGGCCATTTTGATTGCACTCAACGCCCAAAATGGCCTCCTAACCCTAAAAGTAAAGAATCAAATACACGCCAATAAGGATGCCGTTGGGGATACCAACGGAGGCATTGGGCTAGTTAATACCAAACGAAGGCTTGATTTACTCTATCCTGGTCGACATTCGCTTATCATTGATGAAGATTTTGAAAACAAAACCTACCAAGTTGAGTTGAAAGTAGAATTGTAGATACCGCCATTCCCACCAATGAAGCCATGAAATTAAATTGTATTACCGTAGATGATGAACCACCTGCACTCGGGCTGCTCAATACTTTTGTGGAACAAACTCCCTTTTTGAATTTAACGGGCCAGTATGCCAATGGGGTGGAAGCGCTACAAGCCATTCATAACCAGCCAATACACCTTGTTTTTTTGGATATTCAGATGCCAGATTTAAACGGAATGGAGCTGGCGCGGATTATCAGCCAAACAAATTCATTGGTGCAGACCCGCATTGTATTCACCACGGCTTACAATCAGTTTGCGGTCGAAGGCTACAAAGTAGATGCGCTTGATTATCTGATGAAACCATTCAGTTACGAAGAGTTTTTAAGGGCTGCCACTAAGGGTAAAAACCATTTTGAGTTGGCTGAAAATAACTTTCAAGACAACTGCATGTTTGTGAAATCTGACTACAAACTGATTCGGGTAGATTTTGATTCTATTTTGTACATCGAATCGTTCAAGGATTACGTCAAGATTCATCTCACCGCGCCTGCCGCCCCCATCATTACGCTGAGTCGCCTGAAAGCCATCGAAGATAAGCTACCTCCCTCAAGGTTTCTCCGGATACACCGCTCATTTATTGTCGCCATTCATAAAGTAGATTCAATCAGCAGAAATGCCGTTTCTATCGGAAAAACAACACTTTCGGTGGGCGATTTGTACAAGGATACTTTTAAGGAATTAATGGGCGTATAGAAGAATTTAGGCTTATACAGGAGACAAATGGGGCTTGTTTGCCCGAACTTATTTCTCTGGTTAGAGAGTGCATCTGTCGATAAATTCATCCTCTCTGGCTGAGTTTTATTGTAGTTATTGACGCAGAATAGTAGTTTTAAAGTTGCTTAATTTATTTAAGTAGATAGATAATAGACTTACACCCTTTTGGCGATGCCGGAGGGGTGTTTTTTTATTTGCCATACTCGTTGGATTATGTGGTTAAAGAAAACGATGATATTCCGAGGTAGTTAGCCGTCGAAAATGTTTGAAAAACGTACTAAAATAGGGTGACAGACGTTATATTACTTTAATGTAATGCGTTTAATTCAATAACTTATGAAATCCACCGTTCTAATTTCTATCCTTGTGTTGGCAATGGGATTGTTGGCTTGTGAAAAAATAGACTCCGAAGAACCCCCAATCCCTACTGTACCAGAACTGACGCTTGCCGAAAAAGCGAAAAAATATACCGATGAACATCCAGATATTCAGTCTCCCTTGATAGTTAATGCCCTTCCTAAATCGGTAAATGTTGCGCTGGGTAGTGTATTCGTTGATACTTTTAAGTTTGGTTACAATGCACAGGAGCAATTAGTGCAAATCTCTACGGATAGAGGTCCGGTACTTGATATTACCCTTGACCAAACGGCTCGCAAAGCTACTGGTAGATTTGGTAAGCAGGAACTCAATTTTCAACTCGATCAGAACGGCTTAGCTGAAAGTGCCGTGGGTTTTTTTCCAAGTGGGAAGGAGGCTAATAATCAATATTTTTATAAAAATGGCTATTTGGTGGCCATGACGGATAAACTTTACCTGACAACCTTAAAATACAGTGGAAACGGAGATTTATTGGAGTGGAAAGGTACAACCCATCAAGGGGAAAGAGTGAATATCTCATATGAATACACTAATTATCCCAATACCATTCGTCAGGAAGTTACCTATTGGACGACTAACCATTTATCTTTCAGAGGTGATTTTTTAGGGAAATACAGCAGTAAATTGTTGAAAAAGGCAGTGATTAGTGTCCCTTCCTTAAGTGGCAGTACTTTTGTGCTTGATTTTGAATATACTTTTGACATTAAAGGCCGTGTTTCTAGAATGCTGATTAAACGAGATGCATTGTCAGATGTTTTGTATGAATATCGTTATTAGAAACCACCACTGTCAATATTGCTTTACTCGTCGGATAATATCCGACGAGTTTTTTTATGAGTTTTTTAAAAATAACCATCGTTTGATATTTGCCAATCTGCCTCTACCTTTGGCCTTTTGTTTTAAACTTCATTAACGTACTGCGATGAAAAAGACCGTAACCATTTTATTATCAGTAATTTACTTGACTGCGCTTGTATCGATGGATGTTGCTTCTCAAAACCCTTTTTTTAGTAACTACAACACGCCTTTTGGCGTGCCGCCCTTTGCTCAAATCAAAAATGAGCATTTTGAACCCGCTTTTATCGAAGGCATGAAACAACAGGCGGCGGAGATTGCGGCCATTACCGCCCAAAAAGAAGCGCCAACCTTTACCAATACGATTTTGGCGCTGGAAAACAGCGGGGATTTGCTAGACCGCGTCGGAAGCGTGTTTTTTAATTTTAACAGCGCCAATACCAACGAAGGTATTCAGAAAATTGCCCAGACGCTGTCGCCAAAAATGTCTAAGCACCGCGACGATATTCAACTGAATACAGAATTGTTTAAGCGGGTAAAAACCGTTTATGACCAACGTAGTACCGCAAAATTAACGCGAGAACAGCTGATGTTGCTCGAAAAAACCTACAAAAGCTTTGTGCGTAGCGGTGCGGCCCTCTCGGCCGAGAAGCAAGAACGGATGCGTAAAATCAACGCCGAAATGTCGCTGCTAACTTTAAAATTCGGTCAGAATCTGTTGGCCGAAAACAACAATTATACGTTGGTGATTGATAAAAAAGAAGACTTGAGTGGCTTGCCAGAGTCGCTGGTTGCCGCCGCTGCAGATGATGCCAAAAAGCGAAAAATGGAAGGTAAATGGGTGTTTACGTTACAAAACCCCAGCATTATGCCTTTTTTGCAATAT
>VFQN01007446.1_pt1 | contig 11794 bp, 7 predicted proteins | sample 3512371 | NCBI WGS metagenome assembly VFQN01 (sample SAMN10412370, study PRJNA504923) | tailings metagenome | isolation source: Replicate 2 from Balatoc abandoned mine | place: Philippines: Itogon, Benguet | collected 2017-08-28
TATGCGGACGTGCTGCCCTACTTCAAGCGCGCGGAAAGCTGGGAGTTCGGCGAGGACGAGTACCATGGCGGGAGCGGTCCGTTGCGGACCTCGCGGGTCAAGGAGTTCCACCCGCTGGCCCAGGCCTTCTTCGCCGCGGCCCAGCAGGCCGGCTACCCGCGCATCCCGGACGTGAACGTCGCCGAGCCGGAAGGCTTCGGCCCGCTCGACAGCACGATTGCCGGCGGGCGCCGCTCCAGCACCGCCTATTGCTACCTGAAGCCCGCATTGGCGCGGCCGAACCTGACCGTGGTCACCCGGGCGCACGCTTCCCGCGTGATCGTCGAGGGCGGCCGCGCGGTCGGGGTCGAGTATGTCGAGAACGGCCAGGTCAAGGTGCTCCGTGCCGAGCGCGAGGTGATCCTGTCCGGCGGGGCGATCAACTCGCCCCAGCTCCTGCAGCTTTCCGGGATCGGCGATGGCGAGCACCTGCGCTCGGTCGGCATCCAGACGGTCCACGAGCTGAAAGGGGTCGGCCAGAACCTGTCCGACCACGTGGCGACCGAGATCCAGCAGACATGCCGCGAGCCGATCTCGCTCCTGCGCGAGCTGCAGCCGCTCAGCATGGCGAAGTCCCTGCTGCAGTACGCCATGTTCAAGACCGGGCCGGTGGCGCATCCCGGCATCCAGGCGGTGGGCTTCATCAAGACCCGCCCGGAGGTCGTGGCGCCGGACGTGCAGATCCACTTCATCATGGTGATGTACGGCGACCACGGCCGGCAGCTGCACAAGCAGCACGGCTACCAGCCCCTGATCAACGTCCAGCGGCCGGACAGCCTGGGCACGGTCCTGATCCGCTCGAGCGACCCGATGCAGGCCCCGGCGATCGACCCGAACTACCTGGCGGCGCCCGAGGACCTGCGGGTCCTGCGCGACGGCATCAGGCTCACCCGGGACATCCTGGCCCAGAAGGCCTTCGACCCCTATCGGGGCGACGAGCTCACGCCGGGGCCGGCGGTGCGGACCGACGCTGAGATCGACGACTTCCTCCGGCACAACTGCCACACCCAGTACCACCCGGTCGGCACCTGCAAGATGGGCCCGGATCCGCTGGCGGTGGTGGACCACCGGCTGAAGGTGCACGGGCTGGACGGGCTGCGGGTGGTCGACGCCTCGATCATGCCGATCATGGTCAGCGCCAACACCAACGCCGCGACCATCATGATCGCCGAGAAGGGCGCGGAGATGATCCTGCAGGACGCATCCGGCCGGCGAGCCGACGCCGCCTGAAGATGCTGTAGACGGCATCCAGGCGTCCACGATAGTTCACGCGAAGCGACGGGCCCGCGCCATAAGGCCCGATGAAGGGAGACTTCGACATGTTCACGAGGCGCTCGCTCCTGTCGACCACGGCAGGCGGCATTACCCTGGCGACGCTGGGCAGCCAGGCCTTCGCGGCCCTGCCCAAGCTGAAGCAGAAGGACACCTACAAGGTCGGCTTCGCGCAGACCGAGAGCAACAATCCCTGGCGCCTCGCCCAGACCGCCAGCATGCGCGACGAGGCCGCCAAGCGCGGCTGGCAGCTCGTCTACACCGATGCCGCCGGCTCCGCCGCCAAGCAGGTCGCCGACGTGCGCTCGATGATCGCGCAGCGGGTCGACGTCATCCTGCTGGCCCCCCGCGAAGAGAAGCCGCTGATCCCGGCGGTGATGGAAGCCAAGCGCGCGGGCATCCCCCTGTTCCTGATCGACCGCAACGTCGATGCGAGCCTGGCCAAGCCCGGCGAGGACTATGTCGCCTTCATCGGCTCCGACTTCGTCAAGGAAGGCCAGCAGGCCGCCGAGGTGCTGACCAAGGCGATGGGCGGCAACGCCAAGATCATCGAGCTGCAGGGCACCGTCGGCTCGTCGCCCGCCAACGACCGGATGAAGGGCTTCGCCGACTACATCAAGGACCATTCGGGGATGCAGATCATCGCGTCCCAGTCCGGCGACTTCGCCCGCGACAAGGGCCGCCAGGTGTTCGAGACGCTCTACCAGGCGCATCCCGACGCGACCGCGCTCTATTCGCACAACGACGAGATGACCATGGGCGCCATCGCGGCCATGGAGGCCGCCGGCAAGGTGCCGGGCAAGGACCTGATCATCGCGTCGATCGACGGCACCAAGGACGCGGCGCAGGCGGTCATGGACGGCAAGGTCCTGGTCGTGGTCGAGTGCAACCCGAACTTCGGGCCCAAGGCGTTCGAATCGGTCGAGAAGTACGGGCGCGGCGAGGAGATCCCGACCTGGGTCGTCAATGTCGACCGGGTCTTCACCAAGGACAACATCGCCGCGTACATGCCCGAGGCGTACTGAGCAGCGGCGGGCGCCCGGCCTGGGCCGGGCGCCCGCCCACGTCCCTTCGAGCTCCAGCGAGCGGGTGAATTGCTGATGAATCCTCCGGCTCCGCTCCTGTCCATGCGCGGGATCGACAAGAGCTTCGGCCACGTGCCGGCGCTGATCGATGCCTCGCTCGAGGTCGAGGCGGGTGAGGTGATGGCCTTGATCGGCCAGAACGGCGCCGGCAAGTCGACGATGATCAAGGTGCTGAACGGGTTCTGCACCAAGGATTCCGGCGACATCACCTTCGCCGGCCGGCCCTGGGCCGCCAGCTCGCCGCAGATGGCGCAGCGCGGCGGGGTCAGCACGATCTTCCAGGAGATCAACCTCATTCCGCTGCGCTCGGTGACCGAGAACATCTATCTCGGCCGCGAGATCAAGAAATGGGGCGGCCTGCTCGACTGGAAGCGCATGCACGAGGGTGCTGGCGCGCTGCTCCGCCAGTTCGACGTCGAGGTCGACGTGCGCCGCCCGCTGCGCGAGTTCAGCACGGCCATCCAGCAGATGGTGGCGATCGCCCGGGCGGTGTCCTGCGAGGCCAGGCTCGTCATCATGGACGAGGCTACCTCGTCCCTGGACGAGCACGAGGTGGAGGTGCTGTTCCAGACCATCCGCCGGCTCAAGGCCCAGGGCGTGGCGGTCGTGTTCGTCAGCCACAAGCTCGACGAGCTTTATGCGATCTGCGACCGGGTCACCGTCATGCGCGACGGCCGCACCGTCGCGGTCGCCCGCATGAGCGAGATGTCCAAGCTGGACATGGTGGCGACCATGCTGGGCCGCGACCTGGCCGAGGTGCGCAAGCGTGGCGCCACGGCGTTCGCCGGCGGCACCCATGCGATCGGGGCGGAGCTGCTCCAGGCGGAAGGCCTGGCGGCCGGCCGCCGGGTGCGCGACGTTGACCTGTCGGTGCGCAAGGGCGAGATCGTGGGCCTGGCCGGGCTGCTCGGCTCCGGGCGCACGGAAACGGCGCGCGCGATCTTCGGCGCCGATCCGCACCAGGGCGGCAGCATCCGCTACCAGGGCGAGACGATCCGCTTCAAGGAGCCGGCCGAGGCGATCGCCGCGGGCCTGGGCTTCTGCTCGGAGGACCGCAAGCACGAGGGCATCATCCCCGGCATGTCGGTCCGCGAGAACCTGACCCTGGCCCTGCTGCCGGCTTTGTCCCGCTCGGGCATCGTCGACGAGGCGAAGCAGCGCCAAGTCGTCGACCGGTTCATCCGGGACATCGGCATCAAGTGCGCCAGCCCCGAGCAGCCGATCCGGGAACTGTCGGGCGGCAACCAGCAGAAGGTGCTGCTGGCGCGCTGGCTGTGCATGGACCCCAAGCTCCTGATCCTGGACGAGCCGACCCGTGGCATCGACGTGGGCGCCAAGGCCGAGATCCAGCGCCTGATCCGCAAGCTCGCCGAGGACGGGCTGGGCGTGCTGATGATCTCCTCGGAACTGGAGGAGATCGTGGAAGGTGCCGACCGGGTGTTCGTGCTGCGCGATGGCAGGAGCGTCGTGCAACTGGACAAGGACGCGATCACCGAGCCGGCGCTGATGGATGCCATGGCGCACGGGCATGGAGACAACCCATGAAATCCGCGGCCCAGGCATTGCCGGCGGGCGAGGGGCCGGCGGGCGAGCAGCCGTCCGGCGGCTGGAAGCGGCTGTTCGGCTCCGGGCTGGCGATCCGGCGCTTCGGCGCGCTGATCGCCCTGCTCGTGCTGATCCTGTTCAACCTCGCCTTCACGCCCAACTTCGCCACCGCCCAGACCCTGTCGGTCAACCTCACCCAGGTCTGCCCGATCGTGATCGTCGCGGTCGGCATGACGCTGGTGATCGCGACCGGCGGCATCGACCTGTCGGTGGGCTCGCTCATGGCGATCGCCGGCGCGCTTTCCCCGCAGATCTTCCAGGGCACGCTGTTCCCCGTGCCCGACCTCTATACCGGCATTGCGCTCGGCATCCTCATCCCGGTGGTGGTGGCGGGCCTGTTCGGCCTGTTCAACGGCTGGCTGATCTCCAGCTTCAACATCCAGCCGATCATCGCGACCCTGATCCTGTTCATCGCCGGCCGCGGCATCGCCCAGGTCTGGACCAATGGCGACCTGCAGGTCTTCAAGGTGCCGGAGATGCAGGCCATCGCGATTGGGCGGGTGCTGGGCGTGCCCTTCCAGGTCTGGATCATGGTGGTGGTGGTGGCGATCGCCGCCTGGGTGCTGCGCAAGACCGTGTTCGGCCGGCAGATCCTGGCGGTGGGCGGCAACGGGCCGGCGGCGCGGCTGGCCGGCGTGCCGGTGCGCTGGGTCACCTGCCTGGTCTACGTGGCCTCGGGCATCTGCGCCGGCATCGCCGGGATCATCGTGATCGCCATGAACTCCGCCGCCGACGCCAACCTGATCGGCATGGGCATGGAGCTGGACGCCATCGCCGCGGTCGCGGTGGGCGGCAAGCTGCTCACGGGAGGCAGTGCCACGATCATCGGCACGCTGCTGGGGGCGAACATCATCAAGCTGGTCCGCTACACGCTGCTCGCCAACGGCGTGCCCGATCCCGCGGCCCTCGTGGTCAAGGCCGCCCTGATCATCCTGGCGGTATGGCTCCAGCGACAGGATCGTGCCTGATGTCCCGCCTCACCCGCACGGCCAGCCTCGGCGTCATCGTGGCCCTCGTCCTGCTCATGCTGTTCGGCGCCTGGCGCTATGACGGCTTCATGAGCAGCTACAACATCCTGACGGTGCTGCGGTACAACTCAATGTTCGCCCTGGTGGCGCTCGGCATGTGCTTCGTCATCATGACCGGCGGCATCGACCTCTCGGTCGGATCGGTCGCGGCCCTGTCCAGCGTCGTCTCGGCCTATGCCAGCCCCTACGGCCTGGTGCCCGGCCTCCTGGCCGGCCTCGCCGCCGGTGCTTTGGCCGGCACGCTGAACGGCTTCATCATCACCCGGATGAAGATCATGCCGTTCATCGCCACGCTGGCGGTGATGCTGGCGGCATCCGGCACGGCGCTCCTGCTCGCCAACAACCAGTCCGTCTCCGTTTCCTACGAGAGCGGCTTCGTCGAACTCGGCCAGGGCGACCTGCTCAGCGCGTTCCGGCCGGAATGGGTCGATGCCGAGGACGCCGGCTGGGCGGGCACCGCGCTGGGCTTCGTCCTGGGCTTCCCCACGCCCGCCTGGATCATGCTGGTCGCCTATGTCCTGGGCTGGGTCCTGCTCAACCACACCCCGTTCGGCCGGCACGTCCTGGGCGTGGGCGGCGGCGAGGAGGCTTCCCGGCTGATGGGCCTGCCGACCGACCGCACCGTGTTCCTGGTCTACCTGATGTCCGGCGCGCTGGCGGGCCTGGCCGGGGTGATCCTGGCCGCCCAGTTCGGCGCCGGTCAGCCGATCGAAGGGGTGGGCTGGGAACTGTTCGCGATCGCCTCGGTGGTGGTGGGCGGCACGCTGCTCACCGGCGGCAACGGGTCGGTGGGCGCCACGCTCGCCGGGACCCTCCTGCTGGGCATCATCTTCACCATCCTGAACTTCGAGAACGGCATGGGCTGGATCAGCCTGAGCGCCTACTGGCAGTCGGTCGTGCGCGGCGTGTTCCTGCTGGTGGTCGTGCTCCTGCAAAGCCGCCTGACGCGCACCGCCCAGGCGGCCTGACCCGAACCAGGCCCCTGGCGGCGGGCAGGAGCGGCAGGCAGGCGAAGCCCTTGTGCCGACCGTGCCGCCCCGGCCTGATACACTCGGGCATGATGATCGCGGTCCGCATCGCCGCGACCATCATGCCCACGAGCCTTTTCCGGTGAAGATGGCCAAGGACCCCACCATCGCCCGCGCCTTTCCAGCCCGGGTGAAGCTCGCCGACGTCGCAAGGGCCGCGAAGGTTTCGCTTGCCACCGCGTCGCGGGCGCTCAACCAGCCCGAGATCGTGCGCGACACCATCCGCAAGCGGGTGGAGGACGCCGTCCAGATGCTGGGCTACACCCCCGACCGCATGGCCCGCGCGCTGAGTTCCGGGCGCAGCCATATCGTGGGCGCGATCGTGCCGACCCTGGCGAACGCCATCTTCGCCGACGGCGTGGAGGCGCTGCAGGACGGCCTGGCCGCGCGCGGCTACACGCTGCTGCTGGCCAACTCGCGGTACGACCCGCACAAGGAGCTGCAGCAGATCAGGGCGTTCCTCGAGCACGGGGTGGACGGGCTCGTGCTCGTGGGCGATTCCTTCGACCCGCGGCTGCTTCCCCTGATCCGGCAGCATGGCGTGCCGACCGTCACGACCTATGTCTGCACGTCCAAGAACGGGCTCCCGGCCATCGGCATCGACAACGGCCAGGCCACCCACAAGATGACGCGCTACCTTTTGGAGCTGGGGCACCGCGAGTTCGGCATCATCGCCAACACGGCCCTGCCCAACGACCGCTCCAAGGCGCGCCTGGACGGGATGAGGCTGGCCCTGGCCGAGGCGGGCATTGCGCTCGCCGCCGATCGTGTCGTGGAAGTGGCCATGCCGTCGGTCGCCTATGGCCGGCGCGCGCTGGGCAGCCTGCTGACCGCCTGCAGCGCGATTACCGCCATCCTGTGCACCAACGATGCCGTTGCGGTCGGGGCGCTTTCCGAAGCACGGCGGATCGGGCGGAGCATCCCGCGCGACCTGTCCATCGTCGGATTCGACAATATCGAGATCGCCGCGGAGAGCGATCCGCCGCTCACGACCGTCGACGTGCCCGCCAACGAGATCGGCCGGCTCGCGGCGGAATTCCTGGTCCATGCGATCGAAGGCAGGCACATCCCCAGCGAAACGAAGCTCGCCGCATCGCTGATCGTGCGCGAGTCGACCGGCAGGGCCCTCCAACTTGCCTGAGACCGGAATGCCGGGCGGCGGTACGAGGCCCGGCGAGCCGCAAGCGCCATCTGCGGGTGCTGGGATCGTTCGGCCCGAACGGGCGTTGCTCCACGAAGTGGGGCAGTGGCCCGACCGCCAGAAGGGGCGAGAACGGATGCTTCTTTCGGACCCGCAGATCCTGCCGTGCCGCCACCTGCTCAAGACCGGCTCCCTGGGGCTGACCGGCGCGGTGATGGCGGGTCCGGCCGTGGCGCAGATGCCGCCGCCCAGCGAGGTCGACATCGGCAGGGTCGAGAACGGCAAGGTAGCCTTCCCGAACTGGAAGGGAGCCGCGGACAAGCCATCGGCGCCACCGCCCGCCCCGCTGCCGGACGCGCAGAAGGTAGGCTTCGCCATCGTCGGCCTGGGCCGCCTGTCGCTGGAGCAGCTGCTCCCGGCCTTCGGCGAGACGGCCAAGGCGAAGATCGCGGGCCTCGTTTCCGGCACCCCGGAAAAGGCCAGGACCGTCGCCGCCCAGTACGGTGTGCCGGACGACGCCATCTACGGCTATGACGAGATGGGCCGGATGGCGGACAATCCCGACATCAGAGCCGTCTATGTCGTCACCCCGAACGGTTTGCACCTGCGCGACGTCCGGGCGGCCGCCGCCGCCGGCAAACATGTCCTGTGCGAAAAGCCGATGGCCACCAGCCCGGACGAGGCAAGGGCGATGATCGCCGCCTGTCAGGAGGCGGGGGTCAGGCTGATGGTGGCCTATCGCTGCCAGTACGAGCCCTGTAACCGCCATGCCGTCCGGCTGGTCCGCCAGGGGGAGCACGGCATCCCCAGGCTGATCGAGGCGGTCAACACCCAGGTCCAGGGCACGCCCGACCAGTGGCGCTTCAGGAAGGCGCTGGCCGGCGGCGGCGCCTTGCCGGACATCGGGATCTACTGCCTGAACGCCGCGCGCTTCTATACGGGCGAGGAGCCGATCGAGGTGTTCGGCCGCATCTTCAGCCCGCCCGGCGACCCGCGCTACGCCGAGGTCGAGGAAACGGTGGCCTTCATGCTCCGCTTCCCGTCGGGCCTGATCGCCAACTGTTCGGCCAGCTATGGCGCGCACGAGAGCAAGGACATGGCGATCCGCCTGTCGGACGCCTGGATCGAGCTGCCCAACGCGTTCGCCTATGAGGGCCAGCAGCTGAAGGTCGCCCGGCGCAGTGGCGACAACGAGGCGGTCGCGGAAATCCGCATCGGCCGCAGGAACCAGTTCGCCGAAGAGATCGACCACATGGCGAGCTGCGTGATCGAGGATCGCCGCCCGCACACGCCGGGCGAGGAGGGGCTGCAGGACCATCTCGTGATGGAGGCGATCTATCGCTCCGCCGAGACTGGCCAGCCCGTGGCGCTGCCGGCCGTCGAAGGGCTGGATGTCACGCGGGGGCCGGCGCCGAAGGAAGGCTGAGCGGACCGGCCAGCCTGCTCAGGGATGGCTGTCGTTGCCCAGGGGATGGCGGTCCCCCTGCGGCTGTTCGTCCTCGGCGGACAACTCGTGGAGCGCCTGATAGAGCTGCTCCCAGTCGACCGGCTTGGCCAGGACCGCGTTCATGCCCGCGTCCAGGCAGGACTTGTATTCCTCAGGCATGATGCTGGCGGTCAGGCCGATGATCGGGGTGGTGCCCGCCGGGGCCGCCAGGTCCCTGATCAGCTTGGTCGCCTGGATCCCGTCCATGACCGGCATCTGCACGTCCATGAGCACCGCGTCGAAGCTGCCGCGCACCATCATCTCGACCGCCTCGACGCCGTCCCGGACGGCGGTGACCTGATGGCCGTGCCGCGTCAGCATCTGCGACAGCAGCTTGCGGTTGACCGCGCCGTCGTCCACCACCAGCACCTTGATGGCGCGCAGCTTCGAGGCGTCGAAGGTGACCGCCGTCCTCGCTTCGGACCCGAGTTCCAGGGTCACCTCGAACCATACGAGGGTTCCGGCCCGGTAGGTGCTCTCGATGCCGAGCCGGCCGCCCATGGCCCTGACCAGCCGGTCGCTGAGGGCCAGGCCCAGGCCCAGCCCGCCATGGCTTCTCTTGATGGCGGTGCCCTCGACGTCGAACGCCTGGAACAGCTTCGCCATCTTCTCCGGCGTCATGCCGATCCCGGTGTCGCGAACCTCGACCCGCAGGCAGATCGCGGATTCGCTCACCAGCCGGTGGTGGACCTGGACGGAGACACTGCCCCGGTTGGTGAACTTCAACCCGTTGCCGACGATGTTGAGCAGGACCTGCCGCAGCCGCCTGGGATCGCCGCGCACGACCCTGGGAAGGTCGCCCTGGACAGTGAAATGCAGCTCGAGGCCGAGCTCCTCCGCCTGCGGCGTGAGGAAGGACCGGGTCTGCTCGACCACGTCGACGACCGAGAAGTCGAGCGAATCCAGGCGCAGCCGGCCGGCCTCGCTGCGGGAGAAATCCAGCAGGTCGTTGACCATGACGAGCAGATGCTGGCCGGACGTCCGGATGGTATCCAGGTAGCCGCTCTCCGCGGCGGGCAGCGCGGCCTGCTTCAAGAGGTCCGACATGCCCAGGATCGCGGTGATCGGCGTGCGCAGCTCATGACTCATGGCCGAAAGGAAATTGATCTTGGAGCGTTCGGCCTGGGCCACGGCCGCTCGCGCGTCGTGCAGCGCTGCGGACAGCGCCTGCTCGCGCGCGTGCGCCACCGCGGCGACCAGCGTGACCAGGACCGTGGCCGCAAGGCAGCCCTGAAAGGCGGCCGCAACCTGCCACGGATCCGCCAGCTGGCCGCCGGCCCGGGCCAGGGCGAAGCCGGCCAGCATGACGAGCGCCAGGGCCGCCGCCAGCATGGCACCCGCAGGCAGGCCGGCGCGCGACGTCAGGAGGACGGCCAGCGGCATGACCGCCAGGAAGCAGAGCGGGAGGTAGGACGGTGCAGCAACCGCCACGCCAGCCACCGCCAGCAGGGCGGCAGCCGCGAGGCCGGCGTCCGCCGCACGCCGGAAGGGGAAGCCTGCCGGCCCGGCATCCCGGCCCATGACGAGCGGGACGACCACGAGCAGGCCCACGACGCGCGCGAGGTAGAGATGGACCAGTGCCAGGGCCCCGATGTCGGGGGCGGTGGTCCAGAAGCTTCCGGCGAACAGAAGGGCGGTCGGCAGGACGGGTATCGCCAGGGCCGCGGCCGCGAACAGCCCGACCTCGCCCACGCTGCCGGTCGGTGGCCTGCCGATCGGCAGCCTCAGGAGTACCAGGGCTCCCAGCGCGGCTTCCACGACATCGACGCCGGCGAGCAGGGTCGACGCAACCAGGCTGCTCCCGCCCAGGAGGTAGCCCAGGCCAGTGGCCGCGAAGCCCAGGACGGCCAAGGCGGCCCACTGCCGGCGTGCGCGATCAACAAGAAGCGCGCCGAGCAAGATGGCGCTGGCAGGAGCGACGAGGATGGGCAGGCCGGCGGCGTCCTGCAGCGTCATCATGAGCAGGGCCGCGAGAAGGGATGCGACGCCCACGGCAAGGAGGCTGCGGTTCCCTTGGCGCCCAGGGGATGCGGGTTCCTCGCCGGAACTCTTGCCACTCGTTCTCACGCCGCCCTCATCCTCGCATCAACACGACCTGGACTGTTCAAATAATCGCCAACCGTCATCGATATCGCCGGGTCCTTATCCTTCCTGATGTGCAACCTCTGCAAGAGATCCAACCGCCGCCAGTTGCCGCTCCCATGTTCCCGGGCCCGCAGATGTGCGGCTGGACAGGGCTTTGCTACGTCTGGATGCATGAAGCGTTCTTGCTGCCCAAAGTAATCGCTGGAATTTCCAGGGCTTCTTCGGAGACGGAGAAACGGGAACTGCCTACCGTCGCGATGTTCCACGAGCAAGGCATCCCACGGACATCGGAGCGACCCGGCCAGTCATGAGCAGTCCCGCGATCTGCCAGGGGAACTCTTAGCAAAGCCGTCAAGGCTTGCAGACTGCCCGCTGTGCCGCACCGACACCAGGCCGCGGCGTGACTGGACGCAGGCGACCCGATCAAGGCTCTCGACGCAGGGGCTGCGCGGTCCGCCTTGGTCTGGTCGGCATGTCCGTTGCCCGTGTCCTGGCGGAAACTGTTGTCGGCATCCGCGACGCGATGCTGAGAATGATTTTTGCACGACTTGCGTCACAATAGAAAAACAGCGTCAATCAGAGTGGGGCCAGCAATAAGACTACATTCTTTCCGGATATATAAAATCTATCCTTTTATCGAGAATAACCCTACAATAAGCAGGGAAATGCGTCGGAGTCCGATGGCCGGTTCCTGGGAACAAGAGCCTAGAGCGGCGAGCAACATTGCAGGCCGTTGACCGCCAGGGCAAGCCTTGCTGAAATGCAAGTGGCCCCATCATCGGCTCTAGATCCGGCAGGTTATTGAGTGCTTGAATATCAACGACAGACGCGACCGGAAATTCGTAGGTTAAACGAATGAACATGTTGAATTTCGAATGATTAAGACGGCTGACAACAACGATAATTGCCGAAAAACTGCTGTTTGATGAAAATTTCTTAACCTGTTCACTGCGCCTATGGTAGATACGGATAGCCCAGTAATTGCAGTCCAGGAAATACATTCCAAGTGACTTTCAGACATTTTT
>VFQN01007447.1_pt1 | contig 11793 bp, 9 predicted proteins | sample 3512371 | NCBI WGS metagenome assembly VFQN01 (sample SAMN10412370, study PRJNA504923) | tailings metagenome | isolation source: Replicate 2 from Balatoc abandoned mine | place: Philippines: Itogon, Benguet | collected 2017-08-28
GTGCCGCGCGCGGTCATGAAGCCGCCGCCGCCGCCACCGCCCAGCCCGAGCCCGCCGCCCTCGCTGCGCTGGAGGAGGACCAGGCCGACCAGGGCGATGGCGATCAGGAGATGGATGACCAGGACGACCGTCTGCATGATGTCAGCTCCCGGGCGCGGCGAACCGGCCGCCGCCCGCGGTGAAGATCTTGGTGAATTCGGCGGGGTCCAGGCTGGCGCCCCCCACCAGCGCGCCGTCGACATCGGCCACGCCCAAAATTGCCTCGGCGTTGGCGCCCTTGACCGAGCCGCCATACTGGACCGGCACGGAGCGGCCGCCCTCGCCCAGGTGCCCGATCAGCTTCCGGCGCAGATGGGCATGGACTTGGCCGATTTCATCGATGGTGGGCGTGCGCCCGGTGCCGATCGCCCAGACCGGCTCGTAGGCCACCACCAGGCACTTGGCATCGATGCCGGCCGGGATCGAGCCCTCGACCTGCCGGTCCAGGACGGCCAGCGTGCGCCGGTCCAGATATTCCGCCTCGGTTTCGCCGATGCAGATCACGACCGTGGCGAGCCCGGCCGCCAGCGCCGCCTGCGCCTTGGCATGGACGACCGCATCGGTCTCGCCCAGCCCGTGGCGCCGTTCGGAATGGCCGAGGATCACCGCGGTGGCCCCGGCATCCGCGATCATCGATGCGCAGACCGAGCCGGTGAACGCTCCCTTGGCCGCCTCGTGGCAGTCCTGCGCGCCCACGACGATCCCGCTGCCCGCCAGCCGCTCGGCCACCGCCGCCAGCTGGGTGAACGGCGGGAACACGCCGAGCGTCCCCTCGGCCGGGCGCCCCTGCCCCTTCAGCGCGTCGGCGAGTGCGCGGGCGTCCCTGCCCAGGCCGTTCATCTTCCAGTTGCCGAACACGATCGGGCGCCGCGAAGGCATGCGCTACTCCATGGCAAGCAAGGCAAATCGCGCCGACGGGCCGAACCGGCCGGACACGGATCACGACGTCATATGGGTGACGGCGGCGCGGATAGCATAGCCTGTCACGGCCCGCCACCCCGGCAAAGCCCCGGTCAGGTCCGGCCATCGCCGCCGGCCGCAGCCGCGCGGACGCCCGCGGCTGCATGCGCGTCATAGATCCGGACGCTCTGCTCGTAGCCCTTGAGGCGACGGGCGCCCAGCGCTGCCAGGGGCAGCCGGTCCGCCACGGCGTCCGCGATTGCCTGGTCCACCAGGATCTGCCCGTCCGCCGCTTCCGCGCAGAGCCTGGCGGCAAGGTTCACGACATTGCCGATTGCGGTGTACTCGGCGCGGCTGGCGGTCCCGATCTGGCCCACGGTCGCCGGCCCCATCGCCAGGCCCACGCCGAACCCGATGCCATAGCCGCGGGACCGCCAGCCGCGCACGAGCTCCTGGACGACCGCCTGCATCTCAGCCGCCATTGCCACCGCGCGAAAGGCCGGGTCCGGGCGAACCACCGGCGCATTGACCAGCACCATCAGCCCGTCCCCGGCAAAGCTGGTGAGCGTCGCCGCGTGCCGGGCGATCACCTGGCCAAGTGCCGCGAAATAGTCGTGCAGGATCTCCATGACCTCCTCGGGCTCGGCCCGCGCCGAGAGTGCGGTGAAGCCGCGCAGGTCGCAGAACACCGCCACCACGTCCGCGCGCTGCCCGGCCAGCATGCCGTCACCGCCGGACTGCTCCACGATCTCGGCCACCTCGGGTGCCAAAAAGCGCTTGAGCCGGGCGATCCGCTCCGCACGCTCCTGTGCCAGTGCCAGCTCCTGCGCCATCCTGTTGAAGCCGGCCGCCAGCCGCTCAAGCTCGTCGCCGGACCGGATGTCGATCCGGTGGTCGAACCGGCCGGCACCGATCCGCTCGGCTCCTTCCTCCAGGAGGCGGATCGGGCCGGTCATGCGGCGGGCAAGCCAGGCGGCCAGTGCCGCGGCAAGGAGGCCGCCCACCAGCATCAGGCCCGCGGTGTGCCACAGCGCCGCGCGGATCGAGGCGAACGCCTCGTCGGTCGGCTGCTCGACGAACACCGACCAGTCGACCCCCGCGACCGAAGCCATGGCGACGACCGCCCGCTGGCCGCGGGTGCTCTGCGTCAGCACGGCATCGCCGCCAGCCTGGACGACCCTGTCGCGCAGCGCGCGTAGGGCCAGCGCCGTGGGTTCGTCGGTGCCGCTCAGCACCCTGCTGATGTCCGGGTGCGCGATGAGGCGGCCGCGCCGGTCCAGCACGAAGGCATGGCCACTCCGCCCGACATGGACCAAGGCCAACACCTCCCAGATGAGCTTCAGATTGATCTCCGCGATCGCAATTCCGACCGAGCGCCGGTTGCCCGCCACGGCCATGGTCATGAACGGCTCTGACCCGTGCAGGTAGTAGACCGGCCCGTACCAGACAGGTGCCGCGCGCGCCCCCAGGACGGCCGGGTCGCCCGAGCGGTCGACGCCGGTGCCGGCGCTGTTCAGGTCTACCCGGGAAACACGGAGCCGCTCGATCCCGGCACGATCGATGAGGGCGATGCTCACCGCCGCCGGCGCCTGCCGAAGCACGCGCAGGGCATCCAGGCGGTGCCGGTCCTCGCTGCCCGCTTCCCAGGGCAGCTGGACGGCCCAGCCGAGCTGTTCCCGGATGCCGTCGAGGAAGCCCTCGATCCGCAGGGCCGCCGCGGCCGCCTCCACCTGCAGCAGCTTGCCGAGCATCGCGCGCTGATCCCGGTAGCCGAACCAGGCATTGCCGATGCCGCTGGCCAGGAGCGGAACGGCGACCGCCGCGAACAGGACCAGGAAGTACTTACGGAACAGCGACGAACGCAGCGGCAGCCTGGGGCGTTGCATGGCCGGTCACGCGGGCCGCCGGTGCCGGGCAGTCCTCATTCCAGCACGGTGTCGGCGAGCAGCAGGATGCTTTCCGGCATCTCGATCCCCAGGCTCCTGGCCGTCTTCAGGTTGATGGAGAGATGGAAGCTGGCCGGCTGCTCGATCGGCAGGGTCGCCGGATCGGCGCCCGCGAGGATCCGATCGACATAGAAGGCCAGCCGGCGCTCCATCTGCTCGTAGTCGGCGGAATAGGCTGCGAGGCAGCCAAGCTCGGTGAACCAGGAACCCCAGGCCATCGTCGGCAGGCGGTGGTCCAACGCCAAGACCGCGATCTGCTGGGCCTCCGACGCCAGCATCATGTCGGGAAGCACGAAAACGGCGTCGACCCTTTCCGAATCCATGTGCGCGAACGCATCCGCCATGTCGGCCGGCGCTTCCACCTGGTGGATTTTCAGCGCGATGCCGAGGTCGGCGGCTGCCCGCCTGGTATCGTCCTCGAACGGCAGATAGGAGACCTGCGGGTTGGACAGCACGCCGACCAGGGCCAGGCGCGGGACCACTTCCTTCAGCAGTTCCAGTCTTTTGGCTGTTAGTTCCGTCGCATAGTAGCTGACGCCGGTCAGGTTGCCGCCGGGCCTGGCGAGGCTCTGCGCTAGGCCCGAGGCCACCGGATCCCCGCTCAAGACCGACACGATCGGGATGGTGCTGGTCACTGCATGCGCGGCCCGCCCGGCGGGCTGCGACGACGTGACGATCACGTCCACCGAAGCCCGCACCAGCTCTGCTGCAGCCGTCTCGAAGGCGTCCCCCTTCTTCTCTGTGCTCCGGCACACGATCTCTAACGAGGTAGGCCGATGGCCGAGCTCGCGCATGCCGAGCACGAACGGGGCGAATTCGCCACGTCCCTGGCCGTAGGCACCCACATCACAGGGCCAGAAGGCGAGCAGCCCGATCCGCGGCACTCGGTCCGGGGGAGCGGCCGCCAGGCCTGGCTGGACTATCGTCACCAGGATCGCCGCGACGAGCACGCATCCCCAAGATCTCGCGGCAATGGGCGTTTCAGCCCCGTTCGCCTCCATGACCACCTGTCCCTGGTTTGGCCGGCCATGCATCCGGGACATTTCATGCTACGCCACATCGGCTCGTTTCGATACGGATATGGCCACTGGAGCGCTCGTACCGGCCGTCACGGCACCCGCATCTGGATGCCCGCGTTGCCCGACATGCCGGTCGTCGTTATGGTCCGCGCCGCTCCGGCCCGGTTCCCGACGCCGGGACCGTGCCGTCTGCCAGGAAGATCGCTGCGTACCATGTTCGACATGATCAAGAAGTCCCTGGGCAAAGTGATCGGCGGCGCCTTCGTGGTGCTCCTGGTGCTGAGCTTCGCGATCTGGGGCATTGGCGACGTGTTCCGGGGCGGCACCGGCGGCAACACGCTGGTGACCGTGGGCGGTCTCGACATCGACCTGCCGGAAGCCGAGGGCCTGCTCGACCAGGAGCTGCGCAACATGCGGCAGCGCTCCGGACGCTTCATCGAGCGGGACCAGGCGATGGCGATGGGGCTGGGCCAGCGGGTTCTGTCCGAGCTGATCTCCGACCGCAGCGTCGAGGCCCACGCCCGCTCCCTGGGCCTGATCGTGGACGACGCGACGCTCGCCCGCATGGTCAGCGCCAACCCGGCCTTCCAGGTTGGCGGCCGCTTCGACAAGGCGCGCTTCGACCAGCTGATCCGTTCCAACGGGCTGACCGAGCAGGGCTACCTGCAGCTCGTGCGCCGCGACGAGCTGCGCCGACTGATGATCCTGAGCGTCAGCGCGGCGGCAAGCGTGCCCAAGACCGCGACCGACCTGCTCTGGGCGTACCGCAACGAGCAGCGCAAGGGCCGGGTCCTTCTGGTGCAGTCGTCCAAGGTCGACGGCGTGGCGGACCCGACCGACGAGCAGCTGGCGGCCTTCCTGAAGGAGCATCAGGCGGAATACCGGGCACCCGAATATCGCGGCATCACCGTGCTGACCATGCGCCCGGAAGACCTGGCCCCGGAGATCCAGATCCCGGAGGACCGGCTGCGCCAAAGCTATGACGAACGCGCCGCCGAGTTCACCAAGCCGGCATCGCGCTCCGTGCTGCAGATCGGCGGGCCGGACGAGGCGGTGCTGGCCCAGGCGCGCACCCGCATCCAGGCGGGCGAGCCGGCCGAGGCGGTGGCCAGCTCGATGGCCGGCCAGGGCGTCACCCTGCAGGATCTCGGCAGCATCGCCAAAGGCAGCTTCCCCGACCAGACGGTTGAGGCCGCGATCTTCGCGGCCCCGGTGGGCGGGGTGAGCGAGACGACCCGCACCGGCTTCGGCAACGAGGTCATCTTCGTGATCCGCAGTGAGACCCCGGAAAGCCGCGTGCCGTTCGAAGAAGCGCGCCAGCAGATCCGCGACCAGATGGCCCTGGCCCAGGCGGCCGACGACCTGCCCAACCTGGAGAACGCCGTCCAGGACCAGATCGCCGGCGGCGCCAGCCTGGACGAGGCGGCCAAGAGCGGCGGGTTCGAGATCCGCAAGATCGACAAGATCGACCAGGCCGGCAACGACCCGGCCGGCAATCCGCTCGAGCCGCCGCTGGACGACGCGGTGCTGCAGGCGGCGTTTAACGGTGCCGAGGGCGTGACCTCGCCGATGAACGCCCTGCCCGACGGCGGCAACTTCATCCTGCGGGTCGATGCGGTCGAGCCCGAGCGCGACCGCCGCCTGGACGAGGTGCGGGACGAGGTGCGCGATGCCTGGCTGGCCAAGGCCCGCAGCGACCGCGCCAAGGAGGTCGCCACCGAGCTGCGCACCGCCGTCGCCGGCGGGCAGAGCCTGGAACAGGCGGCCCAGGGCCATGCGGCGGCGGAAGTCCTGCCGGTCGGGCCAGTCAAGCGCGACGACCTGGGCGAGGCCAACGACATCGGCCCGCAGACGGTCGAGCGCCTGTTCGCCGCAAAGCCGGGCCAGCCGCCGGGCGAGCCGCTGGAAATGCCGAACGGCTACGGCATCGTGATGACCGACGAGGTCATCCCGGCCAGCCAGGAGGGCGCCGACGCGCTGGCCACGGAAATCTCCGGCGAGGTCACCAGCGACGTGATCGAGCAGTACGACCAGGCGCTGCGCGATCGCTTCCCGCCGGTGGTGCACGAGCGGGCACTCGCCAACTTCATGCGCGCGACGAGCCCGGCGCCGTGACCGGGCCGGGCGCGGAGCGGTCGATGGCCGGGCGGCGATGGCGTAGGTTGATGCCGATCGACCGACCCGCCCTGGCCTGTTCCCCGCGCGCGAGCCTGCTCCCGTGAAGACATCCCCCGATTTTCCGGCCTTTGCCGCCAGCTACGACCGCCATGCCCCGGCCGTGGTCACCGCCGTGATCCCGGCCGACCTCGAGACGACGGTTTCCGCCTGGATGAAGCTGGGTGAAGGCCGCCCCTACGGCATCCTGCTGGAAAGCGTGGAAGGCGGTGCCGTCCGCGGCCGCTATTCGGTGATCGCGGTCAAGCCGGACCTGATCTGGCGCTGCCGCGGCGACCGGCCGGAGATCAACCGGCGCTTTGCCGAGGACCGCGACGCCTTCGAGCCGCTGGGCGAGCCGTCCCTGGCCTCCCTGCGCCGGCTGATCGGGGAATGCCGGATCGACCTGCCGCCGGGCCTGCCGCCGATGTCGGCCGGCCTGTTCGGGCAGATGAGCTACGACATGGTCCGGTGGATGGAGCGCCTGCCGGAAAAGAACCGGGACGCGCTGGGCCTGCCGGACGCGGTGTTCCTGCGGCCGACCCTGGTCTGCGTGTTCGACAACGTGTTCGACCGGATGACCCTGATCACCCCGGTCTGGCCGCGGCCGGACGTCAGCGCGTCCGCAGCCTACGAGGCCGCCTGCGACCGGCTGGCCGCGGCCCTGGCCGACCTGGAGCGGCCGATCCCGCACCAGCGCCGGGAAGCGGACGCGGTCGCGATCGAGCCCAGGCCGAACATGAGCCGCGAGGACTATCATGCGATGGTGCTCAGGGCGAAGGAGTACGTGGCGGCGGGCGACATCTTCCAGGTGGTGCCCTCGCAGCGCTTCACCGCCGAGTTCTCCCTGCCGCCCTTCGACCTGTACCGCTCCCTGCGGCGCCTCAACCCGTCGCCGTTCCTGTTCTACCTGGACCTGGACGGCTACCAGCTGGTGGGCTCCTCGCCGGAGATCCTGGTCCGGCTGCGCGACGACGTGGTCACGATCCGCCCGATCGCCGGCACCCGGCGGCGCGGCGTCGACCGCGCCGAGGACGCGGCGCTGGCCGCCGACCTCCTGGCCGACCCGAAGGAGCTGGCCGAGCATCTGATGCTGCTGGACCTCGGCCGCAACGACGTGGGTCGGGTGGCCCAAATCGGGACGGTGCGGGTCACCGAAAAGATGGTCGTGGAATATTATTCCCACGTCATGCACATCGTCAGCAATGTCGAGGGCAGGATCCGGCCGGACAAGGATGCGCTGGACGCGCTGATCGCGGGCTTCCCGGCCGGCACCGTTTCCGGCGCGCCGAAGGTGCGGGCCATGGAGATCATCGAGGAGCTCGAGCCGGAGCGGCGCGGCTTCTATGGCGGCACGGTCGGCTATTTCGGCGCCGACGGCAACATGGACACCTGCATCGCGCTGCGCACGTCGCTGATCAAGGACGGGCGGATGTACGTGCAGGCAGGCGGCGGCGTGGTCGCCGACAGCGATCCGGAAGCCGAGTACCAGGAAAGCTGCAACAAGGCGAAGGCCCTGATCCGCGCCGCCCAGGACGCGGTGGCGCTGGCCAACGACCGGAGCAACTGAGACCGCGCCTTCGGCTCAGTTGCCCAGCACCCGCGCCATCGCCGCCTCGCTGGCCTGCCCGGCGCAGTCGAAGGCCAGCTCCGCATCGCGCTGGCGGCAGGTGTCGAGCGCCACCAGGTGGCTGAGCGTGGTCAGGCGGATGCCGCGCGCCTCCGCCTGCGGCAGCCATTGGAGCAGCGCCTGGAGCGTGCCGGCATGCGGATGGCCGATCGCCACCGCATAGCCATGGCTGCGCGCCCGCCGTTCCAGGACCTGGAGCTGCCGGGTCACCGCGGCCGGGCTCGGATCGTTGTCCAGGAACACGTCGCGGCCGATCGCCGGCACCCCCGCCGCCAGCGCCGCCGCCTGGGCATGGCTGCGCCCGGTGGTGCGGCTGTCCAGGAAGTACAGGCCGCGACTGGCCAGTTCCGCCATCACCGGCCGGACGGTGGCGGGATCGGCGGTGGCCTTGCTGCCCATGTGGTTGTTCAGGCCGACCGCCCCCGGCACCGCCGCCAGGGCGGCATCGACCCGCTCCTGGATGGTCGGCCCGCTCATGCCGACACGGATCGCGTCCGGGCCGGGGTTCTCGTGGCCCACCGGCTCCATCGGCAGGTGGACGATCACTTCCAGCCCCGCCGCTACGGCCGCCCGGGCCGGTCCCTGCACGCTGGCCGAGAACGGCAGGAACGCCAGGGTCAGCGGCTTTTGCGCCGCGATCAGCTGGCGGACCGCCTGGTCGCTGTAGCCCAGGTCGTCGATGACGATCGCCACGCTCGGCCCCTCCAGCCGCTCCGGCGCCAGGGGGCGGCGGATCGCCGGCGGCGCGACCGGCTCCAGCGGCACCTGCTCCATGGGCGGCGCCACCGGCGCCACGTCCGGCTCCTCGTAGGGCAGCGCCGGCGGCGGCTCCGTCGGGAGGGCCTGGGCCAAGGGCGGCTTGGCCGGCGGCGCTGGCGGGCTCGGGTCCAGGGGTGCTGGCGGGTCCGCGACGGGGTCCGGCGCGGCAGGCGGCGCCGCGACGGCCGGCGGAGGGGCAGCGGCGACCGCACCGGGGTCGGGCGGCGCCTGCGGCAGCCCGGCCGGGGCCTGCACGGCTGGCGGTGCTGCCTCGATCACGGGCGCCAAAGGCGGCAGGACGTACGCGACGGGCGGCGTGGCCGGAGGCGTGGCGGTGGTCGGCTGTTGCGCCGCCGCCCGGGCCTTGGCCTGATCGAGCGCCACCGACCGTTTCCATTCCTCCCGCGTGCGCGCATCGTCCCAGGCGACCAGCAGGTAGGCGATCAGGCAGGTCCCGCCGAGCGTCACGACCCAGGCGGTCGTGCCCAGGCCGCGCCGCACCCAGCGTCTTGCTCGTCGGGACAGGCGGAATCGCTTCATGAGGTCGGAGGGGCACCGTTCCCACACGTGCGCGAAAGCGGCCCGCGACAAGGATCGGGCGGGTGGCGCGCGACGTGGATGCTTCCATTATTGCGATGTGGCGCAAAGATGAAACCCCCTGCGGCCGGAGGTGGCAGCCGCCGGGCCGTACCCGGCATCCCGGCATGCCAAGATTCTCGACGCGGATGCCTCTCAGGGTTTAAGCGTCGCGCCGATGGCCCCTATCTTGGAACGGCAGGCACGATGCTGCTGCTCGTCGATAATTACGACAGCTTCACGTACAATCTGTACCACTATCTCGGCGAGCTGGGTGCCACCACCGAGGTCTGGCGCAATGATGCCCTGAGCGTCGACCAGGTGCTCGACATGGGCCCGGAGGCGATCGTGCTGTCGCCCGGCCCCTGCACGCCCGACGATGCCGGGATCTGCCTGGAGCTGATCGGCCGGGCCAAGGGGCGCATCCCGATCCTGGGCGTGTGCCTGGGCCACCAGGCGATCGCGCAGGCGTTCGGCGCCACGATCGCGCGCGCACCCCGGCTGATGCATGGCAAGGTCGACCAGATCGAGCATGACGGCACCGGCGTCTTCAGGGACCTGCCCGATCCGTTCACCGCGACCCGCTACCATTCCTTGTGCGCCGTGCCGGCCACGGTGCCGGACTGCCTGGTCGCCAACGCCCGCAGCGATGACGGGGTGATCATGGGCCTGCGCCACCGGGAGTTCATGATCCACGGCGTCCAGTTCCATCCGGAAAGCATCGAGACCGTGGAGGGCAAGCACCTCCTGAGGAACTTCCTGGAGCTGGCCGGCGTCGGAGGCCAGGCATGAGCACGCCCACGCCCCCCACCAACGGGATGAAGTCGATCCTGATGAAGCTTGCCGAGCGCGGCCCGCTTTCCGGCGCCGAGGCGCACGAGGCGTTCTCGGTGATCATGGACGGCGCCGCCACGCCGGCGCAGATGGGCGCCTTCCTGATGGCGCTGCGCGTGCGCGGCGAGACGGTCGACGAGATCGTCGCCGCCGCATCGGCGATGCGCGCCCGCATGATCCGCATCAACGCGCCCGCCGACGCGCTCGATACCTGCGGCACCGGCGGCGACCATTCCGGGACCCACAACATCTCGACCGCCGTGGCCCTGGTGGCCGCCGGCGCCGGCGTGCCGGTCGCCAAGCACGGCAACCGTGCCGCCACCTCGCGCTCCGGCTCCTCGGACGTGCTGGCGGCGCTCGGGGTGAAGCTGGACTGCGCCCTGCCCTTGGTCGAGCGCGCGATCCGGGAAGCCGGGGTCGGTTTCATGATGGCCCCGAACCACCACCCGGCCATGCGCCACGTGGCCCCGGTGCGCGCGGAACTGGGCGTGCGCAACATCTTCAACTTCCTGGGGCCGCTCGCCAACCCGGCCGGGGTGAAGCGCCAGGTGGTGGGCGTGGCCGCCGCCGCCTGGGTGGAGCCGATCGCCCAGGCCTTCCTGCAGCTGGGTGCGGAGCGCGCCTGGGTCGTGCATGGCCGGGACGGCATGGACGAACTCACCACAACCGCCCCTTCGCTGGTGGCCGAGGTCAAGGACGGCAAGGTGACCACCTTCGAGGTGACTCCCGAGGAGGCCGGCATCGAGCGTGCGCGTTCCGGGGACCTGAAGGGCGGCGACGCCGAGCACAACGCCGCCGCGATCCGCGCGCTCGTGCAGGGCGAGCCCGGCCGGCTGCGCGACGCCGTCGTGTTCGGCGCCGCGGCGGTCCTGCTGGTCGCCGACCGGGTGCGCGACCTGCGCGAGGGTGCCGCCCGCGCGGCCGCCGCGATCGACGAGGGTGCCGCCGCCCGTGCCCTCGACCGGATGATCGCGATCACGAAGGGCCTGGCATGACCGACGTCCTGGCGGAGATCTGCGCGGTCAAGCGGGAGCATGTCGCGGCGCGTAAGCGGGAGCGGGGCCTGGCGGCGCTGATGGCCGACCTGCCGGCGGAGCGGCCGCGCGGCTTCAAGGCGGCGCTGGCCCATGCCGAAGGTGCCGGCCGCCATGCCCTGATCGCCGAGGTCAAGAAGGCCTCGCCGAGCAAGGGGCTGATCCGCGAGGACTTCGACCCGGCCGCCCTCGCCCTGGCCTATCGCGACGGCGGTGCCACCTGCCTGTCGGTCCTGACCGATGCCCCCTATTTCCAGGGTGCCGACAGCTTCCTGGACGCGGCCCGGCAGAGCTCCGGCCTGCCGGCCCTGCGCAAGGACTTCATGGTCGATCCCTGGCAGATCGCGGAAAGCCGCTGGCTCGGCGCCGACTGCGTGCTGGTGATCATGGCCTGCCTGGACGATGCGCAGGCGGCCGAGCTCGCCGCGGCGGCCGCGACCCTCGGCATGGACGTGCTGGTCGAGGTCCATGACGAGGCCGAGCTGGAACGGGCGCTCCGCCTGCCCGACAGCTGCATGCTGGGCGTCAACAACCGCAACCTGAAGACCCTGAAGGTCGACCTCGCCACCTTCGAGCGCCTGGCGCCGCGCGTGCCTTCCGGCCGGTTCCTGGTGGCGGAAAGCGGCCTCTACGGCCATGACGACCTCGTCCGGATGCATGCCGCCGGTGCGAAGGCCTATCTGGTCGGCGAGTCGCTGATGCGCGAGACGGACGTCACCGCCGCCACCAGGCGCCTTCTGGGGCTGTCATGAGCGAGCTCACCCATTTCGACGCGAGCGGCAACGCGGTCATGGTCGACGTGACCGACAAGGACGTCACCGAACGGCGCGCCGTGGCCGAGGGCCGGGTCCTGATGGCCAAGGCGACGATCGAGCGGATCGCCCAGCACGGCTTCAAGAAGG
>VFQN01007448.1_pt1 | contig 11792 bp, 21 predicted proteins | sample 3512371 | NCBI WGS metagenome assembly VFQN01 (sample SAMN10412370, study PRJNA504923) | tailings metagenome | isolation source: Replicate 2 from Balatoc abandoned mine | place: Philippines: Itogon, Benguet | collected 2017-08-28
GGGGGGGGGGGGGGGGGGGGGGGGGGGGGGGGGGGGGGGGCTTGGGGGGGGGGGGAGTGTGAAGGAGGTGAAGTGGGCTGGGTTGGGGAGGCCGTACGTGCGGGCGTCGAAGGCTGTAAGGGGTTAGGCAAGTGTGTGAGGCATTCCTGCGGTGAGTGCATGGTGCCTCTGCCCCTTAATGGTGGCAATACATTGCCTGAGGAACAAGACAGGGCACTAGAAGGGTTTGTTGTCGTGCCCGCGGGCCGTGGTCGGTCAGCTGCTGTAGCCGCCAGCCCTCGACGCAACTGGCCTTTGCAAACGTGATGTCCACTTGCTGGCATGGGCGAAACACTCTCTGAACACCTCCTGTGCCCCCACCCCTCCTTTCCTACCCCCGCAGAAGAACCACCTGTCTGGCCTGAAGCGCCGGCTGCTGCGCGTGCGCACCTACACGGTGCAGCAGCTGATGGAGGTGCGCAAGGAGGTGGCGCCGCTGGTGGCGCAGAACGCGCAGCGGGCGGCCACCACCAGCGCCTATACGGCGGCGGGGCACGGCCAGGGGCCGGTGCAGGGGCTGGGGGGCGGGCAGGGCGGGGGCCTGGCGGAGCAGGACCCGCTGGCGGCCATGCTGGGTGAGGGCGGAGGGAGGGGCGGCGGCGCGAGAGGGAGCAAGCTGCAGGTGAGGGGGCGGGAGGAGTCTGGATGGGGCCGGGATAGAGCAGGGCGGGCACGGTACAGGCCTCAACGACGATAAGGCTGCGATGTATGCATTTATGTGGGTGTGGATTGTGGGCTATGGCAGGGCGATGCGACCAGCATGATGGGCTCCTGGTGCAGCACGTGTGTCTTCGGCATTGCTGACAGGGTATGCCCCGACACGGGCATGTACTGGTATGCACTCCCGCCTACGGCTTACCGCCTGCCCGCATGCGTGTGGCCTGCATCAAGCTTCCTCCCTCGACTGTAAGGGCCACAGCGCTGCATGTTCGCCTCACAGACATTTATAGATCTGAAACTATACGGATACCGTTTACGCCCTGCCTGCCCGCAGGACATCCGCGAGGCGTTCCTGGAGATGCGCGAGTACGACGTGCCGTACCACATCCGCTTCGCCATCGACACGGACGTGCGGTGCGGCCACTGGTACACGGTGCGCTGCGCCGAGGGCGCCACCAGCCTGGAGCGCAGGGCGGACCTGCTGCAGCGCGCAGAGCCGCGCATCTGCGCCTTCGACATCGAGACCACCAAGCTGCCGCTGCAGTTCCCCAACGCTGAGTACGACCAGGTGGGGCCCCCCACCAGACCCTTGCACTGGTGCCCCCTTGCCGTGTGACGCCTTGCCGCGTTCAGGGCAGGCGTACGCTCTGCTATCGGCCAGAGGCCCTCCAAGGAGGCTCCTTATTACACAAACACGGTCCTTTGCTGACGTCTCCCGTGTTCCCTTTGCCGTACAGGTCTTCATGATCTCCTACATGCTGGACCGCCAGGGCTACCTCATCGTGAACCGGGAGGTGGTGGGTGCGGACATCAGCGACTTCGAGTACACGCCCAAGCCCGAGTTCGAGGGGCCCTTCAAGGTACTGCCACACCCACACAACCCGCACCCAAGCTAGCATAACCTTACGCAGGCAGTCCGCTCGACGGCAGCTCCTACACGTCACTGCTGCCACCGCAAATTACACAGTGCGTCCCCGACCACCGCGCTCCCACTCACGGTACCGCTCTCGGGCCCCAGGTGTACGTTGCCGTCCCTCACCACCCCTTCCAGTTGCCACCCTTGCACCTCACCACCTCTCTTTTTGTCCCTCTCTCTTCCGAACCCAGGTGTACAACGCGGCCGATGAGCGCTCCCTGCTGCTGCGCTTCTTCGACCATATGCGCGAGGTGCAGCCCGCCGTGTACGTCACCTACAACGGCGACTTTTTCGACTTCCCCTTCATCGAGGCGCGCTGCGCCAAGCTGGGCCTGGACATGCACGCCAGCATGGGCTTCCGCTGCAAGGGCGGCCAGCAGCAGGGGGGAGGGGGCGGGGGCCCGGGCGCCTCCAAGGAGTGCCTGGCGCGCCACGCGGTGCACATGGACTGCATGCACTGGGTGGACCGCGACTCGTACCTGCCGCAGGGGAGCAGGGGCCTCAAGGTGGGGGAGGGGGGGCGGGGATTGGATTGATGGGGTTGGGGAGTGAACGGGAAGGCGAGGGCAGGGTGGAGGGTAATGGATGCAGGCTACGGACGCGGGGCCCGGGGGGCGAGGGCCGGGGGCGGGGGTGGGGGGAGGGTGAGGGCCCGGGCCGGCTGCGGAGGGGTTGGGTGGGGTACGGGCTGGGGCACAGCTCCGGTTGGCGTTTCAAAATGAGGATGCGGGGTGAAGAGCCTGACACGAAATGCGCGTCCAGGGGCGTTCAGTGGCCCACGCCGCGCTCCGGGCTTCTCTCATGCTCCTTTCGGCGGCAGCACACGAAGGCTCCCCCCTCTGGGCCCGCTGCTCCCGCGCGCAATGCCGATATCCTGCTCCCGTGCGCCCCCCCTCTCCCCCTCCCAGTCCGTGACCAAGGCCAAGCTGGGCTACGACCCCGTGGAGGTGGCCCCGGAGGACATGGTGCGCCTGGCCAGGGAGACGCCGCAGGTGGGTGCGGGGCGGACCGTGCGGGGTGTATTGGGTACAGGCTAACGCTGGGGAGCGTGCCCGTTCCCTGCTGCTCCCCTCTTGCTCCCCATTCTCTCAACCCCTGGTTACGCCTACCTGGCCGTGCTTTGCAGGCCATGGCGTCGTACTCGGTGTCCGACGCCGTGTCGACGTACTACCTGTACATGACGTACGTGCACCCCTTCATCTTCTCGCTGGCCACCATCATCCCCATGCCGCCCGACGAGGTGCTGCGCAAGGGCTCGGGCACGCTGTGCGAGCAGCTGCTCATGGTGGAGGTGGGTGCGGGCTGGTGGGGGCAGGTGGATGGCGTTCTGCGGCTTGTGGGTGGACGATGGAGTTGGTGTGTCAGCGGGGCTGGCCGGCCGCCGGTTGCGCGCTCCGCTGCTGCAGGTGCAGGTAGGGCTGTCAGGCGCATGTTCAATCTGTATCAGTACCGACGTGTTGACTGGTGTTGCATGGCTGACAGTTTATGCCCCTCTGCCCCTGGTGCGCCCCCTCCTCTTCCTCCTGCTCCAGGCCTACCGCGCCAACATCGCGTGCCCCAACAAGCACGTGTCGGAGCGGGAGGCGCTGTACAAGGGGCACCTGCTGGAGAGCGAGACGTACATCGGGGGCAAGGTGGAGGCGCTGGAGAGCGGCGTGTTCAGGGCGGACCTGCCGCTCAAGTTCAAGTGCAAGCCGGCGGCGTACCAGGTGGGCTGGGGGCAGGTGGAGAGCGGGTTTGGGCAGCACTTTGCTGGCTGCTGCGTTGGGTTTGGGTGCGACTGCATTGGCATTGTGAGGTGTACTGGGATCGGCGGCGTACCAGGTAGGAAAGTGGTGTATGGCAACATGGGCCTCCATGTCAGCTTGTGTCAACGGCGGAAAGCAGCATGGGCAGGAACTGGTGGAGCTTTGCATCGGAAGAGCCCTGGCCCTGCTCAGTCCATGCGGGTAGCGTGAGCCCGCCGCTAGCCACCCGGTCGCCCTCCCCACCGTAACGCGCCACCGGTGTACCCCTCCTTCCCTGACCCTGCTGGCTTGCCCTCCCCACGCCCTCCCTCCGCTGACCGTCACCGTTTCCGTTGCTTTTGCGCTCCGCGGTTACCGTACCCCTCCCTCCCCAGATGCTGCTGGACAACCTGGACCGTGACCTGGCCTACGCGCTGCAGCACGAAGCCAAGTGGAAGGCCGCGGCAGACGACTGCGCCAACTACGAGCAGGTCAAGGCGGCTATCGCGGCCAAGCTGGAGGCGCTGAGGGACACGCCAAACCGGTAAGATATGACAGCTGGCAAGGGACAATGTGGAGTTGCAGCGCCAGGAGTACGCCTAGCCTACGGAGGCCCTGTGCGTGCCTTGTACGAGGAGTCCTGGGGGGTTGCGGCCGTGCATCTTTTGCAGCTGTGATCCCGGGAGCGGGCTAAAGGAACCTCCCCGCAAGTTGTCAAGTCGCCAACGGCCCTCGGTCTCACCCCATTCCACCTTGAACGCCCTTGCCCCAACACACGCGCAGCGAGGAGGTGCCCCTGATCTACCACCTGGACGTGGCGGCCATGTACCCCAACATCATCCTCACCAACCGCCTGCAGCCCTCAGCCACCGTCACGGAGGAGGACTGCGCCGCCTGCGACTTCAACGCGCCCAACAAAAAGTGCCTGCGCCAGATGGAGTGGGTGAGTGGGGGGGAAGGGGTGTGCAAGCCGCTCATCTGGTGGTTGGTCTTCGTTCTTCGGGACACCGGGAGGAGTGGAGGAGCGTGACAACTACTCCGCGGCCCCCGCCTTACTGAGCCTTCTGCCCATCCACAGAACCCACCGTCGCCCGCCCTTTACGATGCCACCCTGCGCTGAAGCACTGTTCATTCCTCGGTGCTCCCCTCATCACCCGCACACTGTTCCCCACCCCACCCCAGGTGTGGCGCGGAGAGCACTTTGCCGCGTCGCGGTCAGAGTACCTGCAGGTCAAGGCGCAGCTGGCGGCGGAAACCTTCCCGCCCGCGCCCGCCCAGCAGTACGGCGGGCGGTACGGCGTCCAGGAGGAGCAGGGGCCCCCTGCCATGCGCAGCTGGGGCGAGCTGTCACCAGACGAGCAGCACAAGGCGCTGCAGGACCGCCTCAAAAAGTACTGCCAGAAGGTGGGTCGTTAGGGGTCCAGGTTGCGACCAGGTGGCTCCGTCCGCTTGCTTCGCACCGGCGGAAGTGTTTGTGTGGCCAGGGCAAGATGTGCATCCCTGTCATAGGAGGGCGTCGCCCTCGCCCGCGGCCTCTCCCCCTCCTTTGGACTCTTACCACGCTTCTGCCCTTCTCCTCCTCCCCGTGTGCAGGTGTACAAGCGCGTGCTGGACAAGCCTGTGACGGAGCTGCGGCTGGCGGGCATCTGCCAGCGCGAGAACGCCTTCTACATCGACACCGTGCGCGCCTTCAGGGACAGGAGATACGAGTACAAGGGGCTGGGCAAGGTGCGCGGGAGGACGCGCATCCAGGCAACCCTGCACGATGTCTACGTTGCCCTGTCTTTGGGCTCCGGCTGTGCATGCACTCGTGTTTCGAGCACGAGGCGGACCTACACACTGCCAGCAAAGCGACATAGAGATTCCTGGTCACCAACCCTCGTCCGGTTGATGACCGTTCTGTGCCGTACCGTCTGACGTACTGTCGTACAGGTGTGGAAGGGCAAGCTGGACGACGCCAAGGCGGGCGGCAATCCCATCAAGATCCAGGAGGCGGCCGACATGTGCGTGCTGTACGACAGCCTGCAGCTGGCGCACAAGTGCATCCTCAACTCCTTCTACGGCTACGTCATGCGCAAGGGGGCGCGCTGGTACAGCATGGAGATGGCGGGCGTGGTGACGTACACGGGGGCGAACATCATCCAGGTGGGGCAAAATGCAGCAGCCCCTTCCTACCGGTAGTCCCCCATCTGCAACACGTCAATGCCGGCCGTTGCAAACCACTGCCTCCCGTTCCTTCACCTCATTGACCCCTCTTCCTGAACTCCACCCCCAGCGCGCCAACCGCCTGGTGCTGGACCTGGGCCGCACCCTAGAGCTGGACACGGACGGCATCTGGTGCGCGCTGCCGGGGTCCTTCCCGGAGAACTTCAAGTTCAAGAACAAGGCAAGTAGCCCCCGATGCACGACAGCTAGCACACAGGTGGCTTGCCCAGGACCATCCTTGGTCGCTGCGTTGCACAGGTGTAATCACGCCGCGTCCACGGCACGCACCGCATCGTTTGCTCCTGCCCACAAGACACACAGCCTCACTCACTCCCTCTCAACACCCGCGACGCTCCCCACAGAACGGCAAGGAGTTCAAGCTGAGCTACCCGTGCAGCGTGCTCAACGTCATGGTGGCGGAGCACAACACCAACGACCAGTACCAGACGCTGGTGCCCCGCCAGCCGGGAGACCCGCCCGGGCCCCCGCGCTACGCCACCAGCAGCGAGATGAGCATCGAGTTCGAGGTGGACGGGCCGTACAAGGTGCGTTGGTGCCGTACAGTCAGCAACCGTGCGTGTGTTCTTGGAGCTCCCTCTGCCCAGGTCTTCATCCTGCGCTCGTGAGTTGCATTGCATGCACCGCTCGCATCGACATGGCGTCCTTTGCCTCTATCACAGTGCTTGGGAGCCATGGTGATCCGACACTACCGCGTTGATGCCTCCTGTCAGCCCATGATCCTCTCTCCTTTGTTTCGTGGGTCCTCGTCCAGGCCATGATCCTCCCCGCCTCCAAGGAGGAGGGCAAGTCCATCAAGAAGCGCTACGCCGTGTTCAACTTCGACGGCAGCCTGGCGGAGCTCAAGGGCTTCGAGGTGAAGCGGCGAGGAGAGCTCAAGCTCATCAAGGTGTTCCAGGCAGAGGTGAGGGCTTTCGGGGGATCCCGTCGGGAGGGGCCAAGGGCTGCACTCGGCTGGAGCCCACGCATGGGCATCGCGTAAAGGGACAGGCGGGGTCCCGCCGGGAGGTACCAAGGGGTGCGCTCGCGGGGCCCAGCGCGTCGGGCACATCAACTGTGACACCGCACTTGGACATGCTGCGTTGGCAACACTGCGCTCAAGTTCCGTCGGCCCACCGGCATCGTTCCTCAAGGGGCTCCTTGCCGTCAGCACGTGTACCGGTACTTCCATCAACTTGTTCGCGCACAGGTGTTTGAGCAGTTCCTGTCTGGCGGCACGCTGGAGGAGTGCTACTCTGCGGTGGGCGCGGTGGCCAACCGCTGGCTGGACCTGCTTGACACGAGGGGGGAGGACCTGACGGACGAGGAGCTCATCGGCTACATCAGCGAGGCAACCACCATGAGCAAGGCGCTGGCAGAGTACGAGGGTGAGCGAGCGCAGGGCCTGGGGCGGGCTTGGGCTTGGGCGGGTCAGCGGGCGCTGCAGCACAACCAAGTGGATGTTAGACGCCACCAGCCGCTTGATTTCTCGGGATAGCGGACCCTCGGCCCACGTACAGCAGCCTGGCACCATCGCGACGGACTGACTCCCTGCTTGCTTGTCCTCCTGTTGCCCCTCCAGGCCGCAAGTCGTGCGCCATCAGCACCGCCAACCGCCTGGCCGCCTTCCTGGGCGACGAGCGCATCAAGGACAAGGGCCTCAACTGCACCTACGTCATCGCCAAGCACCCCACCAACCAGCCCACCAGCGAGCGGGCCATCCCCGTGTCCATCTTCAGCGCGGAGCCGCCCGTAGCGCGCGCCTGGCTGCGCAAGTGGTGCGGCGGACACACCGGTGAGGGCGGAGGACAGGCGTGGTGTGCGCACGCCGACACGCGCGTGGGGCCAGCTCCGTGGTCTGCACTGTGCTGCGATGGCTCTCCGCCGTGCTGGGATACTACATTACGTGCACTGCCCAGTTCACTGCGAAGCGCCGATGGGCCAATACAACCTCAGCCATGCACGCAGGTTGCAGTGCTTAACCCCTACAAAACCCATTTGCCCGTCACCCATCCACGCAGGCTCGTGTGGAGACGGTGTGCCGGACGTCCGCGACATCGTGGACTGGGACTACTACCGCGAGCGCCTTGGCAGCGCCATCCAGAAGATCATCACCATCCCCGCCGCGCTGCAGGGCGTAGCCAACCCCGTGCCACGTGTCAAGCACCCCGACTGGCTGCACAAGAAGGTGGGAGTTCGGTAGCGCGCTGTGCGCGGAGGGCAGGCTGGCGTACCTTATGGCATGTGCGAAAGTGTAGGGGGACATGGCGGGGGCTTGTGGCATTGGCAGTCTGGGTCGGTTATTGTGTGGGTTGGTTTTGGCCAGAGACTAGCGGGTCTACCTGCAGGAATAGGGGTGCCCACGCTTTACCGGTCTACTCACCCCTCCTCAGGTGCGCGAGCGCAATGACAAGTGCCAGCAGCTCAAGATGTCGGACATACTGCAGCGCATGCGGAACAGCAAGCAGCAGCAGCAAGCCGCGGAGCAGGAGGCCAACCAGGGGCAGGACGGCGGCAGCCAGGGGTCAGGGGACACTAGCATGGGGGAGGCGGCCGGGGCGGCGGCCCCTGGAGGAGACATGGGGGACCTGGAGGACCTGTTCCGGGGAGGCGGTAAAGCGGCGGAGGCGGCTGCGGCCAAGGTGCTGGACGGTGCTGCCGCGGCGGTGGAGGGCGGGCAGGCGGGGCCGGGAGGGAAGGGCGCCGGGCGGGGGCCGAGGAGGGAGGTTGTGGCGCGGGCGCGGGTGGCGGCTGTGGGTGGGCATCAGGTGGAGGTGGAGGGCGGGGAGGGGGGCAGCGGGGGAGGCGCGGCGGACGAGCATGCGGACAAGGAGAATGCGCCCGTGGCGGAGAACAAGGTGCGCAACACCCCTTAACCAGCCTAATCCCCAGCCTTGGCTACCTCTGTGTGCATCGGCTGCTTGGAGTTGGACCGACGAGGCTGTGAAGGCCTGCACCGCCTGCTTGTATAGCAGCAAGAGAGAGTCGCTCCGTCATGTAGTCGCCAGGGTCACCTGTGTCCAACCCTGCTCTCACGACTCCGCCGTGCTCTGCGTGTGGGTTGACACCTGTTAACATTGGCGTCCACGCTGCATTGCTTACCTGCAGGCCCCCGCTCCCGCGGTGCCGTACGGCCCCGACTACGCCGCCTGGGTGGCTAGCCAGAAGCCCAAGTGGCGGGCCGTACGGCAGGACAACAAGCGGCGCAAGGTGGAGGCGGCCAAGGCGGCGGAGGCGGCGCGGCGGGCGGGCGGCGCGGCCGGCGCGGCGGCGGCCGCCACCGGCCCGCTGTCCATGCGGTCGCTGCTGGCCAACCAGAACGCCGCCGTGACGGCCGTGCCATGGCAGGTGCTGCAGCTGGCGGAGACGGCCACGCCGGGGCACCTCAAGGTGCGGCGGGGGAGCGGTCCCGAGGGGGCGCCTTTTGGAGCGCGCCGACAGGCCGTTGGTTTGGGCGACGGCTTATTGCAGGGGGCGTTGTGCTGTAGTGCAGTTACAGTGGCCATCAGCAGGCTATTCTGCTGCACCGCCATGGGTGGGCGTGTGTGCTATGCCTGCGATGCGCTGTAGACTTCGGGTTGATGCACCTTCCCGACCGGCCCCTGACACGGACCCCCACGATGTCACTGCAGATGTGGTTCCTGGCGTCCGGCCGGCTGCACAGCGTGGGGCTGCTGGTGCCGCGCAGCTTCCTGGTGGACTCCACGCTGCCGGAGCCGGGGCAGCTGGCGGCGGAGCTGGCGGCGGCGGCGGAGCGCCCGCTGCAGCTGGCCGTGGCGCGCGCCGCCGGCGTCACCGTGGCCACCGGCCGCCGCCCCGTCAACCTGTACCGGGTGCGTCGGCACACAAAGCCAGAGGAGTATGGCGTACCGCTGTTGGCACAACAACCACGTAACAAGGAACACGTGCACTCTTCCCGCAAGCTCGCATTGGCATAGCCTTCTGGCGGCATACCGGTAAGCGCCAGCGTCTTCAGCATGGGAAGCAGCCAGCCATCCTTGCAATCCACCCGTCCCTGACTATCCCTCCACCTCTCACATCCACCCAGGTCACGCTGCCCGAGGCGCAGTACCGGTCCGAGGCGCCCCGCCTGGCCGCCTGCCTAGCCGCACCCCACGTGCGCGGCGTGTGGGAGGACCGGCTGCCGGTGGCGCTGGGGCCGCTGCTGCAGCTGGGCTGTTGCGTCAGCGTGGCGCCCGAGTGCAGGGCCAAGGCGCTGGGGGCGGCGTGGAGGCCGGAGGACTTCAGGGTGGGACGGGGGAAACGGCTGTGGGGCTTGGGCAGGCAATTGCAGGGCGTCTAATCACTTAGCTTGTCGTGAACCACCAGGCCGCTTGAGGCGGCCGAGGACGCGTTTGCGCACATGCGGTATGGTGGTGCCTTGGCTGCGCTTTAATAGGTTTACCGCCCGCTCCTGTCCACAGATGCGCACCAGCACGGAAGTGGGCTACCTGGAGGAGGAGGAGCAGGGGCCGGACGCTGCGGGGCCCGGCCCAGGGTCAGGGTCAGGGCTGCTGCGGCTGGGCGGCATCCGGCACGTGGTGCTGTACCACAGCTCTGACGGTAAGCCGGATGCAAAGTGTGAGGACCTGCACTCCCACAGCTTTTATCCTGCCTCTCCAAGGCAGGTAGGAGCACTTTGCCTTGAACACAGCCGTGAAAGCAAAGCACAACCACAGCGTTGCCCGCTCACCTGCTCCAACATCCAACAACGTCCAACAAACCGTTTGCCTCTGTCCACAGGTGCTGGCCGCGGCGTGTTCGCGCTGTCGCTGCCCGCCCTGCAGCGCGGCGTGCTGGTGGTGCTGCAGCCCACGGCGGCGGCGGCGAAGGAGGTCACGCCGCAGCTGCTGGAGCGCCTGTGGAGGGAGGCGGCCGCGGCGGCGGCGGCGGAGGGCGGCGGCGAGGCGGCGGGGCAGGGGCAGGAGGGCGAGGGGCGGCTGGCGTGGGAGGTGTGCTACGAGCGGGACGTGCTGGACGCGGGGAGGGCGCTGCAGCGGGCGCTGCTGGCGTACAGGTGGGGCGGGGACAGGGCGGAGGGGTATTAAGGGTATGGTTTTACAGAGACTGCCAGTGGCATGCGATTTGTAGTGCATTGTGCGACGCAGAGAGGTGCAGTTGCATTGGAAGGCATAGTTGGATGCATTTTGTTGCACCTGTTGTTTGGCGCTGACGGCTGGCGTCCGTAAAGCGCTCCCTGCAACACCGCAACCCCAGGTCCTCTGTGCGGCAGCCCACGGTGGTGTTGGTGCAGGGCCCGCTGCCCGCCGCCCGCCTGCAGCGCGACCTGGCCGTGCTGCACGACTTCCCCACGCTGGACATGACGCACCACGCGGACGACGGCAGGTACGGAGCTAACACACAAGTCATACCAACACGCTGTGCGGCCTGGTGCACACGCAGTGCAACAAGCTGCTGCACAGCCACCTGGCCTGTCCATACACGGGCTGAACACCATATGTCACATAATGCACGTGTTCACTGTCTTGTATGCTGTGCGTATGCAATTGCGTGTGCAGGTACCCCGCGCTGCAGTGGCAGCAGCGTGCCGCCCGCCGCGCGCTGCACCGCTGCGCGGGGGCTGGGCTGTGGCTGGCGGAGCGCGCCGCGCTGTGCCGCTACGCGCACGCGCCGCTAGCCAACCTGGACATAGCGGGCCCGGGGGCGGGCGGCGGCGGCGGCGGTGGGGGGGCCGGCGGCGGCGGCGACGGCGGCGGCGGCCTCACCGCTGTGGCGGACCTGCTGCTGGCGCGGCGGCTGAGGGAGGCGGGCATGACGCTTCCGGTGGTGGACCCTGCACTGCCGGATCTGGGAGGTGAGTGACATGGGGACAGGAGAGCCTAGTTCACGTAAACAGAGTGCATCATACCATCGGAAGACAGCACACTGGGTTGGAGAGTGCTTACGGGACTGTCCGTGCCATGGCGCACGGCTGCGGGATCGTGTGGTAGAGGTACTCAGCCTCACGCTCAGCACGTGCCTCGTTTCCCCACCCGGATCATTCCAGGCTCTGAAACGGAGGAGGGCGACCCACGGGAGGACGCCGGCGCCGCGGAGGCTGTGTCCGCCGCCACGCGGCCCCGCAGCGAGCTGGCCTACCCGGGGGCCTACCGCTCGGTGTGCGTCACGCTGCGCCTGCACCACCTGGCGGTGGGGGCGGTGGAGGCGGCGGAGGCGCTGGCGGAGATTGAGGGCGTGGCGTCGCTGGCGGCGGGCGGAGGGGAGGCGGGCGGCGCGGGCGGAGGCGG
>VFQN01007449.1_pt1 | contig 11791 bp, 16 predicted proteins | sample 3512371 | NCBI WGS metagenome assembly VFQN01 (sample SAMN10412370, study PRJNA504923) | tailings metagenome | isolation source: Replicate 2 from Balatoc abandoned mine | place: Philippines: Itogon, Benguet | collected 2017-08-28
ATCTATTGTTGTTTAGATTCTCAAGGAAACCTATTAAGATGACAGGACGAGTCATGGCCATTGTGAAAGGAGAACCAAAGGGTAGTAGTCGTTTTATCATGGTATTAAAAAGAAAATAATAAGGAAGGAATTTAATTGTTTTGTATTTACATGGTTGGATATTGATCTATTAATTCTATCAATTGATTAGGAAATGTTCATAATAAGAATATAATCATACTTGTAAATAATAAATTATGATGACAATCCAATGTAGTCAATGCAGATTGTTTGATTGTATATACTACAGGAGGAAATGATGTTCATAATCTTTGGAGTGTACAGGCTTACCAAATCCCTCCTTCAATAGATTAGGGTTTACTTGATTTGACAACACTACATATTACTATTTATTTATCAGAATTTGCTAAAAAGAGGATAGAGGGTAATACGAAGAAGCAAGAACTTCTTTATCTGAAAGCTTAGTGATCTTGCTGTTGTTCTTGAGGCTGATATCGTCTTTCTCCGAAATATCATCTCTAATTGAACCAAGACAAAGCGAAGAGGTTCGGGAATTCTTTTAATCTGATAGTTAGAAAATAGTTTTTGATTAAATTAAGTTATTGTGCTGTCCTTTCCATTCCATGCTAAGAAGAATCAAATTCGGACTTATTATAAATGCAAATTTTTAAAAAGCACAAAGAGATTCAATGCAAATATTCAGGAATTGAACTACAATATAAAAGACTCTTGTCAGAACTGTCAATGGTGTACATATCCATGGACATGGTTTTAGTGGATGGTTTATTATATGGTAGATCTCATCCTTTGCAGACAGTGAGAGGCAAACATCCTCATTCCTCAAATAACACCGATTGGAGCTTGTAAAATCATTTATAAATTTTCTTTGAAAGATTTTAATTCCATAAAACGCCTCTCGAATACCTCGTTGAGAACGGATTGGATGTTCACAACAACGTAGTGTAGCACGAAGGAAATTAAGCTCCCAAATCGAATTCCCTCTTCTTTGAATATAGTCATAGTTGTCGAATATCCAAGTTTGAAGTAGACAGATCGTAAGAAGGATAATGGTGAAAGTGACTAACATGATAACTGTAGACAGTCAGAAGGGATTAATCGACTGAATTAGGTAATTGAGCTAAATGAATTGAACAATTGTTTATGTATTGGCATGAATACATTATTATTTGAATACTAGTTTTAGATCGAACTAAACTCAAAAAAAAACGTAATATTTACAGGTAATTAGGGTATTCTTCGCTTTGACAGAAACACTGCAACTGCAAAAACTGACGGAGGTACTATCATTAAATCCATTTTGGTTCCCTTTTGATGAATCTTTAACACTTTGCAACTTTCCTAACTTTCCGTATTCGATATTGAATCGAAAGAAGAAGAAGTAGGGAAGGAACTATTTTTACTATCAATGTTCATCCTTTCGAATTATTTAGTACACTTTCAAACATATTTAGGGCAAAGCTAACTATCGCCCTCGTTTATATAACATGCGCTACATCTCCTTAAACATTATCCACATCTTTACATCCTTATGATATCATCCACAATCTATCAAAACAGAACAAAACAAAAATGAAAAAGGAAAAACAAAAAAAAACAAAAGAAGTCATAAGATCATTTAGTGATTCATTTATCCCTATTGTAATCTTCCTCTCTCTCGCTATCACTTTTTCCTCTTCTGATTCAACAAGTATTTCCAACAGATTACCAGTGTGTAGCAATGAATGACTTCTCATCACACTACTCCAGTAACTGGATCTGTATAATAATTCTGATAATCAAATTTAGTTTGATCAAATAAGGTTGGTCGTTGAAGTTCTTCTAATGCCCATTTATATGCATATTTATCATTGGCTAGTCCCATACCTAAATGACGAATCGGAGGATACCCAACCCAATAAAAGCTTTCTGAGACAAATGGTTGAAACATAACGACTTTAGAAGGAAAATAGTAAACTTCATTGGGATTGGTCATTCCTGGCCACAGACAGAAGCTACTTGGAGCACATATCACAGTCTTCGCTCGTGCTAAGATCATCAAAGACTCTATGGCATGACCTCGTCTGACTGCGATCGTAGCGTTTGGGAATAACTTAGACAAGTGATTGACGAGACCTTGACTCAGATGAATACAATTTCCAATGCTTACTGCATCTGAGGTAGCATTGTCAGCCTCACTAAGATAATCTAATGGCTCTGACAGGATGTAGATCGTTTGAACATTGGTTTTCCCTTTCAATAATAGATTATACACATGGAATGGTATGAATCCATACCACCAATATGAATGAATATCCTTGCATCGGAATAATATCGCTACATCTGGTATGAATGGTAATGGTGATGTGATGGAAGATGCTTTATCATTCTTCTCGTGAAAGGTTTTGATGTCTATTGACATTCGATCTGGATGAGGGAACTCTCCATCTAATGCTTTATTCATAAGCTGTCGAATGAGTAAAGGTCGTTGATTCCATGCTCCAGCTTGAGCGAAGGGATATGGGTAGAGTTTAGGGCATGTTCTTAGGAAGAACTTTGCACTTTTCTCACCACTTGGTGCAGGATTCGGATGTTCGAAGATTCTTTCAAATCTATTGAAGAAAGTAATATTTGTTGGGTTCTTGATCTTCATGACTAAATGATGCCTGGCAATATCAGCACATGCCACTGCCTTCGAAATGTAAATCAAATCAAACTTTCAAGGGTTCTTTACACTCTTACCTCAAAGTACCAACAAATTCGATTCCCCATCTGATTTAGTGTCAGAGGAAATGATGTGAAAAATACAGACTGATTGTTCATCATTCGATCCATTTCAAGGTAGGGCACTTCTTTGAATGGTAGATAAGTCCGATTTCCTCGAAGTCTTCTCGCAACTTGAGTGATATCATGAACTTTCTCATCAAGAAGCCCGAAGGCGAATGATATCAACAAAAATGTCACTAAAAAGAGCAACATACTCAGAGTAGAGAAGTCAATTATTTTTTGGTCCTTCTGCGACGTATTATTTAGAGATTGTGGTTGTCTGGATACGTTATCATTATCTTTTGTGCATTAAACTCTTCTTCGATCTTTCAAACTCTTTTGTTGAGGAAGCGATGATACCAGAGTTTCATCCAAATTTTGTTCTTCTAAGTTATGGTATTGCTTTTATTGGAGTTTATGTTGCTGTTAGTGCTACCGAACAACTTCGAAGTGTTTTCTTGAAATATCGTAATCCAACAAATCTTCAGAAGTTCCCATGGTTAGTTTTAAATGGAATATGCGTTGGAATAATTGCGTTCTGGGGAATGCATTATGTTGTTGTAGCGGTATGATTATCAAAGATGATAGAGGAAATATTGTTCCATTACTTTTAATCCAATTATTTCAATATTTTCCCTGCTTGTAGGGTTTATCTTTCAAGTCATAGGTGTATATACTGCATGTAATGATCGTTTTTATGCTAAAAGTAAATCAGAAATATTAGATTTCTTAATACAGCATTATAATATCGAAGAGATACTATTATCCTATCATGAATTGTATATAACATACCTTCTTGTCAGTAAAGAATTAATTCATTGTATTTCTGGTGGAATTTCTGCTGGTATAGGTATTATAGGAGTGTATTTTATTGGACTTACCTCAATACAATTCCCGGGATATATTACCTATAATGGTGGTATTCTTTTTGCTGCGTTATTTATCGGATTTTCTGCTGCTATTATTGCTTATTGGCTGTTTTTCAGATTATTATCAATTCTTCCAAATATTGAACTCATTCGGATTGCTGTCGCTGTTTCTGGTGGTATTGCTATTTGTGGGATCTTTTATATTGCTATGCTTGGTACAAACTTTCATATTGATTATTCAAGATCTACTGAAGTATCATGGAAGACTACATCCATGACAACAGATGATACCCTTTATCCTGTTCTTCTTGGATCTATGGGAATGCTATGGTTAATCACTATGATAATCTTCGCTGATTTGAGGAAAAAGATCAATGCCTATCGATCTTACCTTCAAAAATTATCTCCAAATGAAAAATTGTCTAACTTACTAATAAAAGCGGAAAATTCATTAAACACCGAAGAATCAAGTGAAAGAACAGAGCAAAAGAAGAAAAATACTATTGCCCCACTTCCGTTCTATGATGATGAATCTCCTCTGTGATTCCGGAATCAACTTTAGCTTTGTCTTCTAATTTCTGTATGGATATATATATTTACCTCTTTTACTCTATAATATTTCCTAGTGATCTAAACATCACATCAGATTTATTTTTTAATAATTATGTTTTTTGTTCTTTTTTTTCTTCTTCATGTTAAAATTAATTCTAAAATATCTTTTCCGCATTTATTAGTAAGTTAGACCAATCTTTCGCTCTCAATTTAATCAAACATAAGAAGGATTTACCATCCTTTCATCAAATTAGAGTAATAAAGATAAAACTCATTATTTCATCTGAAATTCGTTACAAGAATATATGGATATATTACTTATTAAAAGACTTTTCACACTCCTTTGAAGCCTTCGGAGGAACTTCATTGTCTACCTAAGCACTAAAGACGACATGGATGAAACATCAACAAATGCTATACAAAAGTAGTCAAGTGTATCTGAGTATAGGGAGGGATGATCGTGAAAATACAATACATTTTAATAACTATAACAACAATAAAATCCTTAACTATCTTCCTGACCAAACACCTAAAACTGGTTCCGCATAACTGCTTTGAAAATCAATTTTAGACTGGTCAAATGCGCCTGGACTACTCAAAACATCTAAAGCCCATATGTGTGCATATGAATCATTCGCTAATCCCATACCAAGATGACGAACTGGAGGATATCCAACCCACTTAAAATTATGAAATAAGAAAGGTTGAACCATCACAACTCGAGACGGGAAATAATAGACTTCATTGGGATTTGCCATCCCTGGCCACAGACAGAAGCTGCTAGGAGCACAGATCACTGTCTTCGCTCTTGCTAAGATCATCAAAGACTCTATCGCATGACCTCGTCGAACTGCAATTCTTGCCTCTGGAAATAGCTTGGACAAATGATCAACAAGTCCTTGACTCAGATGAATACAATTTCCTACACTAACAACGTCAGCCGAATCACCTTCACTAAGATAATCCAATGGCTCTGACAGAATATATATCGTTTGAACATTTTTCCCTTTCAATAATAGATTATACACATGGAATGGTATGAATCCATACCATGAAAAAGCATGAATATCCTTGCATCGAAATAATATCGCTACATCTGGTATGAAGGGTAATGGTGATGTGATGGAAGAAGCTTTATCATTCTTCTCATGAAAGGTTTTGATGTCAATGGACATTCGATCTGGATGAGGGAACTCTTCATCTAATGCTTTATTCATAAGCTGTCGAATGAGTAAAGGTCGTTGATTCCATGCACCAGAAAAGGCGAAGGGATAAGGAAAAAGCTTCGGGCATGTCTTCAGAAATAAATTAGCACTCTCCTCGCTACTTGGCGCAGGATTAGGATGTTCGAAGATTCTTTCAAATCTATTAAAGAAAGAAATATTTGTTGGGTTAAAGATCTTCATAGCTAAATGATGTCTGGCGATATCAGCACACGCCACAGCCTGATTAAGAGGACATATTTAGGAAGGACATTAAGAGCGGTTAGAAATCCTACCTCAAAGTACCAACAGATTCGATTTCCCATCTGATTCAGTGTCAAAGGAAATGACGTGAAAAATACAGACTGATTGTTCATCACTCGATCCATGTCAAGATAGGGCACTTCTTTGAATGGGAGATAAGTCCGATTTCCTCGAAGAACTTTCGCCACATGTTCAATTTCATGAATCTTCTCATTTAGCAAACCATGAACGAGAGTAAGACAGAAAATAGCAATCACGGAAAATCGAAAGAAGAACATGTTCATTATTTATAACTAGTCTATCTAACGAACCATCTAACAATGGGCCTCACAACGGAAGAATAGAAGCAGAATCTGCAGCGTATTATTATAGAAATTTACTGTGCGTATATAGTGCCATATAAAAAGAACAGGTTTCTTTCTCACACGTTAACAATGAAGAGGAGGAAACACTCAACGACACTTTTCCTCAACCAAGAGGAGGGGAGTCACAGATTACATTTGTTCTTTTGGTAGAGATACAATCAATCAATCTATGTTAAGAAAATGATGAAAAGTTCTGTTTTCCCAGAAGATATTTTGAACCAAAGAAATGGTAAATTCTTTCAACAATCATCAAACAAAAGAATCATAAATGATGAAGAGCAAGGAGTTGATCGAAAGCTCCAACGCTTCCCACCAACAGAAATTAAGTTTAAGGAAAGTCAAAAGCAGTTAATTAGTCCAAAAGATTCATCCACAATGAAATTCTTTTCAGATGAAGGAAAAACTAACTTTAACAATAATAAAACAAACTTTCAAGAAGTTGGGAAGCTTCAATTTCGAGAATTTTCGAAGCCTTCTCTAAAATCTGATTCAAATGATAAGAAGGTTGAACGTAATAATTGGAGAGAAGAATTATTTGATGGAGGATCAAGGATGTGGGTTCCAACAAACTCAACAAATATTCCAGTCAAATCGGAACTTCCTGTTAAAAAAATTTCAGATAGAACTTATCGAGTAACGAATGGACCTATTCCAAAGGGAACAGCAACCATTCTTTATGATCAATCAGCTGTCATGGAAATGTTCCGCATCTTAGGAGAGAGAGATTAATGGTACTAAGTATAAGGTGATGAAGGTATTTGGCAACGGCGTTTTGCTCAGAAGAACGGAGTAGAGTAGAACTATCAGTTGAATTTTTTTCTAAATTTCTTTTCCTTCAATATTTATTTTTAATAGATGCACATAGATTTATTTATTGTCTTCATTCATTTCTCTGTAGAAATGAGAAAAAGACATTCTTAAGAGATTCGAGAGAGAATACTTCTAGATCTGTTCAAAATTTATAGAGAAAGGTGTATCAATCCATTTTTTTCTTAGTTTTCATTTCGAATATATGCATCAATTCATTTCTTTTAGTAAAATAAATCTATTAATGAAAGTAATTAAATTAACTTCATTCATGTTTTTTCTTCTTCCATCTTCATATATATAACTAGATATTCTTTTGTCCTACTCTAGAAGTAATTACAATTTCTCTCATTGATTCGGAAGGACCGAATCCAATACAAATCAAATGAGCCAAAAAAAAACAAACACCTGAACAAACAAATTCTTCTGTATTCTATTTTACTTTTTATTTTCAATGAGATATTCAATATAATCTATCTCCTATTTCCTATACTAATCGATAATGATCATAAATTTCATAAACATATTGACCTGACTTGGTTTGACGAAAGTAATCACTATCACGACGGATATCAGCATCTCTTTTCAATAATTCATTAAAGGTTTTGGTATATTTACCTTCACAATAATTAGGATGTTGAATTAATGGTGAAAATAATGATGCAATAGCAACATCAGATAAACCGATTGTATCACCATTAATAAATTTACCTTTCCTTTCATCAATATAATGATCTAATCGTTCTACTGCACGAACTAAATCATCATGACACTTTTGTACTGTTGGAGTATCTTTAATATTAAACATTTTCATCATCGTTTTCACCATCATATTACCAAGAAATAAACTCCAAAGTAAGCGAATAAACCATCCTCTTCCATTCATACAAAGTTCATTGAATAAGTCACGGTTTGACTCTTTCAAGATATGAGTATAGACGGCACGTCTTGCTAATGGTCCAATTTCATTGTCTAAACGATCTTTGAGCTCTGGATCAATGGTATCGTGAGGAAAGGCATGTTGTGCGATGGACCAAGAGTCGAGTAACACATCACCATTAGGAGTAATTGCGAATGGTACAGCAGTCGCACGAGCAGAGAGGTCCCTTCTCTTCGCTTTCTTAATATCCTCTTCTGATAATTGACCGCAGGAGGATTTTGAAACCTCTTCTTTCACAGAAGTCGTGCGAGAAGAGTTTGATAAGTATTTCTTATCTCTTCCGACTCTAACAGATAAAGCAGGAAGAACATGTTGTCCAGGTGCAAAACCATGTTCACGAAAAGGAATCTTCGCTAATCTTAAACTCCAACAAGCTAATTCACAAAAATGTGAAAATTGAATGGTAATAACTTGATACTTGTTCGTATCTTTTGCCACTTTGAAGTAGTTTGGACAAAGCCATTTTGCTAAAGTAACATAGAACGACATCTTTCTTTCAACCCTTTTTTTTTTCCTTTTCAACCTTTCAACTGCTTCAATTCAATTAAATTATGACGAATCACCAGAAGATTTGATGAAGTAAAAGAGCGATCAACTAAGAACACTTCCTTGTGTAAAGACTACCTAAAATACTCTCTATAAACAAGACTCTCGATAAAATAGATCTCGTTTGTGTTTTATGCACTGTTTTGTTCTTGCATTAGAGTGCACATTTTGCACTGCAATTGAGCTGCCTCTTCTTCGCTTCATTCATCCACCTCTGGTAATTGATCACCCCAACCGCCGCCTTTTAACCTCGAGCCATTCGGTAGTCTTGTAACTATTCGTCTTCTATTTATCTTCGATTGTCTTCATTGATCATTGAATCTGAAAAATGTATCCATCCATTCGTGTTGCAATGAGAAAATCTCAAGGGTTTTCAAGCTCTTTACTTCGTCATAAGAGTACACAAATGTTAGAACGTGATGAAGTCTTAAAGTATCTCTCAACTCCTCCTTATACTTTACCAAATCGTCCAAAGATTGTTGCACCACCAATGGTTTATATTAGCGGTGAAGAAATGACCCATTATACCATGCAACTCATGTAAGACTTTATCCGCCATATTCCTATTGATGTCATTAATTCTTTGACATGATAGTCTCGAACAATGGATTAAGCCACATATGGATATTAATACATGGGAATTCTTTGATCTATCTTGTAAAGCTCGTGATGACACCAATGATCAGGTGTTAAAGGATGCCGTTACAGCAGGAAAAAGAGTCTGCTCCATCTTTAAAGAACCCACCATCACCCCAACAGCACAACAAGTCAAGTCTTTGGGACTTAGAAAAGCCTGGGGAAGTCCTAATGGTGCAATGAGAAGAGGATGGAATGGTATTACCATCTCTCGTGACACCATTCATATTGAAGGTGTGAAGTTAGGATTTGAACGACCTGTCTTATTCGAGGTACCCTTCCTCATCTCCGACTTCTCCCTCATCTTATTATATGTTGAATTTCTTCTCTCGATTAGCGTCACGCTGTGGGTGGTGAATACGGTGCTGGATGGAGAGCTGTCGGTGCTGGTCGTCTCTTAACTACCTTCTTCCCTGATGATGGATCTCAACCACTCTTTTGCGATGATCGTGTTTTAGAAGATAGTAATAATGTGGTTGTCACCTATCACAACCCATTAGACAATGTTGCTGACCTCGCTCATCACTTCTTTAAACGTTGTTTAGAGGCTAAAGTTACTCCATATGTTGTTACAAAGAAGACTGTGTTCAAGTGGCAAGAAGGATTCTGGGAAATCATGAAAAATGTCTTTGATCAACACTATAAGTAAGCCTTTTTGGGTTTGATTGAATTTCAAGATCTAATGATCACCTCTCTTAGGCAACAATATATTGATGCAGGTATCTTAAAAGACGGTAAATTACCTCATCTTATCTCTGACGCTGCTACTATGCAGGTATGATCACCTCCTTCTTTGCATTGATTGTATATGTTTTAATATTATTATTACTATTTAGATCATTCGTTGGACAAAGGGAGGTTTTGGTATGGCAGCACATAACTACGATGGTGATATGTTAACTGATGAAATTGCACAAGTACATCGTTCACCAGGATTTATTACATCAAATCTTATTGGTAAAAGAGAAGATGGTACAGTTATTAAAGAATTTGAAGCTTCTCATGGTACTGTAGCAGATCTTTGGATTGCTCATAAGAGTGGTCGTGAGACCAGTATGAATCCTCTTGGTTTAGCCGAAGCTTTATTAGGAGCTTTGAATCATTCTGCTGATATTTTATCTGGTAAAAGTAAATTAGGAACAGGTAATAGTGAAGATGCGAAATTAGATCCTGAAGTGAAGAAACAGACTGATGCAATCTATCAGTTTACCTCTACTTTGAGATTAGCTCTTCATAATACCTTCAGATATGGACAAGGTACGAGAGATATGGCTGGTCCTGAAGGTCTTACAACCGAGAAGTTCGTTGATAAGGTGAGATAGACTCTATGTGGTCGAGTTTGCTCTGATTAATCATTTATGTGATTTAGGTGGCCTGGAGATTGGGTCGATATATGGCTGCTAACTATGATGATGTATCGAAACAAGATATTGTTATTCCATTACGTTCATTCCGTCGAAACTGTAAGGATCATCTATTTTCGTTGAAATTAGTTGATTCTAATGAATTTCCTTGTAGATGATGTCGATCAAACAAAGTTACGAGAATTATTCAATGAGTATGATGGTAATAAAGATGGCAAATTAGAGATTAAAGAAGTGGAAGCAATGTTGGTGAAATTAGGTGTTGCACCAATGATTGACCCATTAAATCGTGGTTCAGCATCAACTGATCGTGTTTCACGTGCGGCTATTGCAGAAGAATCCAAGAACTAATGGGTAGAATCAAGAACTAAAGAGAGATAAGATAAGAAAAGATGAGAATAGCTGCGAACGTAAAATTTTGTGTAGGGGTTGAACTACTATAGTTTTAAAATGAGATCTTTGGGTGTGATTATTTAATATAACATGACCTTTTAATTTTAATCGATGAGAGTTACTAAAATGATCTGAGGAGAAAACTAGAGTTAACTAACGTGCCTATAGAAGAACCTTGATCAGTCTATGCAGATAAACGGTATACTTCCAAAGTCTCCCTCATGATGAAAGTCTGCGCACTTGAATGCTAACTTCCAGATTTCCATGAAACTGTCAAAAAGAAATCCTTCAGATTTCTATAATAATTCCTGATAATTGGATGGATTTTCTTCCAAACCAAACATCAATCGAGAATTTGTCAAGAAAAATCTTGTCAACCTTCTTGGACATCTGATCCTTCATCTATCATCTTTTTGAGAACCTCTCAGTGTATGTTTCATATCTTTATCAGAAGAATGAGTTCAAACAGTGCCTTATATCGTCCAAAGATTGCTAGTTCTATTACTGAATTAATTGGTGCTACACCAATTGTTCGTCTTGGTCGTGTCGCGCAAGACAATGAAGTTGTTGCAAATATTTTGTTAAAGTTAGAATCCTTAGAACCATGTTCTTCCGTCAAAGATCGTATCGCTAAGAGTATGATTGAGGAAGCTGAGAAGCGTGGTGATATCAAACCTGGAGAAACCATCTTAGTTGAACCAACCAGTGGTAATACTGGTATTGGTCTTGCTATGGTTGGTGCTGCTAAGGGATATGAAGTTGTTCTTTGCATGCCTGCTACCATGTCTATTGAACGTAGAGTCATGCTCAAGGCCCTCGGTGCAAAGCTTATCCTCACTCCTGGTGACAAAGGTATGAAGGGTGCTATCGCCAAGGCCACTGAACTTAAGGAAAAGTACGGTGAAAAGGCATTCATCCTTCAACAATTCAACAACTCCGATAACCCAAAGATTCATCGGTAAGAGGAAAAATTCCTTCATCAATTTTGATTACTTTACTGATTACGTTGTTGTTAATTTAGTGAGACTACTGGACCAGAGATCTGGGAACAAACTGAAGGTCAAGTTGATATCTTTGTCTCTGGTGTTGG
>VFQN01007450.1_pt1 | contig 11789 bp, 12 predicted proteins | sample 3512371 | NCBI WGS metagenome assembly VFQN01 (sample SAMN10412370, study PRJNA504923) | tailings metagenome | isolation source: Replicate 2 from Balatoc abandoned mine | place: Philippines: Itogon, Benguet | collected 2017-08-28
AGCCCTCGGGAGAGTAGTTCTCACCGCTGCGGGCGATATCGCCGAGGTCTCCGGCGAATTCGTAGCGTTGCCCACTGCGACTCTCGGCGATGACGCTGCGCAGGTGCGGGAGGGTCTCGATCGACAACTCACGGGGGTTGGAGACGTTGGAGAAGTTGAGACCTAGCAAATGCTCCTGGAGTTCGTGCAAGTAGTTGCGACCGCGGAAGGAGTCGGTGGCGATTAATACGTTGGCCTCGGTGAGAGACAGCCCTTCCTCGATCTCGCGGGCGGTCCAGACGAGGTTGAGCGGAACCGCGATGGCCCCGAGACGCATGGTTGCGTAGAAGACTGTCACCCACTCGGTCGTGACGCCGAGGAGGAAGGCCACGCGGTCGCCCTTACGGACGCCCGCGGCCTGTAAGCCCTCGGCTAGCGCCGCTACCCTGCGTCGCAATTCGAGGTAGGTCAGCCGCTCCTCGACGTCGCTGGAATGGTAGACGAGAGCCTCTCGGTCCCCCCACTCCGCGCACGAGTAGTCGAAGATCTGGTTTACGGTCTGGCCAAGTGCTTCTTGATACATGAATCTCTCCCGTCGACCTTTACTTGTCTGTCCATCGCGGTTGACGCCCTTCGAGGAACGCGCGGGGCCCCTCTTGCGCGTCTTGGCTAAGGTAGACGCCCTCGAAGAGGCGCTCGGCTTGCGCAAAGCCGTAGGCCGAGGTCGGCTCGGTTACCGCATAAACCATCTGCTTGCTGGCCCGTACGGTCAGTGGGGCATTGGCAAGGATTGAGCGAGCCAACTCAGTCGCGGTGGCTCGCAGGTCGGCGAACGGCACAACCTTGTTGACAAAGCCCAGTTCGTAGGCGCGGGCGGCCGAAATGCTGTCCCCGGTCATCAGCATCTCCAAGGCCACGCGGGGCGGGATCAGCCACGGCAACGGAGCAGCCCAGGGTGCTCCGCGGCCCCACTTCGCCTCGCTGATGGCGAACGTCGCATGGTCAGCCGCGACACACAGGTCAGCCATCTGGGCAAGGAGGAAGCCGCCACCGAGCGCGACCCCGTTGACCGCGGCGATAACCGGTTTGTCCAGCTGGAAGTTGCGGTTGAGCTGCGGGAGGAAGTCCGCTGGAGGGACAGCCAGTTGAGAGGAGGACATCTCCTTGAGGTCGCCCCCGGCGCAGAAGGCCTTGTCCCCGGTTCCTGTGATCACGGCGACCCCGGCAGCACCGTCGTCCCGGAACTGGCGAAAGGACTCCCACAGCGCGGCTCGCGCGGTGCTGTCCAATGCATTGGCGGCCTCTGGGCGGTTGATAGTGATCCAGCCGATCCCGTGCTCGTCGCGCTCGTAGCGCAGATCCTCGGTCATTCTCAGCCTCCTTCCCCCAGGTAGGGGATGTGCTCGTCAGCCATGTCCCACAGCACCCGCCCGAGCGGTCGTTCCTGCTCCTCGGCGATGTGGCCGACCAGGCCGGCGCAGCGACCGATGAGGGCGAAGCCGCGCACGATCCGGTGGGAGAAACCAATGTCGGATAGGACCGCTGCCACGGCGCCCGTGGCGTTCACCGTGACATGCCGGCCTTTGAGCTCGTCCATGACGCGGCTGAGTGCTGTCAAGATCTCCGCGTGCTCGCCGCTCACACCATGCTCTTCGGCGATTGCGAGGAGCTTTGGGGTGCGGGGGTCGTCCGGGCGATGGATGTGGTGACCGAAGCCCGGGACCGGACGGCCCGCCGCGAGCAGCTCGGAGAGCCGGTCGCGGGCGAACTCCTCGGCTGTGGTCTCGCCACGCCGCACAAGGTCCGCGCCCTCCTGCAGCATCTGCGCCGACTCCTCCATCACCCCGAGGAAGGCGCTGCCGGCCCCGAGCAGCCCACCGGCGACGGCCGCCTGCATCGCTTCGGGGGAGCTGGAATAGATCAGTCGGGCGGCGATCGAGCTGGGGGTCAGCCCGTGTTCCATCACGCCGACCAGACATGCGTCGACCACCGCCTTCTCGCCCTCGGTGGGGAACCGGCCCCTCAGGTGGAAGAACACCATGCTGGTGAAGTCGGTCGACCCCATTAGGTCGTCGACCAGGCTCCTCCCGCGGACGTAGATCTGATCGACCGTCGAGGTGGCGATCTGGGTACCGATGCGATGGTCCGTCACTGCTTCTCCTTGGATTGCTGCCGGTGGACGCGATGCCACGAAGGCCTCGCGGGTATTCGTCAAATAGCCTCGACGACCGTTGCCGTCGCCATGCCCTGTCCGATGCACATGGTCTGGAGGCCGTAGCGGACGCCTCGCCGGTGCATCTCGTGCACCAGAGTGGTCATCAGACGGGTGCCGGAGCATCCGGTGGGATGACCCAGGGCGATCGCCCCCCCGTTGACGTTGACCCGCTCCAGCGGGACCCGCAGCTCTCGCTGCCAGGCCAGCACGACGCTGGCGAAAGCCTCGTTGACCTCGAACAAGTCGATGTCGGAGGCCTCCAGTCCCGCGCGATCGAGCACCCGCGTGGTCGCCTCGATGACGCCGTGCAGCATCATCACCGGGTCCACCCCAACCACCTGGGTGGCCAGGACCCGCGCCCGTGGTTCCAGTCCCAGCCGTCGGGCGACGTCACGGTCCCCGATGAGGACCGCCGACGCTCCGTCGGTGATCTGGCTGGAGTTCCCGGCGTGGATGAGACCGTCCTCGGTGTACGCGGGCCGGAGTTTGGCGAGTGCCTCGACGCTCGTGTCAGGCCGGACGCCCTCGTCCCGGTCGAGGACGACCGGACCGCCGTCGCGGCCGAGCAGGTGCTCGGCCGGCTGACTCATGACGCCGAAGACCTCCTCGGTGAAGACGCCGGTGTCCCACGCGCGAGCGGCGCGACGATGACTCTCGACGCTGAACTCGTCGAGCTCGTCACGGGTGAGCGACCAGCGGCGAGCGATCATCTCTGCCGCAAGGCCTTGGTTCACCAGCTCATAGCGCTCGGTGACGGTCGGCGAGGGGCCGACTCCGGCGGCGTCCGAGCCCAGCGGGACGCGGCTCATGGATTCCACTCCGGCTGCGAGCACGAGCGACTGCTGGCCAGACATCACGGCTTGGGCGGCGAAGTTGAGTGCCTGCTGGCTGGAGCCGCACATTCGATTCATCGTCACGCCCGGCACGCTGTCCGGGAAGCCCGCGGCGAGGACCGCCATCCTTGCGACGTTGCGCCCCTGCTCGCCGATGGCGTTGACGCAACCCACTAGGACGTCGTCGATCTCACGAGGATCGACCGCGTGCCGATCGACCAGCTCGCGAAGGGTCAGTGCGAGCAGTTCGTCGGGGCGGGTGTCGGCCAGTGCGCCGTTCCGTTTGCCGAGGGGGCTGCGCACCGAGCCGAGGATGTAAGCGTCTGCCATGAGGTTTCTCCTGCTCCTGGATGGTTCATCGCAGGGCCGAGTGGCCCAGCAGGGCATGGCCCATCTGAAGGATCTGTATCTGCGAGGTGCCTTCGGGGATCGTCGCTTCGCGAGCGTCGCGGAAGATCCGCTCCACGGGTGATTCCTCCATCAAGCCGGCTCCACCGTGCACTTGCAGTGCGAGCGAGGCGGCCTTGTTCGCGGATTCGCCGCAGTAGTACTTAGCCATTGAGCACTCCTGCCTCGCCGAGTCGCCCGCGTCCAGGGCGCGGGCGGCGTGCATGCCGAGGAGTCGGCTGGTCTGCGTCAGGGTGGCGATCTCGACGACCATTTCCTGTACCAGTTGGAACTGGCTCAAGGATTTACCGAACTGCTGACGGGTTGTGGCGAATTTGATCGACTCGTCGAGGGCCGCCTGGCTCAAGCCGACTGCTCCCATGGCCATGTTGAGCCTGCCGACGTTGATCGCCTTCATCGCCGTCGACAGACCTCGTCCCACCTCTCCGAGAACGTTGTCCGCGGGGATACGCATTTCGTCAAACACGAGCTCGCAACTGCTCGTACCCCTGACCGGCATGTGCGGAATGTCGTGGACGGCGTAATCGGACTCGGTGCCGTCGACGAGAAACGCAGTGATCCCGTTCGGTCCGGCCTCCGGGTCGACCGTGGCCATGACGATGCCGACATCGGCGTGGAGCGCGTTCGTGATGTAGATCTTGCGGCCCTGCAGCACCCAGAAGTCACCCTTCTGGCTCGCACGGGTCCGCAGCGCCCCGGCGTCGGATCCTGCGTCCGGCTCCGTCATCGCGAACCACGCACGGCGTCGTCCGGAGAGGAGGTCAGGCAGGAAGCGGCTCTTCTGCTCCTCGGTGCCGACCGCGGAGATCAGGTACGGAACGATGGTGAGGATGTTCAGCGTGGTGCGCAGCGACCCCCAGCACCGGCCGGCCTCCTCCATCAAGATGGCGAGCATCGAGTAGCTGATGTCGTCGCCTCCGTCGTCGGTACTCACTAGGCCGCCGACGTAGCCGAACTCGCGAAGTAGGGGCAGGATCTCCCACGGAAACGTCCGGGCCTGCTCGTGCTCGGCGACGAGCGGAGCGACCTTGGCCTCCAGGAAGGATCGGACGGAACGCTGCAGATCGAGCTCTTCTTCAGTCAGCATGGTCATGTGGGGGTGTCTCCTTTATCGGAAGGCGTGGGTGTCGACGAGCATGGGGGTGGTGATTACCTGGATTACGGCACCCTCGTGATTGACGAGTCGGCGCTCCACGATCAGGACTCCTCGGGAGGGGTCGCTGGTCGGGCGCAGTTCGGTGATCTCGGCCTTGACGTGCACGGTGTCGCCGATCCGCAGGGGGTTGACGAAACGGCAGTCGACGCCGAGCAGGGCGATGAGCGACTCCTGCAGAGAGGTCGACAGGGCGGTCCGGGTGAACAGGCCCGAGGCGATCGCCGCACCGAGCAGCCCGTGCGCGATCCGGGTGCCGAAGGGCGTCGCGGAGGCTGCCACCTCGTCGGTGTGCAGGGCGTTGAAGTCGCCGGACAGACCGGCGAAGGCGACGACGTCGGCCTCGGTCACTGTACGGCGCGGAGAGGTCGTCGTGGTTCCCACGGCCAGGTCGTGGAACTGGCCACCAGCCTGTTCGGTCATGTGTATCGCCCGCCCGATACGTGGATCACGTCGCCGGTGATGAACGAGGCCTCGTCGGAGGCGAGGAACGCGATCGTGGACGCCACGTCCTGGGGGAGGCCGAGCCGGGGCACCGAGTTGTGCGTCTTGGCCAGCTCGACGAGCAGGTCGTGCTTCGGGTGGCTCTGCACGGCGGGAGTGTCGATCAGACCCGGAGCAACGGCGTTCACGGTGACCCCGCGCTTGCCGAGTTCCTTGGCCAAGGCCCGGGTCAGACCGACGACGCCGGCCTTGGCGGCCGCGTAGTTCGCCTGGCCGGGATTGCCCAGGTAGGCCCGAGACGCCACGTTCACGATGCGCCCATGCGAACGTTCGATCATGCCCGGAACGACAGCTCTTGAACACACGAAGGTCCCGAAGAGACAGACGTCGACGACTCGACGAAAGTCCTCATCGGACATCTTCACCAATGGCGCGTCGATGGGGAAGCCTGCATTGTTCACGAGCACGTCGACGGCTCCGCCGCTCGCAGCTACCTCGGCCACGAGTCCGTCCACCTGACGTCCGTCGGTGACGTCGGCGACGGACGGCTCCACTAGGAGGCCGTTAGCAGCCAACTCATGGGCTACTGTGGTGACGGCCTCCTCGTCGATGTCGACCAGTATTACCCGCCGGCCGCCGGCCGCCAGCCGTCGGCCGATCTCGCGGCCGAGACCACCCGCACCGCCGGTCACCAGTGCCACACGCGAGCTCGTCATCTTCTTCTCCCTGCATCCTGAGTTGTCGTCGTGGGCCGGGCTACGAGGACGGCATAGGGAAGCCGGACCGACCGGCCCCGCTCGTTCGGCACCCGGTCGAGCCATTGCCGCATGTGTACGTCGTCGCTGATCTCACCGAGGTCAAGGACGGCATTAGCGGGCAGGTCCGCGGCCACGCAGCGTTCCACCCATGCGTCGCGGTCGGCCCGGGCGAACTCGTCGGCCAGGTCCGCGTTGAGTCGCTCGGCGTGGTGGCAGCGGCCTCCATAGCTGGAGTACTCCTCGCGCTCCAGCCAGTCTTCGCGACCCAGCACCCGGCAGAGGCCGCGCCAGAAGCGGTCCTCCATACAGGCCACGGCCAGCCAGGAGCCGTCTCGGCATCGGAAGACGTCATAGGCGCCCCGGGACATCAGCTCGGCCTTGGTCGGTCCGCCCCGCTCGTCGTACTCGGCCATCCTCGGCTCGGACAACTTCAGCGCCGCAGCTGCCAGCGGCACGTCGAGCCTGGAGCCCACGCCTGTCTGTTGGCGGAGCAGCAGCGCCGCCAGAATGCCCTGAGTCGCAAAGAGGCTGCCGGCGAGGTCCGCGACGGGGACACCCCCACCCGGATAAGGCTTCCCGCTTGGCTCGCCGCTCATCGACAGCAGGCCACTGGCTGCCAGGTAGTTCAGGTCGTGCCCGGGGCGGTCACGGTAGGTGCCTTCGCTGCCATAGCCGTTGAGGGAGCACACGATCAGCCGGGGAAAGGTCGCCATCATCGAGTCGGGGGCGAACCCCAGCCGTTGCAGCGTTCCGGGTCGGAAGCCCTCGACGAGGACGTCGCAGTCCTTGAGCAGGTCGAGGAGACGGCGACGACCCTCGTCCGACTTCAGGTCCAGTAGCACGACCCTCTTCCTCCGCCCGAGGACGCGGTAGGCGCCGGGCATCATCTCCTGCAGCGGGTCACCGCCGGGAGGCTGCACGTGCACGACATCCGCGCCGAGGTCCGCGAGCATCGAGGTCGCCCACGGACCGGGGATGAGCAGCGACAGGTCGACGACGCGAACGCCGTCCAGTGGTCGGGGACCGTCGATCGTCGTCATCGCTCGTCCTCGGCCTGGTGCACTGCGACGGGCGCGCGGTGGTCCTGGTGCAAGGTGGCCGATGCGATGTCGCAGATCTCGCGGAGTCGTCGCCCCCAGCGCTCGGCGGTGGAGTCGTCGGCGAGCGTGCCTGCCATGGTCAGCGCCGCGACGACTAGCAGTGGTCGGCCTTGATGGAGGACTGGCGCCGCCACCGTGCTGACCCCGAGAGCGAAGCCTTCGCGGTCCATGGCCCAGCCTCGCTCGCGGACTGTCGTGATCTCACCGAGAAACCGCTCGACGTCGGTGACGCTGTGCTCGGTGTGCCGCTGGAGGCCTGCGCTGAGTATCTCCCTCACCAGGGCCGGGTCGTCGTACGCCAGGAAGCATCTCCCGAAGGAGCCGCCCTGGATGGCCAGCGTGCTGCCCAGGGGCACCGTGACTCGCAGCCGGTGGCGCGGCTCGACCTTGTCCACGATGGTGACCCGTTCGCGGTCCATGCGCCGATAGAGGACGAACGTGGCGTCCATCTCGTCGAGGAGGTCCAGGATGTAGCGCTTGATCACGCCCAGGTAACCGATCTGTTCGGTTGCCGCCGACCCCAGCTCTACGAGCCTGATCCCCAGGTGAAGCTTCCGCGTCTCCTGGTCGGACTCGACCAGCCGTGCCTTGGCCATGGTTCGCACCAGGTAGTAGCACGTGGTGCGTGATAGGCCGGTCGTACTCACCAGCTCGGCCAGCCCGAGGGGCCCGTGCTGCTGCAGCGCTTGCAAGATCAGCATGCTGCGCTCGATTGCGGGAACCTGGTAAGCCTTCGCCGTCTGGGCGGCCTCTCCACGGCTCACGGCGTGACGTCCGTCTCGGTGGTCCCGAAGCGGGGCGTACGACTGTCGAGGAAGGCGGCGACGCCTTCGTCCACCTCGCCGGTGGAGAATGCCGCCGCCTGCGCGTAGGACTCCAGCTGCATCGAGGCGTCGAGCTCGGCCTGGTCCTCGCGGTTGATGATGTCCTTGATCATCTTCAGCGCTGCACGGGGCCCGGCGGCGGGCCGGGGGGCCAACTCGACTTCGGCCTCGACGGCCTGTCCGGGAGCGACGACACGGTTGACCATCCCGGCAGCGCGGGCGTCCTCGGCGCCGATCGGTTCGGGCAGGAAGGCCATCTCCTTGGCTCGTCGAGGCCCCACGGCCTGTGTCCACAGGTGGAGCGACCCCAGGTCCGGGAGCAGGCCCGCCCGGGTGAAAGTAGGGTGGAACTGGACGTCCGCACCGGCCACGACCACGTCACTGGCAAGCGCCAGGCTGATCCCGGCGCCGGCACACACCCCGTTGACGGCAGCGACTACCGGGCAAGGGATGGATCGGATGGCGGTCACGACCTCCTGGAAGGCGCGCATCTGCAGGCGCCGGACATCGACGTCGGCCTCGGACAGCAAGGGATACAGCTCCTTGAGATCGCCACCAGCGCAGAACGCCCGGCCCCGACCGCTCAGGACGACCGCCCGGGAGTCCCGCCCCACGGTGCGCAGGGCGGCGGCGAGTTCGGCCATCACCGTCGAGGACAGCGCGTTCAACTGTGCCGGCCGATTCAGCCACACCACCGACAGCGCCTGCGCGACCTCCTCGACGACGATGTTCGGCTCGGGGGATGCGTCCACCGTCATCGGGCTACTTCCTGCGTGAGCAGAGCGGTGGGGATCTGCATACGGCTCATCAGGGCGGCCATCGACTTGCCGGTTTCGTCGAACCTCAGGGTCTGTGTGGCTCCTCCGCCGAGGGCATCGTGCAAGACGACCTGTAAGGACTGGATTCGGGGCAGCTCGTAGACCTGGATGGGGCCGAGCACGACACCGGCGAAGAACGAGCGCAAGCGCTCGGGGGTCACCCAAGTCCGCAGTACCTCGTACTCTGCCGGCCCGAAGGCCATGATCCCGATGTTGGAGATGTCGCCCTTGTCGCCGGATCGGGTGTAGGCGAGCTCGTTGAGTGTGGTCATCATGGACTCAGATCTCCTCGAACGTCACGTTGACGGGCACCATGTCGCGTGGCACGAGCGTGGGCCACAGGGCGATGACCTCCCGCGGCCTCACCGGTGGACCGAAGGCCGTACCGACCGGCCCGATCGTGCTGACGTGGGTCACCTCGCGGTTAACCATGGCGGCTTCCTCCCGGCTGGCTACCCGGGCCGTGACCCGCAGCTCGATCTCCTCGGGGTCGCGTCGCGGTCGCCGCGCCAGCGGGCCGGCCAGGGCGTCGACGCCGACCCGGTCGAAGCGAAGCTCGCGAGGCGTCACCCCGACGATGTCCAGGCGCTTGCGGATGATCTCCTCGCAGCGGTCGGCCTTGGCCATGGTGTCCGGCCAGGGCAGCAGGACCCGTGCCTCGCCGATCCAGCCGTCGGTGTACCCGATCTGGACCTTGAGCATTTCCGGCCGCTCCCGGCCGCTCATGTCCCACAGGCGCACCCGATCCGGCCCCGTCTCCTCCAGCCGCGTCGTCGTCAGGTCCGCGATGCCGTCAGGCATCCGGTAGTCGGTGGGGTTGTGCGTCTCGTAGAGCAAGTGCTCCTTGATCGTCCACTGGTTGATCAGGCCACCGGTGTCCGGCAGCTTGGAGATTTCGGCGGTGCCATCCTGTCGAAAGTCCGCGATCGGGAAGCCCATGTTCCACGGCTCGGGAACGTTCTTCCACTGCGAGCTCATTCCACCGCAGCAGATCCCGGCGCACTCGATCACGTGCGCCACGGTGATCGCCGCCCCCAGGAGGTCCCAGTCCGCATCCGCGAACGACCAGCCGAACTCGTGCATCAGCGGGCCCACGTAGACCGAGCTGTCCGCGAGGCGGCCGCCGATGACGACCTCAGCGCCCCCGCCCAAGGCCTCGACGATCCCCTCGGACCCGATGTAGGCGTGCGCCGACACGATCCGGTCCGCGATCTCGTCGATGGACCGCGCTCCGGTCTCCATGTTGGCCAGGGACACCCCCGCCTGACGGAACTCCCCGATCCGCGACGTCAGGTCGTCACCGGTGACCGCGGCGACCCTCAACTGCGTCAAGTCTGCGTCCCGCGCCACGCGGAGGACCTGCTCGGCTGCGGCCTCACAGTTGGTACCACCGCCGTTGAGCACCATCTTGGTGCCGTTGCCGTGTGTGATGGGCAACAGCGCCTGCATCCACGGCACCACGTCGGGAATGTAGCCCTTGTCGGGGTCCCTGCGCTTCGCCCGCTGCAGCAACGACATGGTCAGCTCGGCGAGGAAATCGAAGCCGAGGTAATCCAGTTCCCCGCGCTTGGCGAGGTCGATAGCGGGTTCAAGCAGATCTCCCCAGTAGCCGGATCCTGCTCCCATGCGCACGGTCTTCATGAGTTGACCCTTCCCATGTGGTGGTTGCGGGTGGCGTCATTGATGGCGTCGAGCTCGCCCAGGTTGGCGGTGAGGCCGCCGTCGACGACGATCACGTGGCCAGTGACGTACCGCGCATCAGGCGAGACCAGGTAGTCCACGGCTCCTGCCATGTCGTCCACGGTCCCGAAGTCCTTGATCCCCGACTGAGCGATGAATCGTTCGCGGAGGAACTCGTACTGCGAGCCGCCGTAGATGCGCGAGGAGTCGGTCTCGAAACCACCCGGACGCACGCCGTTGACCGTGATCCCTCGGGGACCGAGCTCGAGCGCGAAGGCGCGCACCAGGCTCTCCACGGCAGCCTTCGCAGCACCCAGCAGACCGTGGCCGGGCATGTAGTGGCTGCTGTCGACACCGCTGATGGCGACCACACGTCCGGGTCGTCCGTCCATGAGCGGCACTGCCTGCTGGACGCAGCGGACGAAGCCGTTGACGCTCAGGCGGAGAGTTCGTTGCACGTTGGTGTCGTTGAGCTCCAGCAGCGGCTTGAACGCCGTTGCCGCCGCGTTGTTGACCAGGACGTCGAGCCGGCCGAACTGGGCCTGCACGCCGTCGAACATCGCGTCGATCTCCTCGGTGCTCTCGAGGTCGGCCTGGATCGCGATGGCGCGCGCGCCCAGCTGCTCCAGCCTCTGCACAGACTCCTGTGCCAGATCGGCGTTGCGCCGGTAGTTCACCACGATGTCGTGACCGGACCGCGCGAGGTGCTCGGCGATCGATCGGCCCAGTCCTCTCGAGGAACCGGTGATCAGAGCGACCTTTCGCCCGCCCTGGCCGGTCTCGTCTGGTTGGGTCATGTGTTCCTCCTGTGAGTTCTCATCGGTCCGGGTCGCGCGAGCGCGCGGTCATGCTGATGTCTCGTCGGCGTCGTCGGCGAGCACGACCAAGACCGCATCCGCCTCCACCTGTTCGCCGCTGGCGACCAGCACCTCGGCGACGGTCCCGTCAACGGGGCTGGTCACGGTGTGCTCCATCTTCATGGCCTCGAGCACGACCAGGCGCTCGCCGACCGACACGGCGCTGCCCTGGCTGACCAGCACGTCGCGGACCACGCCGGGCATCGGTGCCGTCGCGGACCGGGCATGTCCCTCGTCCTCGGGTGCCGGGAAGCGTGACAGCTCGCCGAGCGTGGTCATGCCGTCCGCGTCGTGGATGTGGACCGCCCCGTCTGCGGCCAGCACGGTGTAGGTCCGCCGGATCCCCGCGATCTCCAGGTCGACTTCGCCAGCTGACAGGTGGAGGATGACCGCGTCGACCCGTTCACCGTCGACCTCGGCGGTCACCTCGCGACCGGCGATAGAGAACCCGATGTCCACGATGGTGTCCTGCACGGCGTACTGCACCCGCTCGAGAGCGCGGTCCTGGGAACGCACGGGAGGATTGTTGCGCCATCGCGCCGGTACCCTAGGCAGCACCGAGTGGTCCTCGGGTGCACGCGCGTGAGCGGTGAGGGCTGCCACGAGGGCGTGCAGGCGCAGCCGCTCGTCCACCACTCGAGCGGCAAGCAGGTCGGGGTGATCGTTGAGGAAGGAGGTCGGCGTGGCGCCGGCCAGGAACCGGGGGTGCTCCAGCACGTC
>VFQN01007452.1_pt1 | contig 11785 bp, 9 predicted proteins | sample 3512371 | NCBI WGS metagenome assembly VFQN01 (sample SAMN10412370, study PRJNA504923) | tailings metagenome | isolation source: Replicate 2 from Balatoc abandoned mine | place: Philippines: Itogon, Benguet | collected 2017-08-28
CGTCACGATTATTATGTTCCTCTTCGTCAATACCTTTTCCGCTTTTATCCCCCGCCCCGATACAACCTACACGATCACCGCCACTAAGCCTAACCAAAAATAACAGTAACAATAATGACGACTTCACGCCAATGACATCAACGCGCACTACGACCACAACGCTTCCATCCTCATTTACTTACTTACAAAGAATTCATCAATACCAAATTTTATTTTTCTTATTAATTAATGTTCAAGTATTAATGAATTATATTAACTTCATATTAGATATATCCTCGTGTAACTATAATAAGGATACTCCCTGCTTTTCATCGAATATGAAAGTTAGTATTATCCAAGGTACATCATTACTACCATTTTTATTAACATTTTTATTATATGATGAAAATCTATTTGTGATCCTAATATGTATTAGTAATTTATTAATAATTTATTTAACATTTGGTACATGGTGGTCATTTTTCCCTAAATTATTAATTGCTTTAATATTATTATTTATGAAATTAGAATACAGAAAATTAAGAATTGAATCATTTTTAATACATTTAACATATTTAAAGATTGTGAAAGAACATGAAAAACGCGAATCCAAAGAAGTTCGTGCAACAATAGGGAATATTACCCATGACCTAAGAACAGTAAGTGCTCTCACACGACAAGCTTTCTTCTCTTAACAATATTTTCTATCTCTTTTACAGCCAATTACTGCGTTTTCATTGGGAATTGAGAATTTGCTAGAGATTTGTTCGCGATTAAAGGCGAATGTCTCAAGTTCTCTTTACAATCCGTTGGCTGAGAGCATTAAAAACTTGCAAAGCACCAATGCTTCATTATTAATGACTTTCAATCGCTGCATCGACTACACGAAAGCGAGCAAAGGCATGAAGCTTGTGCCGAAGTATGAGACAGTGGATCTGAGAGAAGCGTTGCAGTTTCCTATCGAATGCATGAGCAATATTCAAGAGAGAATAGGCATCAAGGTAGAGGCGTTGTCAGAAGAGATCTGCAGTCACATCATCACAGACAAGCAATGGTTGCAAGAGAACTTGTTATGTTTGTTATCGAATGCGGTGAAGTATAGTCCAGATAATTGTGAAGTTGCTGTTCGAGTCAGTTTAGAGGAGTATGAAAGACCACATTCAATGCTTTTGCCTTCTGAAGATAATTCTTCCTCGGTCACACTCTTACCACAATGTCACGTTGACTCTAACCCAAATATTGAAGTTTCTCAAACTGAATTATTCCATCAAAATACTCGACCTATGACTATTTCACATCGGCGTTATCGCTTTCTCCAGATTGAAGTTGCAGATTTTAGCACAACGACTTTAAGTGAGAAAGATATTCAAATGTTTTTTAGTGATCCCCAACAATTACAAAGAATGGCTGGAGGTACAGGCATTGGACTGTATACTTTAGCAAGACGATTAGAAGCATTACAAGGTTATTGGGGTGCTAGTAAACAAAAAGATGGTTTAAATGGAAATATATTTTGGTTTGCGATACCTTTTGAACCTTATCAAGGTAGAAAGTTTAAAGAAAAGGTGAAACCAAGATTAGACGTGAACCATGATGTAGTAGTATCGATTTCAGAGACAGAACATGATTCTTCGAAAGTTGCGAGAGACGAGATGGACGTGCTAAGTCTATTAGTTGTTGATGACTCACCTGCCATCCTCAAAATGTCTTCCATGATGCTCAAGAGACAAGGTCATCAGATCTGGACAGCAGAGAATGGAGAGATCGCATTGAAGAGGATCGAGGAGAAGTGGAGAGTAAGTGGGAAAGGGTTTGACTTGGTGTTGATGGATTTGCAGATGCCAGTGATGGATGGGTTAGAGGCGACTCGTCGGTTGAGGGCAATGGAGTCAGAGGGTCGAGAATGGATGGACAAAGATTGTCGGCAATTGGTTTTTGGAGTTTCGGCGACTTCTGATGAAGCAACGACTGCTCAATCAAAAGAAGTTGGTATGGATGAGTTTTTACCGAAGCCCTTTTCGTTTGAGGATTTATTGGATCGATATCGTCTCGCCACTTGTACTGCTTGCTCTGAAAGGTTATAACAAGACTTAATGGAACAGTCTTTTATTCTATTGAACCATCTTTAACAAAGAAAATATTGAAATACAAAGGGATTATAGAGTGTCTGTCATATCCGGAAGAAACATAATCATGATGAATTATTCCCCTAACATCAGGTCATGTGATGATATCATCACTTCCTATTGCTTATTCCCTACTTAGTGTAGTGTAGTATTATTTCTGGTGTTTTTTTTAACCTTCTCCTTTTGCATTTATTTATTCCTATTTCCAACAATATCATATTTCAGCTCTTTCCTTCTATTTATGCTTGTTGTTGTTTATGCCATTTCAATGATATTGTAACCTTCTCTCTGTTTAGATTATTGATAGATGAATGGTTTTTCTTGTTGTCAAAATATTTATATTCGTTTCTTTTTTGTTTTATAGTTTTTGCCTTGTTGCCCATCCCCTTCCTATCGTCATTTAAGTGATCTTCATGTCAAATAACACAAATTTTTCATATGATTGTAATATGCATATGCTTGTTCTTTTTTGGTTACTATCTCTTCCTATAGTTTCTTTTTCGAGAGATATTAACATTTCTTTTGCTTTGCACCTTTTTCTTGTTTTTCATGGATTTTTTTCTCGACTGGTTAGCCCATGTTCTCAGTCGAACTTGATTCCCACAAGCATGATACATGTACATACCCACTTAATTTACCAACGTCTCACGTCTTCCGACCACAAATCTCCCCGACTCACAGCACGACATGTTTGAGATTAGATATATTTATCTTCGATAAGTGAAGTTTCGTTTTGTCTTCCATTCTATATGATTTAGAGAGTTAACAGCTTTTTGATTGATTTTTATTGTTGAAAATTTGAAGTATATGAAAATTTTCTTTATTTTCCCCTATGTTTTTTTTTCTTTCTTTCTTTCTCACTATTTCATTCGTCCTTCTTTCTGTCGTAGTTATATAATATAAAATCACCTCATCATTCTACACCTCTTCCTACATGATACTTACATCCTAGATTTGGTGCGGTCATTGGTTCGATTTATTTACTCAATTGCTGATAGTAATGACCTTCTATGTGTTGACTATAAAACTGTGCTTCATCAGAAGTCAATGACGGATCAGTGTGGAATATACTCTTTGTTCCAACTGTAACCGTTGGTTCTTTTTTTGTTAAGATCGCCTTCACGGACAATGGTATTGCTTCAGATCTTTCCTTCACTTCTAATCCTAAGATAGCGCCACGACCAGCCTTATTCTTCGGTACAAGCTTTGTTGCAACAGCTTCTCCTTGACTTTTGCTTCGACTCAGAAAATCATCTTTCGAAAAAGTTGCAAGATTAGGAGCAGAAGAAGAGTTTGGTGGAGAATGCTTGACATTATCTGGAAGATTCCATTCAACTGATTTTTTCCTCGTCGATGCAGTGCTCTTAATAGATCCTCCAGTAGGGCTAACTTCGTCGTTGTGTAGTAGTAAAGGAGATGAAGTAGTATTAATCTCATGTCCTGTACTTGAAGTCTTTAATGGGCTTGCAGCAATAGCTTGAGGAATAAGATGAGGTGAACTGTCACTATTATCTTGATCATTGCTTCTCGATGCCTCTTTCTGCCACAAGTCACCGGTCAAGAATAAAGTATTTTCCGGCTTAACTTCAGAAGTTTCTTTCTTCTTAGGAACAAGTTGATGTTTAATTTGCAGTTCTTTCATTGTTCGCACCATTTCATCAATCGTTGCAGATATTTCGGTTTGTTTCGTCTTTGGTGGTGGAGGAGACGATGAACTGAGATGATATTGCTTCAAATACTCTTCTTCCTCCTGCTTATCCGCTTGTTCTTCAAGTTCATTGTTTGCAGAAGGCTTAATATTACTCTTATTCTCATCTTCCTTGATGGTATCAAGCGATTGAGCGGGTTTGCTTGGATATCCAGTGACTTTCTTGGGAATATAAGATTTAGGCAGTGAAGGGGTACTTACTGATGCCACTGTCACCATTGAGGTGCTACTTGCGACATTTGATGTTACAGAAGGAGCATCTACTCTTACAATAGTAGGCTTACTCTTTGGAGCAGGAGGCGGATGGTCGGACTTTTTTACAACAGGTGTTCCGTGAATGAAATCAACATTCTTCACGGCACCGTGTTCATCAAGGAGAGGATGCTGATATAGTGGAGGTGCATCTGCTTCTTCTTGGTACAATGATGGAGGAGGTGGAGGTAACGGGACTGTCCCAGCATTGAGTTTGCTAGTTGGGTTTGCGGGAGTATCGGTGTTACTCTTTACTGCAGCAGGAATAATAGGTGTTATTGGCGGATCGCCTGTTTGCACTTCTAACAGATCTAAAACATCATCGATCGTAACTTTCTTGTGATTTTCTAGATTTAATTGCTTCACAACAGGTCGACCATAAGGTAAAGTCATATCCAAATGTTTCATCCATATTTCACATTTCTCTAAACAATCAACTGAACAATAAAAGATTGACTTATCAATCTCATAAATTTTCTTTTCTTTATAATCAATACGATATCGTGCTTTATTTAATTTTGATTTTGGTAAGGGTTTTGAGCATAATGGATAGCCACAAAGACCTTCAGTGGTTCGCTCTTCTATCACCTCTTCAGCATGTTTTGGTTGGAACCACTGGATACTTTCCTCAAAATCAAGGCCGTCCACATCTTCATCAATTAAAGCAGACGTTAATTCAAAGATCTTCCAATCAACTGCTCGCTTTAAATTTTCAGAAATGTATTGTTGTCTGGCTGCGTTGTTTGATCCTTTGACAATGGAAGAACTGGCTTGGCCCTGAACCAAACCACTCAAAGTTGAGGGTACTAATTGTGATTCATTCATGTCTCTATTAATGTCCCTAGTCCTTTAGTGCTTTTAAGAAGTTGGAAAAAGAAATGAATGAAAATAAACACAGAATCGGTAAATTACCGACAGTATTCCACTCTCTCAAAAATGTTATCGAGGTTACCGGCAAATGTTAATTACCGAATTCTTTACCGGATCCAAAAAAATATTTTGAATTCACTCTTAAACATTGAACAAAACTATTATTATTACTATTATTTAGGCTTAGCTAGAAAAAATTATTAGAGGAATGGTAAAAGATACTCCTACACCATCATCTTCACAGGTTACACCACGGGATAGAACCTTAGAATGTGCGGTATGTGGTAAATTCTTTACTCGAGGGCATTTAGATTTAACTCGGCATATGAATGCTGTAACATTACAACATTTATTTTCAAAAGAATTATCCAACGATTTCCCTATAGCATGTAATTATGGTTGTGGTATATATTTTATGTCTGAAGAACATTTATTACAACATCAACAGAATACGACCTGTGGAAGAACAAAAGGCAGTAAAAAGATTAGATCTTTCCATGATGATTTATTTGCTGATATTACCAATAATAACAATAGTCATAGTAGTATTCCTTTATCGACACCTATGAACGTAAACTCTAACAGTCATTTTCAAACCCCTATAAGTGAGATACCTCCTTCATCGTCATCGATGAAAATATCACCGAATTTAACTTTACAACATCCTGAAAATATTATAAATTCTACTGAATTAACCCATAATAATAACAATACTTCTATTACTGAAGTAATAAACAAAAGTGCTTTTAATAATGAGCATTTACTGACAAAAGATCCAATTACTAATCCCTCCGAAGATACTCGACAAATTTCCCTACCTCCCGTAATCTTCGAAGAAAAATCTGAATTAGAACAAAGAGAAATGGAGCCCATGTCTCTTACTGAAAGAAATGATCTGTTACCTCACGATGTATCTGTGGAAGGCATCGGAGAGTTAAAAGGATCATTAGATAAAGAATGTAGTCCAATTGAACCAATTTCTAGACTCGCTGTAGAACCAGTAAACCTTTCAATAGAAACATCTTATAACGGTGATGTTATTCCTGAGATTTCTAATATTGAGACGCCGTCAAGTAGAAGAAGTGATAGCAAGACAATGGAGTGTATGGTTTGTGGAAAGCTCTTTCCTCGCGGACCGATCGATTTACAACGCCATGCTACAGGTAACATGTCTAAATTAAGTATTTAAAATTTTTTATCACTCATGATCTTTCTAATTTGTAGCTGTGACATTAAAGCACCTTGTTTCGAAAAAGAAATCCAGTCATTTTAATTTTGGTTGTGCACGATGTGGATTATTTTTTACAACTGCTGATCATCTAACCATGCATGATACCTACTCCACTTGCAATCCATCATTAGTATGGCCTCATTTTGCTGAAACTATGTCTGGATTGAGAGCAATTCCCAAGTCACAGTTAGGAGAAATGCCGATACCTCCGCCAATATCTACGCCAACAATGGGTGGGACAACTCCTGGCAGTGTTAGCGGCAGAAAGTCCCTCGCTAATACTGGAAATAGTAGTAGTGGTGGAAATGCGATGATGTCACCTTATCCAACGAAGAGAAAGGAGTCTTTCTCACATAAGAATCATGAAGATTTCATTTTTACTCCTTTGACAGGCACTGGCAGAGTTACAAGAGCTCATTCACATCAGTTTGATAATCCGCCAACCTTTGGTAGCACACCTGGAAGTGGAGGTGGAGCAAACTCATTTACTGGTAAGAGGAAAAGACAGCTGATGACAATTGATTATGAGAATATTCGTTCGAAGAGAACAAAATATATTATCCCTAACGGTACGTGATGATGATCACTCCAATTGATTCTAATTTTGTGCTTTGTTTCTAGAGAGAAAAACATTTTTTGCAATTATATCATTATTGATTGATCCTCAGTTAGTTAATGCTGAAGAAATCATCACTGAAGACAATTATGAACAATTTATTCCTCAAGAACATTCTGCTTTGATTGAAAAGCTGAAAAGGTGAACTTATTTTTTTCTCTTTAAATCACGAGCTTATCCTTAATTTTCTTGCTTGGAATAGTCTATTGCAGTATACAGTTTAACTGTATCATAGTAGGATTGTTTGAAGGTCAATACACATTTTCCCTCTACAAGTTGAAGTACAATAGTTTGAAAATCGTATTTTCTTGTTATAGAAATTGCTTTTTTGAATATTCTTAAAAATCGATGTTTTTAAGAACAAATAAAAAAACCGGTGCACAATCTTCTTTGATTGTTCATTGGTCTTCAGCACTCCTTGCGTTTCTTTCCACAAAGCTCTTGAGAAAAATGATTCGCAATTTACGTGTTGCAGCTGGTATTTGCCCAAAAGTTCTGCAAAGACGAACGGTCCATATTGAAAAGAGGATTAAAGATCTTGGTTTAAATCTTCCTGGCCAACCTGCTGATCCAAAGGGAAATTATTTCCAATACAGCATGCTCAATCTCTCACCTAATAGGTTTCTTGTTTATCTATCTGGTCATTTGCCTATTAAGGCAGATGGCACAATGTTGAAAGGTCGTGTTGGAGAAAATTTCACTTTAGAACAAGGCAAGGAAGCTTCCAAAATCGCCGCTTTACAAATATTGGCATCGTTGCAAAGGGCATGTAATGGGGATTTAGATAATGTTGTCAAGATTCATCGTATTACTGGTTTCGTGAATAGCACCAATGACTTTATCGATCAAGCACAAGTAATGAACGGCTGTTCTGATACTTTAGGCCAAATTTTCGATGTTAGTATTGCACGTCATGCCAGATCTGCCTTAGGAGTCAATGTTTTACCATTAGGTGTTCCTGTAGAAATCGAGGCAATTGTCGAGATTGATTTAGCTAAAAATTCCAAATAAAGTAATCAGTAAAAATGTTGTCTAAGGAAGCCAGATTTTTACAAATGATAGTAAATAGCTAGTTAATCTTTGTTTTCTTTCTACATCTACCACGAAATGAGTTAAACAGACTATAAGAATCAAACAGACTAAGAGTAAACAGAAACCTTTCCTCTTCAAACTATATATTTTTTCCTCTCTACAAATTGATTTTTTTTTCATTTAATTGTACCGATCTTTATCATTACAGAAAAGTGTTGATTTCCATACAACAATTACAATTAGAATCAATCTATGGTACATCAAGAAGAAAAAAAAAAAAAAAAAATCGTACAAGAAAACGATTCCTTCTTTAGTTCTATTTTACGTCATAACTACTATCACACCTCTTCATTTGTTGAACCGTTATTTAAGTGAAAGAACTGAGCCACAAACCAGCATCAATCCAACTGCTTTTGAGGACTTATTTCGATGATGTATATATTGTGAGGAAATGTTTGGAACGAATCATAACAAAGTTAAACCATTTTCGCCATCATCAAGACAGAAAACGGTGGCGCCAGCTGATGAGATTTCAGGAAGATCGTTTCTCATTCGAGCAGCAAGTTTTGTGAACAATAATAATCCTCTTCAACAACCGCCTGAAGAGAAAAAGGAAGAAGTTGATTTTTCACTTGATTATTTTGGTCGATTTAAAGATCCAAAACTTCAAGAAGAATTTATTATAGCATGTTTAGAACATCGATCAACTTTCTCCTTCCTAATTTTATCATTAAGTCTTCTTGTATGGTTATTAATCGAAAATTTTCTTTCTCCATTTCATCTTTCAAGTTCCAAAGTTCAAGGATCAGTGGAGATAGCGGTGATAGTAATTTGTGTTATTGTTATTCTATTATCTATCGCTATATATGTATGCTCAATTACTTCATTGACGAAAAATCATTTGATTCATACATATATACAATTATTTTTTGGTATTTCTATTAATGTATTATTTATTGTTAAAATTATTGAAGTGATTGGCAGAGGAGGTAATTCATGTCTACCTAGTTTAGATCATTTAATTGAACATCTTCAAATTCATGTAACACCTTACATTGCTACTTCTGAAATAACTAATGTATACGAGGCAATAAGGAAAGAACTAATTTGTCTTCAATGTACTCAGCAAGCTTCAGATTTTTTCACAATCAATTCTCTTGCTCAAGTTATTATGCTTAGCCTTTGTCCTCAATTACTCATGGTTATTCTTCATGAACCAAGACTATACTTAACTTTTACAAGCCATTTTATTACAGGGGGTTTATTAATATTCACAATATCGGTTCAAGGCAATCTGATTTTACCTCTAGGATTTATGATCACTGCAATAGCAGTGGTCTTATATGAAATACATATTCAAAGAACACAATATTTTCTAAATAATCGAAAATTACAAGATATATTAAATAAAAATGAAAAGAATGCATTAGAAATACATGCGATGGAAATGAGAAGTATGATAGGGAATGTTGCACATGACCTAAAGACGGTACGAGCACTTCTACAAATCCTAGAATCCTCCTCTAATAAACGTTTCTTAATAGCCTCTAGCATCATTTACGAACGGATTGGACATAATTAAAGAGATTTTATTCTCTGCAAGTGTGAAAGCTCAAGCAAAAGGACAAATAGGGAATGATATTTTCAATGAGCTTTTCTTACCTATCCAGACTTGCTTGATGAATATGCGCAACACCAATGCCTTCATGCTCATGACCATCAATCGCTGCATCGACTACACGAAAGCGAGCAAAGGCATGAAGCTTGTGCCGAAGTATGAGACAGTGGATCTGAGAGAAGCGTTGCAGTTTCCTATCGAATGCATGAGCAATATTCAAGAGAGAATAGGCATCAAGGTAGAGGCGTTGTCAGAAGAGATCTGCAGTCACATCATCACAGACAAGCAATGGTTGCAAGAGAACTTGTTATGTTTGTTATCGAATGCGGTGAAGTATTCAACGGAGGGCAATGTGACAATTAAAGTATTGATGCAATCGCAGTTGCCGAAAACTACAGACTTCCGAATGTCTAGGCGCTTTGATACATGCGCGGAAGGTGCTTTAGAACATTATCTACTTTTTGAAATCGAAGATACTGGTATTGGTCTTTCGGAAGAGGCGATGAAACATCTTTTCAATCCTTTTAAACAAGCGCAAAGATTAGCAGGTGGTACAGGATTAGGTTTATACAGTCTAGCAAAGCGAGTGGAAGCATTAAATGGAAATTATGGAGTCAGAAAACGAACTGATAGGAGGCAAGGTTCTTTGTTTTGGTTTGCCATTCCCTATAAAGCAGACACAACAGCATCAGCTGCTGCTGAAGGCGTCACAATAAAGTCCATAGCGCGCGAAGCAGTGGTCGAGTACAAGGCCGACGCTCCCGCAGATAATTTGAAAATTCTTATTGTAGACGATGCCCCTTCCATCCTCAAAATGTCCTCCATGATGCTCAAGAGACAAGGTCATCAAATCTGGACAGCAGAGAATGGAGAGATCGCATTGAAGAGGATCGAGGAGAAGTGGAGAGTAAGTGGGAAAGGGTTTGACTTGGTGTTGATGGATTTGCAGATGCCAGTGATGGATGGGTTAGAGGCGACTCGTCGGTTGAGGGCAATGGAGTTGGAGGGAAGGGATTCGGGTTTTGAAGTTTCTTTGACTTCTCATCTATTAATATTTGGTGTTTCAGCTAATTCTGATCATGACACAATGAAAGCAGCCTTTGATGCTGGTGTTGATGATTTTATTGGCAAACCGTTCTCTATTGATGCTTTAAATAAATGTTTACAAAAATTTAATTCCTAACCCTCTTCTTCAGAAATTATTTCTTTCTATGTGTGATATGAATTCGAACAAAATCTATTACTTGGTTTGATCTTTGTATTAGTATTCTTATGTTTTTGATCAAGATTCATCTTTTAATACTTGAAGCCAATAATAAAAACATGAGTAATAGTGTATAGATGAATTCAGTTCAATTTACTTTTCTTTTTTCTTTTAAAAATATGAATAGTAACTATATTTATTTGTCTTGATTTATTGATTTATTGAGTTTTATGTTTGATTTTGATTTTTTCCCCACCTGAAATGAGTGAATGATTGGGTGATAATAGTAACTCTCTCAAAATTACTATGAATAAATATTGAATAGGAGAGTCGCGATCGCTATATGACTTTACTCTCTGATGGTTTGTTAGGGAAAACTTTTAATATATAATCACATTCTTTCTTCTTACTGAGTTCATTCGTTTTCTCTCTTTTTTTCTTATTTGAAATAGAAGACGATACAACAAGAACTAACAGCTCTATTCACTAAATATCTAAGAACTTCATTTTTTTTCACTATTTTTTTTTGTTTTGTATTTTATTGTTTATATTAATACTCATTGTGAAGAAGGAAGAGGACGAAAGAAAAGGAGAAAAGAAAAGGAGGTGAGCACAAAATCAAAACAAACGACAAACAGACAAACAACGCTACGATATACGAGAGGGTGAAAATAATAAAGAAAAATGAATTTCATCACGAAAAGATATAAGTATTTATGTCTGAGATATCTTACTCCATCTTGATCTTAAAATCATTGAAGGAGAATCACATGAAAGGGAATATAAGCACACGAGTTAAAATACAATACCATTTAAATACATATGAAAAATAAATCGAATAAAGAAAAGAGATTATTGAACAGCATAATAATTTCTCGAAAATGAGTTACTTCTGTGAAAGAATGAATTTCTCTACCATTCGATTGAAAGTTTCAAGAGCGAATGGTTTTCCAAAGAAATCATCAACACCTGATTTTAATGCATCTTTCATTGTATCGTGATCAGAATTAGCTGAAAGACCAATAATTAACTGGTGGAAATCAGATGTAGGATACTTCATCCATTCTCTGCCCTCCGACTCCATACCCCTCAACCGACGAGTCGCCTCTAACCCATCCATCACTGGCATCTGCAAATCCATCAACACCA
>VFQN01007453.1_pt1 | contig 11785 bp, 14 predicted proteins | sample 3512371 | NCBI WGS metagenome assembly VFQN01 (sample SAMN10412370, study PRJNA504923) | tailings metagenome | isolation source: Replicate 2 from Balatoc abandoned mine | place: Philippines: Itogon, Benguet | collected 2017-08-28
AGCGCCAGGTACAGCAGCGTGGCGGGCGCACCAGTGTCCCGTGGGTCGACGCCCGCGCGCAGCAGCTCCGAGACCACCGGCCAAGCGCCCGTCAAAGCCGCATCCGAGAGCGCCGCTGCCCTGATGTGCGGGGGCGGGGCCTGCCACTCAGCTGGCTTCCACTGCAGCAGCAGCTGCCGCACGGCCGCGTGGTTGGTGGTGGAGGAGAGGAAGGCACACGCCTGACCGGGGTGGTGGGCACTGCTGCCGTCAACACCGCTGCCGCCGCCTCCGCCGTCCCCGTCCCCGCCGCCGCTGCTGCTACCGCCGCCGCTGTTGCTGGTGCCACTGCAGGGGGCCTCGGGCGGAGTCAGTGCCGCCAGGGCGGCAGCTGTGGCGGCGGCGGTCGCAGCGGCCGCAGCTGCGGTGCTGGACTGCACGAGCAGGGGTAGCAGTGGGTTGCTGTCGCCCAGGGCCGTGTCCGCCGCGTGCTCTGCTGCGGCGCGCGCCGCCGCCAGTGCCGCCGCCACGTCCTCAGCCGGCTGCACCAGGCCAGCGCCCCCGCTGCACCAGCCACCCACAGCCCGCTGCAGCAGCCCCCTTGCACTAACTAGCCGCGCACAGACAGCGCTTGCGCCGCCGCTGCTTCCCCTTGGGCCGCTCCCACCGCCGCCGCCGCCATCTGGAAGCCCCGGCGGCAGTCCAATGCAAGCCAGGGGCAGCAGCGCTTTGTTCATGTACGCTATGTGGAATGTTGCCATGGATGAGCCGGCGTAGCTGTCCACAAAGCCAGAGGGGGCCCCACGTATGCCGAGCACGCTCCCGCCCGCTGCAGTGGACCAGTCGCACGCCGCGCACGCCATCCGGCCCCCCTCCAGCAGCGCCGCACACAGTCTGGCGTTGCCCGCCCGCACCGCGCCAGGCAGCACCTCAATCACAGGCTCGGCCTCCTGCCTTAGCAGCTTGACAACCGTGGCTTCGTGGCCCGCGAACGCCGCGCCCGTGATAACCGAACGCGGGAACCGGCGGGTGACTGTGCGCTCTGCTGCCTGCTCCTGGCTGGCAACAGGACCGTCCTGATTGGCATTTCCCCCACCGTTGTTGTTGTTTGCTTGGGAGACAGTAGCGGGACTGGCCTCGCGGCCAGTGCCTTCGCGCGGGGACGACAGGCGCCGCAGCAGCCTCAGCGCATGCGCATCGGACGCGCCAGTTGCTGCCAGGTAGCCCAAAGCCGGTAAACGCGGACGCTTTTTTAACACTGCTGACAGAATGCATAGTAGCGGGCTCGCGACAGCGTCCACGAGTCCAGGAGCAGGCGGCGCGATGTTGGCTTTGACGAGAGGGTCTCTGCGCAAATCAGGTTCCGGGTTGTAGAGGTGCTCTGCCGCTGCATCCACAGTTTGGAAGCGGTCCACCAAAGCTGTCGCGGCAAACTCGGGGTTGCTCGTCAGTCCCCGCCAAGCGTTCCTGAGCGCGCGGCAGGAGCAAGCCGCGAGGGCGCCGGAGAAGCTAGCCGAACGAAGGATACTTTCTATAGCTATGTGCGGCAGGGACAGCAGCTCCGGTGGTGCCTGCGGTGTGGCAGTCTTTCCGGCACCGGCTTTTGCCATGTTTTTTGCATAGGACTGAGACTGCTTTAGTTGCGCAGGACTCAATACTTACATAAGAGATGTTGAGATTTCTATGTGAAGCTATGGGGGCATGGGTCACAGCTCACAGGGCCATCGAAAGGCCTCATGGTCGCGCGACGCATGGCCTGATGACCCTCAGACCCATGGGTCACCGTCTCCGCTGCTCAGACTCGACACCCCCATACATGGCCAGTCGCTCGTGCAGCGGCCCAACACAACATGCATATGTTACTTCCTCCAGGCATGACGGTAGACGGCTGGCTTAAAGCTGTGTAGGCATAAAAGCCCCATGCCTGGTGGTAATGGTAAGCAGCTGTATGTGGAATGCCTTGGTGCCCACCAGTGCCCACGGACCCTGGCAAACCACCCCTGGCCCATTCCCCAGCGCCATGGCAGTTGTTAAGTGTAGGAGGTGAGGCGTCTCAGGCGCTAAGTCACTACCGGTATCGTCACTCGTTCCATGCCAAGACAGTGCGTCGCACGCCAGGAGGAGGCGGGGGTATGATGATGCCACAGGCGGACCTGAAGGCATTTAAGGCACGACCAATGCAGGACAAGCCCTTGGAAGCGCTTTATCACTGCTGCTCGGCTGGCATAGGAAAGGCCCATGATATAGTTGCTGCATTTAGCCGGCACAGCACCGCTGCTCCGCAACGTGTCCAGGCACGTCCAGACGGGGCTAAGCCCAGGCAGCATGAGCCAATTCCTTACACAAGTCAGCGTTCCGTCGAAGCGCATGCCCAGCCACCCCTTGTAATCAGCTCCCAGTCAGGTTAGGTACACAGTGGTACAGAGTGCGCTACAGGGGAGAGAACGCTGTGCCTAACCACGATGCATGTACGGTAACCAACGCGGCATCCACAGCACCTCCTCGTGTTGCCCATGCCCACCCAGCCGTCCCATTTACTCACGCACACATGAACACAATGCGTTAAATAAAAAGCCATGCCGCCATCGGCTTGCTGGCGTGTCCTTACCTACACTGCCGTACACGCAAACCTCGCCGTCCCGCTGTCCCGCCGCCCACCACCGGCCACCCCTCCCGGCGCGCAGCACTGCAGCCGCCCAGCACCCAATGGCCCCAATCGCCGGCACCTGGCTCTTACGTACTTGTGGAACACCCGAAAACCCCTTCAATCTCATGCCCTTCGTCAGGTACGCGTCAAAAAGAAAGCCATGCCGCCAGAGACCCGTTGGCTTGCTTCTCCCCACACTGCCGTACACGTGGCCCCTCGCTCCCTCCATCCCTCCACTCGCCACCCCAGCTGCGCTGCCGCCGACCAGTGCCCCATGGCCCTACTAACCTCCCGCCTTGCTCCCTGCTTCTGCCCGCAGCGCCTGGCTGCTGGCTAACTGCTGTAACCCCACCGCCCGCAAGTGCCGGAACTCCAAACACCTCTTGCGTCACGTACGGTAGCCCGCCGGCTTCCGCTCCATGGCACCCTTCGCACAGAAGCCCCTGCTAACCCTTAACAGGTCGCACACAATCCGTGTGGGCCGCGGAGCTGCGTCGGACGTCCTCCCTCATCGCATCTAGCGCGGCCACAACCACATCGCGTACACCAAACAAGGAATTACGTTGAAGAGCGGCTGGGGCAGGAAAATGTCAGGGAGGAGGTAGAACGCCAGCCAGTACACGACTGCGCACCCAATAATATCCAGAACCCCTTCCAAGAACGACACGGGCTTGTAACGCAGCAGCAGCTGCAGGGGTGATGCGAGGCCCATGATCACAGTCATGAGCGCCGCGACGGGTGCCCCCACGATCCGGAAAAGGCCGACAGGGTGCGCCAGCAGCCGCACAAGAAGCCACGCCGCCATGGCCCCCCGGCCCTGCACCAGCGCCAGGTACAGCACCGTTGCGGGCGCACCAGTGTCCCGTGGGTCGACGCCCTCGCGCAGCAGCTCCGAAACGACCGGCCAGGCGCCCCCCGCCGCCGCGTACAGGAGCGCGGATGCCCTAGCGTGCGGCGGCAGGGCCTGCCACTCAGCTGGCCTCCACTGCAGCAGCAGCTGCCGCACGGCCGCGTGGTCAGTTGTGCTGGAAAGGGAAGCACACGCCTGACCGGGGTGGTGGGCACTGCTGCTGCCTCCGCCGCCTTCGCTGTCCCCGCCGCAGCCGCTGCCGCTACCACTGCAGGAGGCCTCGGGCGGTGTCAGGGCCGCTAGGGCAGCAGCTGTGGCGGCGGCGGCCGCCGCAGCCGCAGCTGCAGTGCTGGACTTGACGAGCAGCGGCAGCAGGGGATTGCTGCTGCCCAGGGCCGCGTCCGCCGCTTTCTCCGATGCAGCTCGCGCCGCCGCCAACGCCGCCGCCACGTCCATTTCCGGCTGCTCATGGCCAGCGTCTTCGCTGCACCATCCGCCGACAGCCCGCTGCAACAGCCCCCGTGTACTGACTCCCCGAGCACAGACATCGCTTGCGCCGCCGCTGCTTCCGCTGATACTGCTGCTGCCGCTGCAGGCCCCACCGCCGCTGCCGTCGCCGCCACTGCCACCTGGAAGCCCCGGCGGGAGTCCAATGCAGGCCAGGGGCAGCAGCTCCCTGTTCATCCCCATATGGAAGGCTGCCTTGGATGACCCAGCGTAGCGGTTCGCAAAGCCGGACGGGCCCCCGTGTACGCCAAGCACCCTCCCGCCCGCTGCAGTGGACCAGTCGCACGCCGCGCCCGCCATCCGGGCCCCCTCCAGCAGCGCTGCGCACAGCCTGGCGTTGCCCGCCCGCACCGCGCCAGGCAGCACCTCAATCGGGTTTGTCCCGTGTCTGAGCAGCTCGACAACCGTGGCCTCGTGACCCGCGAACGCCGCGCCCGTGATAACCGAACGCGGGAACAGGGTGATTGTGGGCACAGCTTGCTCCTGGCTAGCAACAGTGCCGCCCTGGCTGGCAATGTCCCCAACGCCGCCATTGTTTGCTTGGGAGACAGGAGCGGGACCGGACTCGCGGGCAGCGCCTTCGCGCAGGGATGTCAGGTGCCGCAGCAGCCTTAGAGCATGCGCGTCGGGTGCCGCAGTTGCTGTCAGGTAGGACAAAGTCGGCACCGGCGTACGCTTTTTCAGCAACGCTGACAAGGTGGAAAGTAGCGGGCTCGCGACGGCGTCCAGAAGGCCAGGAGCAGGCGGCGCGATGTTGCTTTTGAGGGGAGGATCTCTGAGCAAACCATGTCCTGGTTTGTAGAGGTGCTCTGCCGCTGCGTCCACAGTTTTGAAGCGGTCCACCAAAGCTGTGGCGGCAAACTCGGGGTCGCTTGTCAGTTCACGCCAAGCGTCCTGTAGCGCGCGGCAGGAGCAAGCCGCCAGGGCGCCGGAGAAACTAGCCGCGCGAAGGATGTTGTCTACAGCTATAGGCGGCAGGGACAGCAGCTCCGGCGATGCCTGCAGTGTGGCTGTATCGGCTTTTGCCATGTTTGACTTGCATAAGTTTACTGCTGTCTCACCTGCATAGAAACTCAACTATTATAAACAATGTTGGGGCTTCCATGTGAATTATACGCGAACCTCATTCCTTGCTTTGACCTTTGAGCCATCCTCGATGCATGGGTCGCTCTTTCGTCAGGAGAGCTCCCTGGATGTTCGCCGCTCGGACACAACACGTACGCAATTAGCCCGCAGCTTATGCACCTGATACTACTTCTCTCTCACCCAACACATCATGCACCTGATACTACTTCTCTCTAGGCATAGCGGTAAATGGTTGGCTGCAAGTTGTGTGTGCAAGAAAGCCCCATGCCCCATGCCCCATGCCCCATGCCCCATGCCCCATGCCCCATGCCCCATGGGATGGTAAGCAGCTTGGTTCCAAGTGCCTTGCAGGTGCCTTGATGTGCACCGACCCTGGCAAACCACCCCTGGCCCAGTTCCCAGCGCAGTGGCAAAATTTGGGTTAGGTATATGATCTCCGGTTAGCCAGCAGTACTTGCATGCACGCGCCTGCGTGCTTGAGCCCTTGAGCGTTCCATGCACTATCCCCACACGGGCACGAAGGCTCCGTAGCATGCAGCTCTAAGGGTCAACACGCACACGCCGACACGCGCTAGCCTGTACCGCTGCGGGCCGCACCAACACGTGCCACGTGGCCTCGTTCTCTTGCTTACGCCCGGCCACCACCACGTCCTGCACAACCCGCCCTGAACCCGCCCCACACGACCGCAACCACACTTGCAATACTGCTGCTGGAGCCTAACATGGCAATTTCCATTTCTCCATGCGTCTTCATACTCTCATGCAACTCACCACCACATCACAGCCGTCAGTCGAAGAAGTGCTCCAGTTCGAAGTCAGGGTCCAGGATGTGGGGGCCGTACGCCGACAGGTCCAGGCCATCCAGGATGAGGTTCTCAAACGTCTCCTCCAGACCCGTCTCGCCAAGCAGCACGGCGCCCTGCGAGGGAACGTGGAAGCAACAAGGACGGCACGGGGCGGGGCTTCGTCGCATGGGCCGACGCACATGGGCCAACAACACCTACCGGCGGGCTGCACGCAAAGTACAAACTTGAGCCAGGCGGCCGTACTGCACGTGAGTTGTGCAAGCAACCCAGCTACCCAGGTGTGGGCAAAGCGCATGGTGCGAGCTTCTTAGGATACCGTACACTGGGCTGCTCACCACGTTACCTCGTGTTCGCACGGCCGTTTACGACATCGCAAGCTGAACGAGCGGTGCGTAAGGGCGGGCTGGAGTGCGCCATCGACTCAACATCACGCAACACAAGCACGTCGACCCCAACGAAGCATTTTAGCCCTGAAGTCTGCCCTAGCACCGTGACCAAGCCGCCATCGTCGCCGCCGCACAGCACCATGCCAGCATAAACCCCACGTGCGCTAACCCACAGACACGCCGTGCCAGCCCCGCACCTACCTGCATGCGCCCCCGCTGCAGCAGCACGCGCACGAAGGTGGGCCCACTGCCGTCCTCCGCCTCGCCCTCCCGGCTGTACAGCACCACGCCGCCGTTCCGTGGGTCGGTGCCTTTGGGGTCAGCATCCTGTGGGTCGGTGTCCCGTGGGTCGGCGCCCTCCGCACTCCCCGCAGTGTCCAGTCCCTGGCCGTTGTAGCACCCCAGCAGCACCACCTTGCAGCCCAGGAAGCGGGTCACTGGGGAGCGAGGTGCAAACGTGAGGGACAGAGGGCGTTAACCCACAAAGTGATCATGCCTTCAGATGGCGTGACAACCGCAAGGGTTCTGAACTGGCATGGCAGCTCACCGACACAAGGAAAACCAGAAGGCAGATACCGTATTTTCATGAGCTACGGCTGTTCGCTAAGCTAGGTGCGCAAGGTGGCGCAAGGTACTACGGTAGCTGGTTGGATGCCCAGGGGTGGCGTGTGCACCCACCGTGCGTGAAGAGCTCAAAGTTGAAGCCCGAGGCCAGCTCGTCCGCCACCCCCACCATGCAGTGCGCCGCGTAGGCGCCCATCAGCCGAGCCTGAGGCGCATGAGACGGGCAAGCGTTAGGGGCAAGGAGTGAGAGCGTGGAAGGAGGCAGCGGGTACTGTACTGAGGAGCTGCGAAAATGGAAGACAGTACATTTCCACAATTGCTGTTGGCGAGGAGTTCCATGAGATGCACGGCAGTGCGGCATGCGGAGGCGCCCATCAGCGGGTGTACAGGTGTGACTGACGTGTGAAAGCACGTCCTTGCGGCAGCGGAGGATGGGGAATAGGTCAAGCTAGGAGAGGGTTGGCTGGCAGCTTGGCACCGAAGCTGCTCCCGTGGCAAGAACACCATACCGGTAGTGCTTTGCGGGACTCGGCATGGACAGCATAGCCCAGCTCTTGGGGCTGCGAACAGTACGCATTGCAGCCCTCGCCAGCATAAGACAGTCGTAAGGTCTTACACACGCGGCCTGCGGTGCCCCTCACGACCATGTCCATGTTCATGGAACTGCGCAGATGGTCACATTGAGTGATTGCCAGCGCAGGACCTTCCATTCGATACTACACACGCTGCCTACGGTGCCCGTCGTGGCCCCACCTGCGTCCACAGCCGCATCTGGAACCAGTGGGGCGACGCTCCGGGGCCGGCACTGCTGCCCGGGTGTAAGCCGCCACCGCCGACGCCTGCGTGTGTATTAACGAGCGTGCAGCAGTCGCCCGCTGCCCACACGTGTGGGTCGCTGGTGCGCAGGTCGGGGCCCACCTGGGGCAGGAGGGCACGCAGTGTACGGGGTGCACGTTGACGAGCAGAGCCGAACGAAAGGCCGTGCAGGTTGCCGTACTAGCCGGGACATCGTGCGGCTCGCTTACCATACGAAGGAAACAGCTCGCACTCATTTGGGCCGCTCCGTACATGGTGCCTGCCGTGTTCTAAAGATGTGGGGCCCCGCCCCGCCTTGCCCTGCCCCGCCGCACCCGTTCACCCCACGCAACCCACCTCCAGCCCTCCGTCCGGCGCCCTCCGCAGCCGCCGCGGCATCCACTCCGTGGCGGGCTCCACGCCCACCGCGCACACCACCAGGTCGGCGTCGTACACCTGGCACACGTGTGACATGCGTGTACGACACGCGTGGGTGCGGCACGTGTGCGAGCGGCTTAAACGTATGGGTGTGAAAGCCGCGACGTTGGGTTGCCATGACAGACCCGAAGGGCAGGGGTCTGTGTGGTGGCACGGCAACAGTGTCGTAATGCAGCAGGAGCCAGTCATCCATGCACGAAGGTACCACCATGCACGATATGCACTAACGCCTAACCAAGCTCTACTACCGCAGCTGAACATGTACCAGAGACGCTTCTGTGACAACCCAACCCCAGAACCCCACCTTGCCGTTCGACAGCCGCACACGGATGCCCCACCCGCCGCCGCCCTCGCCGCCTCCGTCCCCAACCGGCTCCTCCACCGCCGCCACCACGCTCTCCCGCTCCAACACCAGACGCATGCCCCCGCTGCCCCGCCCCGCCCCGCTCCCGTCCGCCTCCCCGCCCACCGCATGGCCCTGTGCCCCGCCGCCATCCCCACGTGCGCCCTTTGCGAGGGCACCCACGCCCGCCCCCGCGCCCAGCCCCGCCGTACTGCCCACCGCCGGACCGCTGCCGCACCCCTGTACTCCTGCCCCTGCCCCCGCTCCTGCCCCCGCTGCCCCTAGGCCCCGCAGCAGCTGCCCTGTCCATGCAGGACCCGCGGCGTGCCCCGAGCCGCCCGGGCCGCCGGAGCCTGGATATTTCGCGCTGTCAGAGCCCTTCTGCTCCCCCTGCTGCCCCTGGCCTGCATGCCCCTGTGCTACATGCTGCGACGCACGGTGCACTGTGAGGGACCCTGCTGCCGCCGCACCTTCCACCTCAGCCCCTCCCCCAGTCGCCTGCTCTGCCACCCGTTGGGTCCCTGCATCTCCAAACTGCATGCCACAGACCGTGCCCTGCGGCTCCGGCAGCCCCCCTGCCCTTGTCGGCTGCCCCTGCTGCTGCTGTCCCGCCAACAGCCGCCTCCGCAGCAGGAAGTCCGCTGCGTCAACATCAAAGAACGCATCCCCGATGTGCCCGTGCTTGAGCACCCACACCACCTCCAGCCCATCCCCTCCCCCTCCCGCTTCCCCTTCCCCTCCCGCTGCCCTCTGTGCACCCACATCTCCACCTCCTACCCCTCCCTCTGCACCTCCTCCTCTCCCCTGCCCCTGCCCCTGCACCTGCTGCTGCTGGCTTCCCTCCCCCTGTGCGTTAGCTGCGTGGTGCTGCTGCAGCGCCCCCACCAGCTCCAGCGCTATGCCCCCGTTGCCCACCACCAGCAGCCGGCGGCAGGGCGGGGGGCCACGCAGCCGCGCCGCCAGCCGCCCCACGCTGTCGGTGTCGCGCAGCGTCAGCACCGCGGGGTGGAGCTCACTGCCGGGGACACCCAGGCCCTGCATGGTGACAGGAACACGATGTGTGGGCCAAGCGGTGTGGAGTAAATGTATTGGCGGTCGGAAGCCGAAGTGGTTGGTGCTTTTGCGGTGACGGGTGCTATTGGGCGGAGGACGGCGCATGGTGCACAGAACGACCGTGCGGGTGCTGATGGGTACACCGGGGCTCTGCAGCAAGCAGTTGGCAGTGAGCGGTGCCCAGACACGATTTGGGTGTCAGGGATGTAAGCACAGTTCCTCAAAACCAGGCTGGTCCCCCGCTGCGCTAATTAGGGGCACTGCGGACATGATGAGTTTAGCGCCCCACCTTGGGCCGTGCCCCCGTGCAGATGCACAGCTTGTCGTACGGTACGGCACCGCCGTCCTGCAGCCGGAGGATCTGTGGTGGGAGGACACGGCAGGCGGGGGCGTTCAGCAGATAATGCCGTGCACCGTAGTTGGCGTGCACCCACATCCCAGGTCGAGTGTAACAATGTCCACTTGCGTTGCAGCCCTTAGCAGATCATCTCCGGTTGGTGTTCACCCGCACCACGCACTCGTGCAGTACCAAACGGACGGCCTGGAAGCGCTGTGTCTGCTGCAGCAGCGGTACACCTCCTTCACAACCACCACCACCACCCCAACACCACTACTCCAACAGCTGCTGCACACATACACACCCGCTTTATACCAGTCAAAGCGGGTTTTCGGTACCTGCCAGCTGTCGACTGCACCCACCCGTGCGTCCAGGTCAACGTCCGTCACCACAGCGGACAGCACCGCCAGGCGGCCAGCGGAGCCGCCGCCCGCAGGGCCCTGCCGCTCCTGCACCTGCCCCCCCAGCTCCCTTTGGCCCCCCTGCTGACCGTCCTGCCCCTGCTGGCCTCCCTCCCGCTGCGCCAGCTGCTCCAGCGGTGTCTCCACCACCTGGGTGGATGGATTTGGGGCACAGCAGTCAAGGTGCGGTAAGGCGCTTGGGTGGTACCTGGACCTTGCGGTTGCTGTACGGAGGCTCAGTACGGCACGGAGGGCCGGGTGACACCAGGAAGATATCGGCGACAGCTGCCGAGCTGGAGCTGGACGGAAGAGCAGCGGCTGCACCGTTATGTGGTGTTGCCCCGCTGCACCAGCGGCACCGTGCCACCAGCTCCATGCACGGCAACAGGTCAACCTTGCTGCCGCCATGTCGGCTCCCCGACCACCTACGCCCAGTCCTCCCGTACTGGTCCCCTCCCACATGCCCCCCCCCTCACCTCCAATTCTTGCACCAGGCGGCTGAGGCGCGCCACCTCCCGCACCTCCTTCACCACGCTGCCCCCCGCCACCAGCACTACCTCCCACCCGCAACTGCCACCACCGCCACCGGCCCCGCTGCCACCGGGCCCTGGCTCAGTCTCGCCATCACCATCAGCACCCTTGCCTCCAGCTGCTACTGCCGCTGCTGCACTGTTGTGATTTGGCTGCAATGGGCCCTGCGGGCCTCCTGCGCCGGCGTGGTCTGTGCCCCGGGCGAGACCAACGTGTTCGCGCAGGCAGCGCGACAGCTCCAGGGCGCAGCAGACGCCCGCGATGCCGCCGCCTAGCACGACATATCGCATGTTTTTGCTCAGATGTTGTAGTCTTCAGGTGCCGCTCAGCATTTGACTTTCGGGCTGAAAAGCCTTAGGCCCGGCGAAGGCTCGTTCCGCTAGCGAAGAGACAGCTAGAGAGTATCTTCTGCGTTGCAGCATAATCGTTGACAGTATGGATGTTCTGAGTTTGGCGCAGGACCGTTGCTTACTCCGGCACAAATGACTCATGAGTCAGGTGGCCGCATGGACCCGGCCTTAACACCACCGCCGCCCAGGCAACCGGGGCATGCAGGTGCAGCTGACCCGACCGCACCCAGTGCAATTCGGTGCATGAAAGTCTTCTCGAGCTCGTGTTACGAATTACTCGCACTACTCGCACGGTTGTTGGCAGAGTGGCGCCCCCCGCCCTGCCCTAGCCCCACACGGCCCCGCACACGCACGGGGCGTGCAGTCCTTGACTGACTGGAAAGGGGCATCTGACCCCTTGCGTGTGCACTTGTACCTCTTAATTATGAAGCCATGGGGACACTGCACTTCGCCGCCGCTTGCTGTGCGACCTGGCAGTGCTGTCGGTGCAGTCTTGGCCCTTGTCCCCTGCTGCCAGGAGGCGGGGTCCTGCGTGGACCGGTCGCACGTGCATTCCTCTCCGGCTGCACGGCTCCGCACGCGAAGCTGCTGCAGCCTGCAGGTCATGAGCAGGTGCTGACTACGCGTCCAGACTGTTGGTACCAAGTCAGTTACAGTTACAGTTACAGACCCCAATGGGGTACGTCCGGAGAGCCAGGGGGGCCATAAGGAC
>VFQN01007454.1_pt1 | contig 11783 bp, 14 predicted proteins | sample 3512371 | NCBI WGS metagenome assembly VFQN01 (sample SAMN10412370, study PRJNA504923) | tailings metagenome | isolation source: Replicate 2 from Balatoc abandoned mine | place: Philippines: Itogon, Benguet | collected 2017-08-28
AACCTGCACAAGCTGCCCGGCAGCTACTACCTCGAATACAGCGGCCAGTTTGAGGCCCAACAGGAAGCGAACCGCCGCCTGGCAATTCTTGGCGCTCTGAGCATTCTGGGCGTGTTTCTGCTCCTCTGCAAAGCCCTCGAATCCTGGCGGGCCGCCCTACAGGTTCTCGTCAATATTCCGCTGGCCGCGTTCGGCTCCGTGGTCACGCTGCTGATCGTCAACCGCCCCGAATGGGCCACGTTGGCTGCCGCGTCCTGGTGGGAGTGGCCGCGCATCTGGGTTGGCGCAACCAGCCTGTCTGTCGCGCACTGGGTCGGCTTCATCACGCTCATCGGCGTCGTCAGTCGCAACGGCATCATGATGATCTCGCACTACATCCATCTGATGCAGCACGAAGGCGAGACGTTCTCCGAACAGATGATCATTCGCGGCAGCCTGGAGCGACTGTCTCCGGTGATGATGACGGCCATGACCAGCTTCATCGGCCTCTTGCCGCTGCTCTTTGGAGCCGGTCAAACAGGGAAAGAAATCTTGTACCCGCTGGCGCTCGTCGTGTTCGGCGGCATGTTGACCTCCACCATCCTCGACCAGGTCGTGACGCCGGCCCTGTTCTTCAAATTCGGCCGCAAGGTTTACCAGCATTCCCCGACCGCCTTCGCTGGAGAAGTTGCGAGTTTGCCGATCCCGCTGGAGATCACAACAGCGCAACAAGAAACTCCGAAAAATGGAGAAGGTCTGCCGATGGAATCAAGGGAGACATCCCCACCCGTCCACCCCAGGGGAGAGACACTGACCAATCAAAACGCAACATTGGCAACCGAGCCTCCCAAAGTGCGGAACTCGGAATCGACTCAGGAACTCAGCGATCTCCCCTCCAACAACGAATCAAAAGTCGTCGCCACGGAGAGTGAGGCCCTGCGACCAGCGGACGGTCATCATGACAAGTAGTTTGGCATCAAGCACCAGTACAAAATTGCGTGAGCGCATCAACACGGTGGTTCAAGCCATTCGCCGCTGGCCGCTCGGGGTCCACCTGTTACTCGCTGTCAACGTGCCATTGGGAATCCTGCTGGTCGTGCTGATGGTGTTTGAGTACCAAAACCGGATGGATCAAGCCATTGCGGAAAAGGAGGCGAGCCTGGCCGATGAAGCGATCGCCGTGCACCAAGCGGTGCTGCATCTCACGCACGAACACGTGACAACCTCTGTCAAGTCGACGGCTGACTTCATCGAGCGGGTCTGCCAGAAGATGCAGGGCAGCCGCTCGCCCGGGCATGCCATTCTCGTGGCGGACAACGGAGAGATGCTCCACAGCAATGGACACGGCCAGTTGGCTACCGACGCCGATACGGTGTTACTGCAGGCGTTCCGGCAGGGGCAGTCCCGACTCCGCTGGCGAGACGAAGCGGTCGTGCTGGGAGGCCATGAGGAAGATGGCACGGCCGTGGTGATCGCCGAACTGGCGACCAACATTCGGCGTTTGGCGCGGGGGGAAGTCTTCTGGCACTTGGGAAGCATATTCCTCCTGGCGGTGACGGCGGCAACGATCACGGATGCCGTGTTGTGGCAGTTGATCCGTAAGCCGGTCCGACGCATGTCCGGCACGGTGGACGCGGTGGCTCGCGGCGAGTTCGGCATCCAAATGGACGCCCCCGTGGGACGCGAGCTGCAGGCTCTGGCGCGATCGTTCAATGTCATGAGTGAAGCCCTCGCCACCAACGCAGATCATCGCCAACGCGAAATGCACCAAGCGCGAGAAATTCAGGAGCAGTTGTTGCCCAATGGCGTTCGTATTCCTGGATTGTGCATTGAGCGGCACTTTCAACCGGCGGATGATGTGGGCGGGGACTACTATGATTTCATACCGCTGTCGAACGGGTCCTGGCTGCTGGTCGTGGCCGATGTGGCGGGGCACGGCATCCCGGCCGCGATGGCCGCGACGCTCTTCAAGGCGTTGCTGTTGTGTGCGGCGCAAACACGTCACGCCCCGGATGAGATCCTGCAGCAAGTCAATCGGCAGTTCGTCGACTTGCTGCCGTCCGGCCGATTCGTCACCGTGCTGTTGGCGGTTTGGCAACCCGATGCGCGTCGGATGACCTATGTCAATGCCGGGCATCCGGCGGGGTTGGTTTGGAATCCGCAATGCGGATTCCGCGAACTCGCGGCGACGGCGGTTCCCGTGGGCGTTATGCAGGACGACGCTGGCTATCAATCTCGCGAGCTGGGCCTCACGCCGCACGATCGCCTCGTATGGTTTACGGACGGGTTGGTCGAGGCGTTCTCGCCGGAAGGTGAAATGTTTGGCGTGGAACGGCTCCGAGGCCTGGTCGCTCAGAATGGCACCGAGACCCCCGAGCAACTGCTGGGCACGATTCTCGCGGCCGTGGGCTCATTTGTGGAAGATGAAACGTACAAGGATGACCTCACTCTTCTCGTGATCGGATGAGCACGAGAGACTTCGAAAGGATTCGAACATGAACCTCAGCATTACAACATCAGCTGCAGCTAGCTGCCGTGAACCGTCGCAAGACTTTGACAAACGCACTTTGCGATCACGGGCCACCAGGATCGCCTGGGGGCAATCAGCGGCCATTGCCCTGGCGGCGGCAGTTCTGGCTTCTGGCAGCAATGCCGTGGGAGGCGACCCGGTGGGCAAGGCTCGGTTGAACACACCGACAGTGAAGCTGCGGTTACGCGACTCCGTGCCTGTGATCCGGCAAGTCTCCAACGAAGAGCCGCAGGTTTCTGATTCAAGCCGGCCTTCCCCCCTCGACAATGAGCGTTCGTCAGAGCCAAGTACCGCTGATGAACGAGTGTGGACGTTGGAAGCACTCGAATCCCTCGCTCTGCAACATAATCCCACGCTTCCTCAAGCCGCTGCCGCTGTGGACGCCGATCGCGGCATCTACGACCAGGTGGGCCGTTATCCGAACCCCCAAATCGGTTATTTGCGTTCGGACAGCTCAGGATCAGGCTCCCAATCCCAGGGCGTCTTCATCAGTCAGGAGTTTGTGACGGCAGGTAAGCTCAAAAAGAATCGCGCTATCGAGGCTTGGGACATGCAGCGTCTGTCATGGGACGCCGAAGCCCAACGAATCCGTGTTCTCAACGACGTGAAGATTCGTTACTACGAACTGTTGGGTGCGCAGCAGGCCGTTGCACTGGCTCACGATCTCGACCGCATTGCCAGCGACGGGTACGAGTTGACGGAGCGGCTGAGTCTCGCCAAACAAGCCTCACGGAAAGACGTGCTACAAGCGAAGGTCCAGATGAATACTGTTCGTCTGAATTTGCGTGAGGCCGAGCACCGCTTCGATTCGTCATGGGGCGCATTGGCCTTAGTAATCGGCGTACCCGAGTTGGAGCGGGCTCCAGTCGCAGGTGAACTCGAAGCGAGTTTTTCCGAACTCGCATGGGACGAGTGCTGGGCTCAGTTGGAAAAGAATAGTCCACAGATGCAGGCCGCGCTGACTCGTGTTCAGTTCGCGCGGAGCGAATTGGCTCGGGAATCCGTCGAAGCCATCCCGAACGTCAATGTGCAGATTGTCGCCGAGCGCGACAGTACGACCAACTCGAATACGCTCAGCACCTTCCTGTCAGTTCCCGTTCCCGTCTTCAATCGCAACCAGGGTAACATTTATCGTGCCCATGCTGAGATTCGTCAGGCGAACTCCGAGGTCGAGCGCGTGCGGCTGGTGTTACAAGACCTGCTTACCGAAGCGTTTCGCCGCTACAAGACTGCACGTGATCAGGTCTCCAGTCTGCGGGATGACATCCTGCCCGATGCCAAGGAAACCCTGCAGCTCACAACACAAGGCTACAAGCAGGGCGAGTTCGGCATTCTGGAAGTCCTCTCGGCACGCCAAACGTACTTCGAGAGCAGCCTGGCTTACGTGGAGGCCTTGACCGAGCTGCAGAAAGTCTCGACCGAAATCAACGGGCTGCAACTGACCGGCGGCTTGAATCCTGCGGAAATCGGCACCGCCATTCAAGGCGCGGGCGGCGGCGTCAGCCGACAGCGAGCCGCGCTCAATAATCTGCAGGACAGTGCGGCCCGACGACTGCTTCCTGCCGCTGTCCAAACCGGTCGGTAACACCCACACGCCTGGATCATCAGACGACAGCTTGCGAGCAGGGCCACCAGCGCCCGCCCAATGCGGTGATTTCTACACGGAGGCGTACAAAATGGCACGCTGGCTGACACAATTACAACAGTTCGTCCGGTACTATGGGCTGTCAGCGACCGTTCCTACTCTGATCGGTCGAATATGGCCTTCGGCGCGTCAGTCGCAATGGTACGTTCAGCGAAAGGAGATGGCGTTCGACCGGCGCTTCGGCGTCGATACGGTCGGGATGGTCGCCGTTTCAGAGTTAGGCATTGACGGTGAGTTCCAGCAACAGGCCGTCGAGTATTCGCCGACTCCGGGAATCGGACTGGGCGTCGTGTTTCACAAATTGGGGATTGACTTCGAGCAATTCACCTTTGTGGATATTGGCTGTGGCAAAGGCCGGGCGCTGTTCATGGCGGGCGAGTTTCCGTTTGCCCGGATCATCGGCGTAGAGCTTTCACGGGGGCTGTGCGAGGCCTGTTGGCGGAACATCGCGAGATGCAAATTACACCGACTGGCCTGTCACCAGATTGAGTGCCTTCAGGGTAGCGCAACAGACTACGAGTTTCCAAACGTCCCGCTTGTGGTTTACCTCTTCAACCCGTTTGGGGCCGAGGTTCTGTCGCAAGTGCTTGAACGGCTGAAAGTGTCCGCAGCACTCCAATCACGTCAGATCATCGCCGTCTATTGCAATCCCGTTCACCGGTTCCTGTTCGAGGAGTCTGATGTCTGGCAGAGCTGCCCTTTGAGGAACGGCCGTGCTCCTGCCGGCTGGGCCGTCTACCGGTCACGAATTTGATGGAGCCAGTTGCCGCTGACCTTCGTGGTGCGTCTGGCAGTCATGTGTAGCTGTGTCTGTCATTCAGAGGCCGCACTCTCGCACGTCAGCGAAATGCTCACGTGTCTGGGACAGGTCAGGACATGGTCTGTTCCTCTGGACAGGTCAAGCCAACCCATCGCGCCGTCACATCCCGTTCGATGAGGGGGGAATTGGTCCCGCCAGGAGTTGGGCTTGACGCACTTTTTATCGGCACTTACAAGTGCGTCGAATTTAGGCTCGGCAAGGCAACAGGGAGTTTTGGCGATGCTTTTGTCTCCGGCGTTGCCACATGGCTCATGCTCTGTCCAACACCAGTAACGTGGCAGGCATCGACGTGTGGCACCAGGATCAAGTCGCTGTCGTCGCGAGGAAGAACCGGCTGAAAGAATTCAAATGGAAGCAGGCGGTAGCGGCCAGATAATGACCCATGCGCGGCCAGCGATCTGGGTGCTGCTTTGCGTTGGCTGCGGGATGCCGCAACCCATTCGTCAGCCGATTCCCCAACCTCCGCCCATCTGGCAACCCCAGCCGATCGTGCAGCCGCAGCCCATCCCGCAGCCGATCGTACAGCCGATTTCGCAACCGCAGCCGAGTTCAGGGATCTTTTCTCTTTCGGGCTCGGCAGCGCAACAGGCTACGGTCAAGGCGGCGCTGGCACGCTGCACTTTTCCTTTCGAGCGGTTGAAGCCAGGTTTGCAGCGCGCCGGAATCCCTGCGGTCCGAATCTCGTGGCAGCCCATGAATGACGGAGGGCTTGGGTGGGCGTCAACAAACGGTCAAGTCGCAATCAAGGACTCCATCAGCGGCTTGCAGGCTCAGCGGACTGCGATTCTGGAACTCGGTCACGCGGTGGATTTCTTCTACTTGACGCCAGAGATGCGCAAGGCGGTGATCAAACTCTGGAATCCCGGTCTCCCGGACAATCATGAATGGTTTGGTTCAACGGCTTACTGGGACCAGGTTGGTGAGGCGTATAGTACGCTGTTTCTGTGGGCGTTCACGGACGAAGAAATGTGGTTTGACGCTGGGTATTCACACAAGCCCTCAAAAGAGCTTGCGTCTCAGCTGAGGGCGATTCTATTGCCCGAGACGGCGATGAGGTGACGACGGGGGTCTGGACGCCGTCTGAGTCTAGCCTGTGAGCGAGTCGTAGCAGAAGTGCCAAAGGAGCTGCGGCTGCCTTTGGGATCTCAGTGGAAGCTTATGGCTGGCCACCGTTCGGCGATGCGCGGACGAGCGTCTCTCCAAAGTAGCGACCGTTTCATTCCTTGACCGCCGCTGATTGGCATGATATGCACAGCCTATGACGATGCCAGCCGCACACTTACGAGAGATCGTCACGCGATTCAAGGCCGATCCTGAATCCGTCTACAACACGTGGTTCATCGACAACGAGACGCGGTTGAAAGCGTTTCGCTCGATTCGCCGCGGCGTGGGCGAGGTCGTCAGGACCATTCAGGACGGGACGTTTGGGAACGACTTCAAAGGCTCGCCCCTGGAGACGGTGCTCGACTGCATCACCGAACAGAAGCAGGTGTTTGAAGGAGCCGCGCATCCGTTCTACTGGAAGCCCAAGATGCGGATTCCAGATATTTACGAGAACGAAGGGCACCAGCGCGCGTTCGGCCAGTTTCTGCAGCGCTGTCTGGCTACACTGGACGAAGACCGACTGCTGCGCGCGATCCACGAATTGGACGCTCGGCAGATCAAAGGCCTCGGCCCGGCCGTGGCGAACATCTTGTATTTCCTGCATCCGACGCTGTTCCCGCCCTTCAACACGGCCATGCTGAACGGCTTCAATGCCCTGTTCTCGGACAAGAAGAAGTTGGGGTCGTGGCCCAGCTATCTTGACATGCGGCAGGTCATTCTCGAATCGAACACCCAACTCGATCCGCTGCTGTCGAAAGACTTGGGGGCGTTCTCGGGATTGCTGTTCGACATTGGCTCGGGCACGCTGGTCTTGGACGGCACGTGGGCGCAGGCGCTCGCCAAGGGGCGTGAGGCGATTGAGAAGGCAGCCCGCAAGCGGCATCAAGATGTCGAACTCGACCTTCGCGAGGAGAGCGAACATCTCCAGATGCAGCACCTGCTGACAATGGTGGGCCGACGACTGGGTTACCAGGTTCACGTCGCCGTCAACGATCGTGGACGCGTCTTTCAGGGGGAATCGCTGGCATCGCTGACGGTGCCGTCGTTGCCACCATTGGGGTTACCGGACGATGTTCTGCAAACAGTGACTTTGATCGACGTGCTCTGGCTCACGCCCGATCAAGCCGATGTCGTCTGCGGGTTTGAGGTCGAAAAGAGCACGTCCATTTATTCGGGCATCCTGCGTCTCGTCGATTTGGCCAAGTCCTTGAATCGCGTCGAGTTGCCCCTGTTCCTGGTGGCCCCCGACGGACGCGAGAAGGAGATTCAAGCGCAACTCCGTCGTCCCTCGTTCAAGGATCTGGGTTTGCCATTACGCTACCTGCTCTTCAACGATCTGAAGTGTCACTGCGAAGGTCTGTGCCGCTTCGGAGAGGATCATCGCGTCCTGCTAAAGCTGGCTCGCGGTTGTGCGGAAACTTGACGATACCTTCAATGGAGAGCGGTCGACCGTCTGGACAGCGCCTGCGACCCCGCCGCCGCCCTCAACGACGGGGTCGCATTGGACTTCCCTTCCAGGCACGATTGTCAGGTTCCTTTTGCCAGACTGTGGTAGTGCAAGTTGACCATGCTTACCGCAGCATCACGGGATGCGCCCGGAACGCACCTTGCTGCAGATACTTTTGCGGATTCCGTTGAACCGCAGAAACACAACCTTCGCAGCAGACAAAAATTGATTGACCGGCGACGGTGACGCGAATCGGTTTCCCCATCGACCCCAACGGCTCTTGCGTGACGGGGCACGTCCGCTGCCGCAACGCCGCCACCTGCTCGGCGGGCGGGAGTTCGGCAATTCCTTCCATGCCGGCCGGAATCGCTGGAGACCGCCCTGCCGACGGCGTCGACGGACGCTCCGCGCCAGGACCGAACGTCGGCGTTGGTGTCCGGGGCACAAATGGCTGCTGGTTCAGGCCGTCACCCGCAGGTTGACGAGAGTTGTGGTAGGGTCCGACCAGAGCGGGATCGAAAGATCGGGGTGATCCCCCTGGAAACGCAAAGCTCCCCTGACCGCCTAAAGGTACTGAGTCGAATTGGCTCGAATAACCTCGATCACCGCATGTGCCGGAGGAACAGCCGTTGAATGGGGGAGGCATTCGAGAACTGCCGTAGCCCCCAAAGTAGCCGCTGTTCGCTGAACAGCCGCATCTTGCGGTTGAGGTTGGCCCAAATCCATCGTGGGCGGAGCAGGCCAGCGTTCCCATAAGTACCGCCGCCAGCGAAATCCCCGCCGTCGAAATCGCGCGAATCATTAATCACTCCTCGAAACAAATCAGAGAGTCTTGGAAAGACATCCAGTCGCAACGGGCGGAGCGTCGTTGTCCCGCGGAACACTCGGACCGCATCCTTTGTGCCAAAGCCAAATCTGGCAACTGATCGGAACAAGCCGGCCGCTATTCGACTGCAGAATCTGGTCTAGGAGCAGGGGATATCGCTGAAAACTCGGTCGCTGCTGCTACGGCAGGGCATGTCGTCATGTCGATGCTGGATGTTGTCGATTTGAATCATCGGCCGAGAACCTTGAAAGGACTGCAAATCGGGCTGCGAATCTAGATCTTCATGGCATGAATGCCAGCAGTACCAATTGGTGTCCCCCAGCGTTGCTTCCAAACTTGGGCAAAGCATTCCGCCGCCGCCTCACCTGCGAAGCAGCGGCGGCTGAACTCTATTTGAGGGCGTTTTCCACCAGTCTCAGCGCCCCTTCCACCTTCTTAAGCTCCGCAGTCGTTTTTTCGGCGTCCTTGCTGTCGGACGTCGAGTGCAGCCTGCCCAGTTGTCCGGAAAGCTGTTTTAGCGACGCCTCAAGGCGGGGTTTCCGCTCGCCGTCCACGACAGCCTGTTCTTGGATGCTCTTGATGGCGGCTTCGGCCTTCTCGACTTCCTCATGAACGGCGTCGAGATTGCCGGCGGCGATCAGGTCGCCGATGGCGTCGACCGACGCCTGAAGATCGGCCAGTGCCGCAGCGGCATTGACCGCCGTTGCCTCGTGCTCATGTTCCACCGGCGCAAGCTGCTCGGCTTCGCCGTGGCCTTCGTCGCCGTGTGCCAGAACGGGTTGCGCCAGCGCGAACGAACCGGCGAGGGTGGCCGTCAGAAAGAGGACTTTTATGCTCATGATAGACTCCTTGGTTGGGTTGGAATGATGACTTCGGGTAGCAGGTGTGCGACGGGCTGGCGGCCGAACACCCAGAAGATCAGCGGGCGGACGGTCAGATCGAGCAGCGTACTGGAGAACAGCCCGCAGAAGATCACTACCGCCACGGGATGCAGGATTTCGCGGCCCGGTTCGTCGGCGGCGATGATGAGCGGGATCAGCGCCAGCGAGGCGGTCAGCGCCGTCATGAGTACGGGGATGATTCGTTCCTGCGTGCCGCGATAGATCATAGGCAAGTCAAATTGCTCCCCCTCATGCTCCATCAGATGCCAGTAATGGGCGATCATCATGATGCCGTTGCGCGCGGCGATGCCGGTGAGCGTTACGAACCCCACCATCGTGGCAATGGAGAAAACGCCGCCCGACAACCACACGCCGATCACCGCGCCGATGAAGGCCAGCGGGACCCACGCGGTTGGCCGCGACGCTTCCCTGCAAGCTCTGCCGCTGCGTTTGCAGCAGCTTGTCTTGTTCCCGCGCGATGGCGTGCAATTCCTTGACCTTTTTCAGGTCCGCAAACGCGGTGAGCATCTTCGCTTTCAGGGAGGCGAAGGCATAGTCCTGGAGCAGCCGGTTCTTGCGCGATTCGACCTGCAGCCGCCCGGAGCGTGCCTCACGCACTGAAGCCCTAGGGATTTCCTGGCGGAAACCTACCATTCGATCCCCAAATCGGCGCGTGGCGTCGAAATCGAAACTGTATTGCCGCTGCTCGACAAACAGCATGGGATCGGGGAGCCCCAACTCGCCCTGGGCGTAATTGCCGGAGGCTTCCACCCGGCTGGCGTAGGCCGCCAGATCCGGGTGCCGGCGCAACTTGGCCTCCAGGCGGCTGAGTACAGCCGATGTCTCGTCGGGGGAAGCAGCCGTGTCCTCCGCTTTGGCGGGAAGGACGACGCTGCCGACGATCAGCAGCGCTATGAAGAAAACCTTGAACATGAAAGCCTCTCGTGTTGCGTACAGGCGTGCTGCGGCGCAGGAGCCGCAATGCCAACGGGGCAGACGTACGCCAGGACGACTGGCGGCTTCAAGCCGCGCAGGCAATGGCGCAGTTACCCTACGAGAGATGCTTGGGGGGACGATCTTGGGAGTGGGGCCGGTGCGAGGACAAGGCCGGGTCCGGCAGCGAGATGCCTTGAGTCTGCCGAATCCATTGCGGCAGGGCGTCCAGGGGGGCAGACGACAGGTTCATGCCGCTTGCCGGGAAACACTGAAGACGGCAGGCTGGGTCATCGCAACAACCGGCCCGTTTCTGGTTTTGTACCGCCTCGATCCTCGGGCAGCCATCGCAGTCATGCGCGGATTGCATGTCACCGGCAGCCTTCTCTGGCAGCATCCTCATCATTGGACACGGCTGCATCGCCTGCACGGGAAACCCAGCCAGAGCGATACTGACGGACAATGCCAGGGCGGCTATGTATTTGGCACAACACATAAGAAGGAACTATACCAGATTGTTATGATGAGCGCCACAAGTTTCCCACGCATCCAGACGCGCGTTGGGCAGAGGTTTCTGATGGCGCAGTGATTGGACCTTAGTGAGTTCCCATTTCGCGGCCGACAGCGGAGCGATAATGCTTGCGGCCGGGCCTGTCGAAGTGTCCTTCGCAATTCCTGTCGGCAGACGGGTGCCGAATGGCTCCATAAAGGCGCATCGTGCCGCCCTTTGCGGTTTCTTATTGCGCGAAGCGCTATATCGTGCCACAATGCCACTGAGCGAGTCATAAATACAAAGGAGATGGAACCATGTCACAATCGGTGAAATTATCGGATGAGTTGTGCGAGGAAGCAAAGCGGCATGCCGCGCTCTTCAGCCGGTCGGTTCCCAAGCAGATTGAGTATTGGTCGCGGATCGGGAAACTGGCGGAGGAGAATCCGGACCTGCCTTACGGTTTCATCCGGGACATGTTGCATTCCAAGCAGGAGGCCGATGCCGGCGCCCTCGTGGATCACCATTTCGGCTGATCGATGCGGGTCCTGGAGACGCCGAAGTTTCGCAAGCAGATGAAGCGGCTGCGGCCGAATCAGAAGGCAGACCTGGACGTTGTCATCCGCGAAGTGATGTCCAACCCGCTGGTCGGTGAGCAGAAGCGGGGGGACTTGTCCTGGGTCCGCATCCATAAGGGACGGCTGGTCAGCCAGTTGTTCCTGCTCGCCTATGAGTACCGCGTTGACGAGGACGTGATCGTGCTACACGCCATCGCGAGCCACGAGAATTTTTACCGCGACTTGAAGACGAAGCCGTGAGAAATGCGCCTGAGTTGTCGGCGGGACGATCTTCGCCAGTACGAAAGCCGGCCTGGTCCGGTTCGTTTGACAGATGATACCCACATGGCCAGCGTTTTCACGGTCCCTGCAACATTCTTCGGCGACCAACGGAAGCCGTATTAATCGACTTCATTGATGAATCCCCCTGACGCGAAACGCGAACAGCGTTTTTCGGCGGAAGGGGGGCGAAAGCCCAGATGGAAAGGGGGGAGTGCAGTCAAGGACGACCGGCATGGAGGGGCACCCGGTCTGCACAAGCGAGGCTTTGCGAGCGCGGAAGATCGGGGAG
>VFQN01007455.1_pt1 | contig 11782 bp, 9 predicted proteins | sample 3512371 | NCBI WGS metagenome assembly VFQN01 (sample SAMN10412370, study PRJNA504923) | tailings metagenome | isolation source: Replicate 2 from Balatoc abandoned mine | place: Philippines: Itogon, Benguet | collected 2017-08-28
GGGGGGGGGGGGGGGGGGGGGGGGGGGGGGGGGGGGGGGGGGGGGGGGGGCGGTGTTGAGAACAAGGAGGGTCAGGGCTGTTCCTGCTGTGCGCGAGGAAGGGCGTAGGTGCAGCGTGCAAGAAGGGTCAGACGTGGCATGGCGGTGCTACGCAAAGAGTTCCATCTATGACATTACAGGGAGGCACTGCACATGCTAGTCCGGTGCGGTTGGCGGCAGGGAGGGCAGCTGCATCCATGCCTGCAGTCACTTGCCGTCCTGCTGTGGAGAGCCAGGCCGGACCGCGCCGCGCACGGCACCGCTGCAAGAGGCGTCACGGGTGCGTGTTGGCCCGAATTCATCTCAGTGTTGCACTCCGCACTCCCACCCGCGCACCTGGAGTTTGGCCTTGTCGCTGTCCTTCATCCGGGGCCCGTCGCTGCAGCTGTCATGCATAGCCTTGAGTTGGAACATGCTATGCGTAGAGAGGGAGCGGTGACCAGGGTGGGCGAAAGCGAGGGCGGCCGTCCAGGCATAGGCACACGTCGCAAACCAGCCGGGCTGGTCGTGCTGGAACGTGTACCACAGACCGGCATGGATCACCTGCGACTTGCCGGTGCCAGGCTTGCCGACGACCACCACGCGGGGCGGCGGGCCTGGCTCCGGGTACGCCTGCGGGTTCTTAAGCCACAGCCGCTGCCTGTCAAAGTAGTCGGCGAGGATGATGAAGGCGAACGCCTGCTCCTCCGACAGCGTGAACAGCTGCACCACGTCCTCTATGGTGGGCGGCGTGGCCAACTTAATGAGCGGCGGCCTGGTACCGGCCGCCAGCTCGGAGGTGGTGAACTGCGCGCCAGGGCCGGGCTGCTCCACTAAAGCAACAAGGCGGCTGCCACGCTGCTCTAGGCGCAGGCGCGCGCCGGCCGAACCGGTGAAGCCGTCGGCCGCTGGGGCTGCAGCTGCTACGGCTGCGTCCTGACCAGCGCTTAGCATCCGTGCACACACTCGACTGAGCGCCGCCTCCACGGCCGGCGAGCCGCGTTTGACCCACCCGCGGTTGTGCTCCCCAAAGCGGTCGGCCAGGCTGCGTCGGTTGATGGCGGGGAAGATGGCGCCGTACATGTAAGCACCTTCGTCATAGCTGGTGTCAAACAGCGTCAGGGCTTCGAGGCTGCTCAAGTCGTAGGCGGCCAGTTCCCGTGCGGTGGCCGCCATGTCTGCAGGTATGCCGTTGGCATCCTGCTGCTGCTCTTCGCCGCTGCCGCCTGGCACGGCCTCCACGCGGGCGTCACACAGCTGACCATCCGCATCGCTGTCCTCGCCGCTGCCGTCGTGGCTGCCCGCCCGTAGGCCCTTCCTGCGTCGCTCAGCACGGCGTCGTATCCGCTCTTCGTTGCGGCGGCGCTTGCAGTCATGGTCGCCTTGGATGTTGTCCAGGATCATGCACAGCATGTCCCGGTACGCCTTGGGCGCCTGCTGCAGCTCCACCTGCATGAAGTGCTCATACGCCGTACGCAAGGTGTAGCCCTCGGGCACCGGCGTGACGCGATGAGCGCGGAAGTTGCCGAGAACGAAAGCATAGTAGTTCTGGGCGGCATCGCCGTCAAGCTCGTGGGGCGGCGGCTTGCGGGGCAGCACCCCCAAGAAGCGCGGGTAGCACGGCGTGGACAGTCGGCGCGCCAGGTGGGACACATGCAAAGGGTGGTCTTCAAGGAAGAGCACGGTGGACGGCAGCCGCGTCGTGGCGGCGGTTGGGAGCTCTGCAGCGCGGGCGTCTGCAGGGGAGGTAGCGGGACGAGGGGCAGGCACATCAGCGCTTACGAGGGTCCGGGGACGGCGCCAGGAACGACAGGTTGCGACAAGCCGTGAGCACCGGCGCCTATGGACGTGTGTGGACAGCGCGTGGTGTGGTACGTGTCTGCACTGTACATTCAGGCACTGCACATTTAGGTGGTGTAGGGAGGTGAGGAGCGGTTGCCCCGCACTCCTATCTGGGCGGGTTATGCCGCTGCGTCCCAGCCTCAACATACGTCTTTCCCGTGTCCGTGGCTTGCCTCGGCTCGTCTGGAGCCGGAAGTAGCCAGGCCCACGGGTCCCGGGGAACAATTTAGTACTAAGGCAATTCTTGCTTACACCCGCAGTCCAGCGCGGGCCGGTCACAAGCATAGCTGCCCATCCGACTTGCCTTCGGGCGGCGTATCGCCGCGGGCCCTGTCGGTGTCGTCCTCGGTACCACTACTGCCATCATCACGTGCGTCTGGTTGGGAGGTGACGGGGGGACGGGTGGGCACAAGGATGTGTACGAAGGGCCAGTGACGGTGCCAGGACTGTCAGGTTGCTTATCAGCGTGGAGTTTGGTTAGCACGGGATCGTGCGCTGTTCGGTGTGACGGTTAGGGAGCTGCGTGCAACAGGGGCGGGTGCGTTCAGCTTATGACGTCAACTAAGGCACAGGCATATCCGGCTCTGGCAAGCGTCCGAAGCCGAGAGCACGGCCGCCTACGGAGATCCACAGCTGGAACTGCCCAGACCCGTGGACCCCGGGGAACAATGTAGTGCCCAGGCAAGTGTTGCCCGTGCACGCAGCCCATTACGGCCCGGCCAGACCTGGAGCCCCCCACCCGACTTGCCTTGGAGCGGCGCGTTGCCGCCAGCCCCGCCGGTGTTGCCTTCGGAACCGCTCCCGCCGCCGTCACTGGCGGCGTCAACGTCCACGTACAGCGCAGCTCCTACTCCAGCGCCGATCCGCCGGCGCTTCCTGGCACGCTCATTGCTGCTGCGACCGCTCTTTGGCTTGGACTTAGGCCGCGACCGTCGAGCGTAGAAGGTATGATACAGGTAGGGCGGCAGCGCCGCCAACGCGGCGCCACGACCGTCATAGTCGCTGACGGTGGTGACTGCCCGGAGGCCGTCGTTGTGAGGCACGAGTGTGACCGCCACTTGGCCGCCATGGGCCGCGCCGTCGGACACACCAGCCTGCCGGAGGGCTCGCGCGGTGTAGGCATGCGTCGGCATGGGCTTTACGTCGTACGACGCCCAGTAGGTATGGTGACCCATGAGCAGGTACGATATCATGGCGAGGCCCATGGTAATGCTGCTTGTCAGGCGGTTGACGCACATCAGGAAGTTGCAGAAGCCGCTGCGGCTGGCAACGTCCGGGCTGCTGGGCTCCAGGAAGGTGCTTCCCTCCAGGAAGCAGCCCTGCACGTGCGTTATGGCCTTCAGAACGTTGACGGCCTGGCTGGGCTTGATCGGTTTTGTCACGTAGCTGGCCATGTAGTAAGCGGCGTCGCGCGCACGGTCACCGGCTGGTGCCAGCAGGGGGCACTTGCTGCGGGTCAGCTCGTCCTCTGAGTCCAGCATGGCCAGGTTCTCTTTGGTCGCCTCGCGGTCCAGCTCACACGCCAGGCTGATGAGGTGGTTACAACCAAACGCCATGGCCAAAGCGGCCATGTACGGCACCTGAGGCATGATGAGGGCGGGAGCGATGAAGACGGGGGGGACATCGAGGCCAATACGTTGCCTACCCGAGAACGTAAGACCGCCGCCACCAGTGTGTCACACGCTTCACCCGTAGGGTACTTCCAATCAAGTCTGGTTGTAGAGCGCATACGGCGACAATGAGGCACGCAGGCAATGTAGAGCGGACGTGGCGCTGCGGTACACGGGGCCGGCCGCAACAGCCTGAACTCGTGCATCATTTTCAATGGCGGCTGTGGTAACGGTGCATACCGTAACCCTGAGTCGCGGCTTGGACAGGCTTCAAGACGCAACTGCATGCGTTTGCGTTGCTCCCCACCGCATCTTCAACACCAAGCAGTGCTGTATGACCACTTATGTGCAGGCGCGATTCGATGGTGTCAGTCGGCTGCATCGCCTCTAATGCGTACGGAGACTGTCTTACCTGCATGGTTCCGGAGCGCGGAAGCAGAAAGCTCCCCTCTTCTCCAAGCCAACGGAAGAACTCGCGCAGCTCCCGCGGGAATATCATGCCGCAGTCCTCGTCGGTCCCCAAGCAGCCGTGCCGCACGCAGGTGGTGCTGTGGGTGTGGGTGAGGGTGGACGCCACCACCTTGGCGCAGTGCTTGCAACACAACTGCTCCCGGTCCGGCAACGGTGGGAGGCCCTCGGCGCGAGGGGTGGCGAGGGGAACGCGCGTGAAGCTGCTGGCGGCCTTCCGGCGGTGTGCTGGCATTCGCGCCTGGCGCACAGAGAACAGGACTTCTGCCTCTGCACCTCCTCCGTCAGCGGTGGACGGCTGTGCTGTGCAAGGGACTGCACCAACGGCGGGCACGGGAGGCTGCGCTGCCGCGCCAGTCGCTCCTGCATCTGCTGGTTCCGCTGCACCGCCAGCCACGCCGCCGGCGGCCGCAGGGGGCTGTGCTGCTGCATGTGCGCTAGGTGCGGCGGGCAACTGCGCTCCAGCAAGGACCGCGCCGTCGACGGCGTGCGGGGCCGCGCCGGTCCCAGCTGCGGTCGCTGCCGGTGCCGTTCCGCTTGCTGCGCCGGTTTCGGAGACACGGGGCTGTGGATGCTGCCCTGCAGCCGCAGCGGCGCGGGCAGCGGCCGCCTTGTGCTGGTCAGGCGTAGCCCCCGCCATGGTCAGGAAGTTGTATCCCGCGGCGGGGCAGCGCCGGTCGTCCACGGGAGGGGCGACGCCGTGCCTGTCAGATTCCGCCGCAGACCAGCCGTGCACGCAGTTGGGGTCCCCGCTGGGCAGGCGGTTGTAGAACGGCGGGTACTGCCACTGGCTGCACAGGGAGCTCGCGATGGCGAGCGCCTTGCAGTTGGGGCCGGCAAACAGCTCGCGCAGGCGCTCCATACAGAACGCCGCCAGGATGGCCCCGCCATGGATGTGCAACGAAAGGCGGCCGCTCTGCTCAACCTTCGCAACCACCGCTATCACAACCCCACAAAAGCAGCCGGGGTTGGATTGACGCTTGTCGCCCGGCTTGAAGCCGAACAGCACCTCCAGGATGGCGATCTTGATGGCCTCCAGCAGCGCGGCGCAGCTGTGCGGGTTCTCGCGTACCCGCTTCCACTTCTCCACCACGGAACTGCCGCCCGTAGGCCGCCCCTCGGCGGTCACCTCCAAGTCCTGCAGCACCGGTGGCGTGTGCGACGAACGCGAAGCAGGAGGTGCAACACGTCTGGAAGGTATGAAAATCACGGCGGGCGGTTTGTGCTGCAGGCTGTGCAGAGCGCGTTACAAGCACCTCCCTCCTGCACCACTTGCACACCCTCCCATGCAAGAACCAGAACAACAGGGTCCTGTTCATGTGCTCCTCGGCAGGTGACATTTCAGGTGTGCAAGCCCAGTCCCTCCCGTCCAACGAGCGCCCCCTGCCCGTGCTTACCTGGCCGCCGGCCACTACCACTGCGTCAGCGTACATGTCCGAGGGGTTTATGTTCCACCACAACATGGGTAGCCCGAGCTGGAGGGAAGCACAACGCAACTGCTGCTGCGCGCTCCGGTAGTACGCATCGGTCATCTCCACACGGCCTGCTATCTTCTCGGCGCCGGACAGAAAGCTGCGCAGGACGCTGCCGCCTTGGTCCAGCAGGCGCTGCCTACGCTCGTCGTACGACGGCATGGAGAGCACGTCTCCAAGGTGCTTAGCAAAGTCATGCGGCAGGGTGCCCGCCTGCTGCACCACCTCGGGCGCCATGCGCGCCGTGATAGCGGTGGAGGCACGAATGTCGTGCTTGACTTTCACGTCGCCCACACGCACCAAGAAGCTGGCGTTTCCGCTGAACTGCCGGCGGGGCACGCGTGCGTTGAGGTGCCGTAGGTAGGCGGGCAGCGTCATGCACACCGGCCGCTGCCCGCCCCACGCGTACGGCAATGCGGTGGGGTAGGCGTCGGACAGGATGCGGGGGCTGCTCTCACGGAGGACGGGTGCACGCGGCCCGCCGGCGCAGTGCACAACCAGGCCCTTCCGGAGCAGCTCATGCACGGAACCCGGGTCGCTGTGCGCGCTGCCGGGTTGTACTGGCGGCGGACCTTGCGGAACCACCAGCTCCAGTTCGTCTAAGGCGCCGTCTTGGCCGACAGCTGCTGCGGCACCGGCGGAGTCACCTGCCTGCTGCGGCTGCCGCGCAAACCCGTCCGCTGCTGTGTCATCGCCTGGCCGTAGCTGCTGCGCTGGCCCGTCAGCAGCCGTCACGCCACTGGGCGCGGCGCCTTGACACGGCCGCTGCGCCGCCGCGCCAGCGCCTGCTGAACCGCCGGAGCGCGCTCCTTGGTGCGGCTGCTGCTCCGGGCTGGCAGCTGCGGCCGTACCGCCCGAGCCCGCTTCTTGCGACGGCTGCGCCAGCCCGGCAGCAGGCGGCGCGCCACTGGGCGCGGCGGCTTGACACGGCCGCTGCGCCGCCCCGCCAGCGCCTGCTGAACCGCCGGAGCGCGCTCCTTGCTGCTGCTGCTGCTCCGGGCTGGCAGCTGCGGCCGTGCCGCCCGAGGCCGCTTCTTGCAGCGGCCGCTGCGCCAGGCCTACGAACGGCCTAGTGTCCGCAGCAGGAGGTACAGCCTCCGCCGCCTGGCGGCGGTCCTGCCCCTGCAGCCGCCTTGCCGCGACAAGCTCGTCCTCACCTTGCCGTACGGCCGCGTTGCCAGCACGGTCGTGCAGGAAGGCGGCTTGCAGGACGCCTGCTACATCGGCGCGCTGAGTAGCGACCGCCGCTGCAGCCACGGGCGGCGGAACGGCGCCGCCAGGCTGCTGGTAGATCGCGGCATCATACTCCTGCAGCGCCGCCTGGTCCAGCTGAACACGCCGGTTGGTGTGGGCCACGTAGTGGGACCACGCATGCACCACCGGCCCCCGCACCTTCACGGCAGGGACGCCATGCAAACGCTGCTCCATGTCGGCGCGGTCCCTGACCTCATTGAGGCAGACTAGGTTCAGGTACTGAGGCATCTCGCTGGCCCGGACGGGCAAGTCCTTTCGCAGGTCGGCAGGATCAGGGCCAGCAAACGCCACCCCGTGCGCCTTCATGGCCAGCGGCCGGCCATCCGGCGGGCAGTTTGAACGGTATATCTGGACCAGCTGCTGTATCGTCTTGACCGGGCTGACGAGCTGCGTCTCCATATAGGTGGGCCACTCAAGCTTGTCCCCGAGGTGGTTAACCTCGGGCACGTCGCCGCCGTCGAAACAGGCGAGTGACCCAGGCGGGACGCGCCCACCTGTAGGCAAGGGAAAACACGGCAGGCACCGGCAGTCATGCACGCATATATTGTTGCGCTGTGCCACATCCCGGCGTGTCAGGGCAGGTTCAGGGGCGGTCGCGAAGGGGGTATCCGACAAGAAACAACGTGCATCGAGGAAGGAGGCGTGCCGTACAAGGACGGTGAGCCGCCACGTGCTGGGGTCGGCCGGCTAGCACAGCGGAGTACGGGCGAAACCGCTGAGGTCAACCCCAGACACGTTACAGACCTGGAGTTCGGTATAGCTAGAGCGACAGGCATCTCCGTCTGAACACCAGGGCAGTACAGGCCTGCTACTTCAAACTTGCATCGCATCCGCCCACCCCCCACTCCATCCCACAACCACCCGCACCCCTCCCCAAAGCACTCACCGGCCAACGCGTTATTGCAGACGTTGCAGATGCACACCAGCTCCTCGCCGTCCTCTTGCCCAAAAACGGTACGGTTTGGGCCGCTCGTCTCGTACCGCATGCAGTACGGCACGAAAACGCGTGCAGGGTCGCTGGGGTCGTCCCGACACTGCCGTGCAGGTAGGTACCGCGGCATCCACTCGGCGTCGTTGTCCTCGTCCTCTGCATGCATGTTGGTGGTACCACAAACAGTAAGTACCGACGAGGGAGCAGCGTAACACCACGAAGTGGCGCGTTACTCCACAACGCACCAAAAGCACAACAAAGAGACGGCAACAGACTCATAACCACGAGGCACCGGACAAAATACGCGTGGGCCCCGCGTCTGGGCGCAACATAACACCGCTGGTGGGCGCGCAAGGCCAGACGCCGCGGAGCATTGCGGACAAGCACCCACTGCTCGCTGCTCCACGGGCCCTGGGTGCTTTGGGTGGGTGCACCGTGTCAGGGATCGCGCCACCCAAGAGGGCGAGAAGCTACGCTGCTACGTGCTGTGCCATCTGCGAGCACCGGTTGCATCGCAGCGGGCGCCACAAAAATCCCACACGGACGCCGCAGCACCCAACAAACCCTACCGGCCTACACCGGACCCACGAGTGGCATGTCCCCGGAACCAGAGACACAGAACCAACCTCCAAGGTGGTCGCCGTCCGGCCTCCGCACGTAGTCCGTCACGTCGTCATCCGCCGGCCCGACTGCGCCATCTGCAAGGGGTACGACACCACCGGAAACGGGTAGTAGTCACGCCAACGCCACACCGAAGGTCACTGAATCTGCAGGGAGGGCGCATGGGCGCCCACGCGACTACAATCGCAGGGTTCCACTCCCGCCCCGTAACACATGCCACGCAGCCCGGCCTCGGCCGTACCCAAGCAGCATGCTGTACGACAGATGGAAGAGGTCCCCCCCAGCAGGTCGCCAGCGGGAACAAAGTTGCAGAGTTTTCATCCAGGGCGTACTGGCGTCCACGCGACAACGACAGCAGAATTCTATGCCGCCCACGTCCTGGCACACCCGGCCGGCCTGATCCACTAAGTCGCCCCACGCACGGCCACACCGAACACCCCACCTTCGGCGTCGGAGCCACTCCCCTCACGCATGCCCACATCGGCGGCAGGCACCGCCGCCGCCCCGCTGGGACCCGCCGCTGCGTGGTCCACCACCGGGCCACCTGCACAACACGCAAAAGCGAGGGGAGGGGGGCACACGCGCGCACGGAGGTCACAAGTGTCGGCTGGCGCAATGGGACAACAGCTGCGTAAACAAGAAGGCACGCAGACGATAAGAAACACGCCATTCCTGCAGCAAAGGAGTGCTCCCGCACGCAGGTGGCCACACCCCTGCCAGCCCGAACTCCCGCCCCGTAACACATGCCACGCAGCCCGGCCGCCGCCATACCCAAGCAGCATGCTGTACGACAGACCGAAGAAGACCCTCCCAGCAGCAAACATAGTTAACAACCCATACATACGGGTCCTGGCCGCTGCATCTCCCCGCCGGCAAGGCCCCACGACAACCCGAGCCGCCCTTTGTGGAAGGGCTGGGGGGTTGTTACACCAAGTTGCCCTATGGAAAATCAAGCAGGTACGGTATGTCGGTCACGTACCCTCGCACCCCACGCACGGCCACACCGAACACCCCACCTTCGGCGTCGGAGCCATTCCCCTCACGCATGTCCACACCAGCGGCAGGCGCCGCCGCCGCACCGCTGAGGTCCGCCGCTGCGTGGTCCACCGCCGGGCCGCCTGCACAAAACGCAAAAGCGAGGGGAGGAGAGTAAACGCACGCACCAAGGTCACAGGTATCGTATGGCACAACTTGGGACAACAGCTGTGCTGCCAAGACGATGCGCAGACGAGTAGGAACACGCCATTCCTGCAGCAAGGGAGTGCTCCCGCACGCAGGTGGCCACAACCCTGGCAGCCCGAGCTCCCGCCCCATAACACATGCCACGCAGCCCGGCCGTCGCCGTACCCAAGCAGCATGCTGTACGGCAGACCGAACAAGGTCCTGCCAGCAGGTCGCCAGCTGTAACAAAGTCGCAGAACTTTCAGCCAGGGTGCGCTGGCGTCCGCGCGACAACGGCAGCATAACTCCATGCCATCCACGTCCTGGCGCACCCGGCCGGACTGCTCCACTGAGTTGCCACACGGGAAATCAAGCAGGTACGATCTGTCGGTCACGAACCCTCGCACCCCACGCACGGCCACACCGAACACCCCACCTTCGGCGTCGGAGCCATTCCCCTCACGCATGCCCACATCAGCGGCAGGCGCCGCCGCCGCACCGCTGGGGCCCGCCGCTGCGTGGTCCACCGCAGGGCCACCTGCACAAAACGCAAAAGCGAGGGGAGGGGGGCACACGCACGCACAGAGGTCACAAGTGTCGGCTGGCACATTTCGGGACAACAGCTGGGCTGTCAGGAAGGCACGCAGACGAGTAAGAACACACCATTTCTGCAGCAGGGGAGTGCTTCCGCACGCAGGTGGTCACGCCCCAACCAGCACGAACTCCCACCCCGTAACGCATGCCACGCAGCCCGGCCGCCGCCATACCCAAGCAGCATGCTGTACGGCAGACCGGAAGGGCCCCCCCCCCTCCCAACAGGTCGCCAGCGATAACTGGGTCGCAGAATGTTCAGCCAGGCCGTGGTGGCGTCCGTAACTGCGCACCCAATCAGCATACTGTACGGCAGACCGGAAAAGGACCTCCCGTGCGTGTGACCCCCACCCAACACTCTCCCTACACCCTACACAGCCACCCACAGAGAGGCCAAGCAGCCACACCCCGGCCCCATTGCTAAACCACACGTCTCCTGCTCACCTTGGGCGCCGGAGGCCCTCCCCTGACGTACCTCCACGCCTGCGGCAGGCACTGCCGCCAGCCCACCCGGACCTGCCGCCCCCGCCGCAGCCCCCAGGACGCCGCCGTGCTGAGGCGGATGGTCGTCCTGATCAAAAGGCAGCTGGTGTCCCGCCTTCTTCCACTGCTCAAAACCCCGCCGCGTGAACCCCACCGGGAGTGCGGGGTCCGGCGGCGGAGGAACCTCCTCCCGCGGCTCCAAGCGCTCGTACACGGTGCAGGCTGGGCGGATGACTGCGTTCGTGCGCGGGATGTCAGCACGCAGCAGCTGGAAGCAGCTGGACCGCCAGGGCACCAGCGTGTACTGTACTGGCGCCTTCATCTCGCTGCAGCACGCGCACACGCTGTCCGGCGTGTGGTGGTTGGCAACGTGTGCCAGCTTCGCCGCTGTGTCGATGTGTACTAACATTGGGATCTCACGCAGCGGCGCGCCCGCCGGAAGGTCCTGCTGACGCTGCGGCCAGTCACGCGTAGCCTCCGAATCTAGGTAATCGCCGTACGAAGGCGTCACCGGATTGTCGGGGCGGCGGATATCCCAGCTGAGGTGCGTCTCCATCGCAGGCACCAAATCCCAAGGACGGCGGGCGGGGAAGCTGCGCCCCGCCAGACCAGCACCAGCACCAGCACCGCCCGCACCCGAGCCGCCGCTGTCCGAACCGCTGTCATCCCCGCCCACGAGCCGCTGCAGCTGCTCCACACGACGCGCAGTCCGGCCGGCCGCACGCTCCGCCCTCTCCCCTTTCCGCGTCGCTCTACTCCTAGCCGCTTGCGCTTCAAGACGGGCCGCCGTAGCTTCCGGGGCCTCGTTTGCGCGGCGCTGATGCGCACGCTCCGCGTCTCGTTGCCTGCGGAGCGCTGTCTCTGCCGGGGTCTCCTTTGCACGACGCGAGCGCTTCTGGTCTGCGGCTACTGCCCTGGCGGCCGCCGCCTCATCCGGGGTTCTGTCCGCCCGGGCTTGCTCCATCCGTGCTGCCGCCTTACTCTTCTCGCCGGCAGCATCCCCAACCCGCGCCCGCTTCGGCTCGCTGCCATCCGTGCCACTGCCGCCTGGCCGCCCCAACCCCAAGATGCGGCCCAAGAAGCTGAAATCATTTGATGCGGCAGGGGGAGCTGGCTGCTGCCGAGGCAGCAGACACGGCATGGACCGGGCGCCAGCACCCCCAGGCGGAAGCCCACAGGTGGGGGCTGCCGCCGCTGCCGCCGCTTCAGACCGCAGGAGCGTCCCATACCCCCCAGGGGACAGCGGCTCCGGCGGGCGAGTCCGAAACGCAGCAACGCCGCGCAGCCCTCCCAACCGAGAGCCCGGCGCCGAGCTGCTTTGCGAGGAGCCA
>VFQN01007456.1_pt1 | contig 11781 bp, 3 predicted proteins | sample 3512371 | NCBI WGS metagenome assembly VFQN01 (sample SAMN10412370, study PRJNA504923) | tailings metagenome | isolation source: Replicate 2 from Balatoc abandoned mine | place: Philippines: Itogon, Benguet | collected 2017-08-28
CAGAGCGTGCTCGGCAGCACCGCCTGCCTCCTCCGCCTTCCTGTCGGCCGCCATCGCGAGAGACTCCACCTTGGAAATCTGACTTCCTAGCTCGGTGACGACCCCCTTCACTACCTCCTTAGACACTTCTTTAGCTACTTCTTTTGCTACTTCCTTTGCTATTTCCTTCACCAGCTTTTCTATCTCCTCTCGCGTCATCATGCCCTTACCCCCTGACATTCTCTACCCAAAGGGCGCCCCCTTAAGCAGAAGAAGACAGGTAAGTAAGTAAGTCGTACAGAGTGTGGATGGAGCAGTGGGGCCTGCGGGGCTGCTGCTATGCTGCTCCTTGGCCACTTAGCCTGCCGAGCTCCTCACCTGCTGCCCGTAGGCTCCGTGCACAGTGCACCTGCTCCAGGGTGGTGCCCCCGAGAAGGGGCCCGTGCCGTGGGGGTACACGCACTGTCTGGGACGCCAGGTAGAGCGAGTGGGCAAGCTCTGCGTAGGACGAGGGCAGATCGCCGTCCACCACCTCCGCGGTGGGCGGGTAGCGGATGCCCAGCTGTGCGCCCCGAAGGACGGCCAGTTCCGTGGGCGGCTGTTGCAGAGGTGCCCTCGCCCACGGGTACCGCACGCCGTCGGCATCAAGCAGGCGCTGCAGCCAGTGGATGCCCTCGATGGCGCCTGCCGAGTTGAGGATCGTGAAGCTGGCGCGCGCGTAGAGGTTGTAGGCCGCGTGGGGCACCGGTGCCGACGCGTGCTGAGCGGGGCTTGGGTGAGCGATCACCTCGCGCCACAAGCGCCTCAGCAGCTCTCGCAGCCCACCTTCCTCCCTTGCGAGCTCGTCCCTGTCTTGCTGTGCCTTCCACCAACGCACCAGCTCCGTCTCCAGGACGCCACGCGCCTTTTCCTTTGCCAGCGTGGCTTGCTGCACCACGTAGGTGCGCACAGCCTCCGCCTCACCGCCTGGCGCCGCCATGGGCTGCGGGGCCCTACTCGCCAACTGCTCCCCGAACTCAACCATGGCGCGCAGCCACACGTCAAACTGGTACCGACCGCGCGGGTGGGAGGAAGAGGCATGGTAGAAAAAGGTCTCGGCTTCGGCGAGACGCTCCCGCAGGAAGGTGGTCAGCAAGGCGTGCTCCTCCGCGTCCACCACGCTGTCCAGGCTTGGCGCCCGGGGGTGTGGAGCGGTCCGCCAGTTCCTGGCAGCCGGCGGGCTTGGCCTGTAGGGCAGTGCAGCCAGCTGTGTGGCCTCCGCCGGGTTGTTCCACCAGCTGGCCCTGGGCATGGGCAGTGGCACCGAGGCCTCCTCCTCGTCCTGCAGCTTGTCGGCAGGGGGCGGCGATGCCTCCTCCTCCGGCTGCATTGCCAGGTCGACCGTGTCGGCCTCCACGTCCGCCTCCTCCTTGGGTGCCAGCGGCACTGGCGGCGCCTGCTCCTGCTGCTCCGGCAGCGGTGCCATGGGGCCTGCCGCGAAGATTTCGCCCTCCTCCATGTCCTGGGACGCCGTTGGGGGCAGCGGCTCCTGTTCAGGCTGCACCTGCAACACGCCACTGGGGCCAGCCGCACCAGCCTCGCCGCCGTCGCCCATGTCGGGAGGTGGCGGGGGTGCTGGCGGCGGCGGCGGCGGCGGTGGCGGCGGTGGCGGAGGCGGTAGCGGCGGAGGCGGCGGAGGCTGAGGCGCCGGCGGTGGTGGTGGCGGGGGCCGTGGCAGCGCCTGCACCAGTGGCGGCAGCTCGAAAGGGTACGCCCACGAGCGCCTTGCATCCACCGGCACCCAGGGGTCCTCCGGCCATGCCGGCAGGGTGCCTTGCCGTCGGCGGGCACGCAGCGAGAGCCCGTGACGTGTGAGCACGGAGAAGGGCAGGAACCTTGCCTCCGACCAGCGCGCGAGAGTGGGCACGGCGAAGGGGCAGTGCTGCTGCAGCAGCATGCCAAGGCCCTGCGTAAGGGTCAGCTCCACCACGCGTGGCAGGGGCTCCTGCAGGTGCTGGTGCACGCAAGGGGGGCCGGTCCGCTCCCAAGCCGCCCTGTTATCCCGCAGCACCCACGTTTCGTGGTGGGCGTGGAAGCCCAGCGCGTTGGCCACCAGCCGAAGCCGAAGGTGCGCCTCCTCCCTGCTGTAGCGCCCCTGCCGCACGTAGTGGCTGGCGGTGTGAACCGCGTGCCGCACCACGACACGGGGCTCCAGCGCCTGCACGTGCAGCCGCGAGCGGTGGCTCTGGTCGCCCGCCTCCTGCTGCTCCTGCTGCCGCAGGGTCAGCAGCGTCCAGAGGTCCTGCCTGCTGCGCACCCCGGGGAACCTGCCGTGCATGGCATCCTCGGGAGGCAAGTGCAGCATGATAGCCACCTCGCACAACTCGGCGAACACGGCACATGCCAGTGGCGCGGGCTGCGTCTGCATCCAGCGCTGGGCGCGGTGGTAGCAGACAGCCCAGCGCTCCCATGCCTCCTCCGTGTACACCCCGCCTCCAATTCCCAACGCCAGGTCCACGCGCAGGATCTCGCAGCGCCTTGTGTCCACCCGGGCTTGCGCCGCCTCCCACTCCTCTGCAGCCCACTGGGGCAGCGAGTCGTGATAGGCAGCCTGCGCCCGTGCGACCAGGTGCTCCACCGCGTGGCTCTCCGAGGGGTGCACCAGCCACTTCAGGCCAGGCTCCGCGCCCGTCTGGCGCAGCAGGATTGCGCAGCGGCGCGAGCGGAGCCCCGCCACCTGACGGGAGTCCCTCAGCAACGCTCCCTGGCCGGTGCGGACGAGCATGTCGGTTGCTGCGACCCCTGGGGAGTCATACCCGCCATCGTCCTCCCTCCGTTGCTCTGCTGCGGCCTGGATCGACGCGCCCACCAAGGGGGAGGCCCGCATCCACGCAGCCTCAGCCGCCCAGCGCGGCGAGGGCAGCACATGCTCGTTGTTGGTGAGCAGCTGGCAGGGCGCGCTTGGGTGCGGATCTTGGCGGGAAAAGTCCAGGAGAGGCGGTGAGCGCAGGTACTGCGCATGCCATGGGGCAAAGGCAGAGACCAGTGCTGGGTAGCGGCGCCCCTGGCGTTGAGACACCTCCAGCCTGTGCTGCCGCAGCACTGCTGCGCCTCAGCGGGGTACATCGGCATGTCCACGCTGGACTCCCCGGACGATTCACCTTGGGGCTCTCCGGGCCAAGGGCGCTCGGGTGCAGGTGCCCAGTCAAGGTACTTCGGCGGGAATTGCCGGTAGGCCCTGGCGCGGGGTGGGGCCCTGCCGCGCAGTGCTTGGCGCCACATGACGCGCTGGCCCTGGGGCTCCGCTGGCACCTCAGGTGGCGGCGGCTCCACGAGTGCAGGCCCCGGCGCAAGGCGCGCGGGTTCCCGCAGCTGGGGTGCGTGGGCTGGTAAGCCCTGTGGCTGAGCCTCATTCCGCCTAGCCAGCTGGGCCATCTCCCCGGCCCAGGCGTCGTACCTCTCATCCCATGCCAGATCTTCCTCATCGGCGAAGCGCCTTGCCCATGCCATGGCCCTCTCCTGGCGTAAGCGGGCCCGTTCAGCCAGCCAGGCCACATCCTCCCGGAAGGGCGGCTCCTGCAGGGCGGGCTCCGCCTCCTGCGGCAGGTGCTGGGGCGGCGCCTCTGGGGCACGCTGCTCCTCCGCTGGTACGGCCTGAATCGGCCTGGCCGTCGCCTCCTGCTCATCCGCGGGTGCGGCCTGGCTGGGCCGCGCCACGGCCGTCGCCTCCTGCCCCTCCACTGACGCGGCCTGCGCACGTGTGGGGCTGGGCTCGCCGATCTCTGGCGGCGGTGGTGGTGGCGGTGGTGGCGGCGGCGGCGGTGGCGGTGGCGGTGGTGGCGGCGGTGGCGGCGGTGGCGGCGGCGGTGGCGGTGGCGGTGGCGGTGGCGGAGGCGGAGGCGGCGCTGACCGAGACACGCTGCCACGCTGCTCCACCTGCCCACCCGCGGTCAGCCCGCTACCGCTGGCCACGCACGCCGTGCGCGCCACACCGCTGAGGACGCACACCGGGCTGTCGTCCGGCACCGGCACCATGGGGATCTCGTAGTAGGCCTCCGGGGCGAGCAGCAGGTTGGGCCGCACCCTGGTGCACAGCGTAGGCCAGCTGTCCAGGGCGTCCGCGATGTACCGCATCTGCGGGTTGCCCACCAGCAGGGCGTACAGGCCCGTGCCGCGCACCACCAGCGTCTGCGTCATTGGGATGCGCAGCTCCAGCGGTGTGTCTGGCAGCACCACGAAGGCCAGGCCGTCCAGCTCCACCTCGCCCACCACGGACGTGTCGCTCTCCTGCGAGGTCATGAGCGTGGTGCCGGTGACCTTGTACGGCAGGCCCATGGCCTTGGCCACCTCCTCCGTGATCAGGTTGGTGTTGGCCGCCGGGTCCCGCAGGTTGAGCGAGGAGTTGCGCAGCGCCGTGCGGCGCATGCCCCACATGAGCCGAACACCCACAGCGCCGCGCGGGTAGTAGTACATGCCCGCCCGCCGGCTGAGGTATGCTCGCGCCTGCGGCTGCGCGCGCAGCGCGGCCTCCACCTGGGCCGGCTGCATGCTGCTGATGGGCACCAGCTGGGGGGGCGCTCCCACCACGCGCACCTGCAGGTGAGGTGCGAGCCGGTGCACCACCACACGGCTGCTGCAGCCAGAGGCGGCTGCGGACCCCGTGCGCGCGCTTGAGATGCTGGAGCTGCTGCTGCTGCTCAGGGTGCTGACGCGGCCGTCACTGGTGGAGCTGCTTACCGAAGCGGCATCGTCCTCCTGCTGCGTGGCGAGGGGCCACCAGGGCCGCGGCAGCGGCTGTACGCTGCCAGCCGCCGCCGTGGGCTTGGGCGCCTCCTGCTCCTCCATCTCCTGCCGGCCACCGGGACCGGACTGCACATCGGGCTGCGGCATGGCCTCAGCGCTGCGGCCCTGGCCGTGCAGGCTGATCTCGATGCGCAGCACGCCACTTGGCGGCAGCTGCAGCGCCTGGGGCGCCGGCGTGGGCAGCGTGCTGGTGGTGCCCTCACCCCGCACCTTGGACGTCCGCTGCGGCGGGTAGCCTTCGGCGGGCACACGGTCGACCTCGAAGCTGAGCGGCAGCTGCTGCGACTTGAGCGTTGCGTGGGCGGCGCCTTGGCTGCTTGGCTCGCAGTTGGGCTCCTGCATGCGCTGCATGTCCGACTGCATGCGCCGCACCTGCTCGCCTACGGTGCTGGGGCAGGGCTCCACGTCGCAGGTGCTTTTGAGCGCCACCTTGGTGACCATGCCAGCGGGCCTGCCGTAGTGGCGGTCCTCGCCGTCCTCCGTCTCGGCGCCGGAGTACCCGTTGTCGTACTCGGAGACCCGCTGGCGTGACTGCCGGCGGTGCGGCTGCACCACCTGCGAGTTGGCCGCGACCCTCGCCGGGTGTGGCTCGGAGACCGAGGGGGCCGGTGCCGGTAGCGGCAGCTGCTGCACCTGCTGGTACTGCGGCGCCGGCTGGTACTGCAGCACCGGCTGCTGCCGTGCGTATGGCGCCTGGCTCACCTGGGCGTACACCTGCGTGGCGGGGAGCAGCAGGGGGACACCTGGCTGCATGGTCGCCTGGGAAAACATGGCCGCCACCTTCTCCTCCCCGTACACCTCCTGCGCCGCACGTATTGCCACCCTCGCCCCCGGCTCCTGCACGAGCTGGCTCAGGGTGCCGTTGCGGAGTGCGGTTTGGAAGCGGGCAAAGTCCCTGTGCCAGTAGTCCGGCGCAAGGTCAGGCCGCTTGTACCAGCACGTCGCTGGGTCGTGCAAGGAGTCATTGCAGTGCGGGCACGGCGGGCGCTCGCTGCCGACGCCGTTGGGGCGCGGCGGGCCCTGGCTGCGTGGCCCCCTGTAGTCCTGCCCGCCGCGTCCACCTCCGTTCCCCCGCCGATAGCCGCCACCGCTGCTGCTGCCGTTGCCGCGGCCAGCCGGGCGGTCCCTGCCAGGTGGAGGCCTGGCGGCCAGCTCCCTTGCCGTCTTCTCCGCCGTCGCCATGGCCACGTAATTTGGGCAGTCGGGGGCCTCGTGGCCGTTGCGCTTGCAGATCTGGCACGCGTCCGGGGCACGCAGGCTGACCGCCGCCATGCGTGTGGCCGGGCTCTGTGTGCGGCTCCTGCGCCGCGGTGACGCCTCCGCGCTCCGCGTGCGGCTCTTGGGGCGCTCCTCCTTGCGCTGTGGCTCCGTCCTGCGAGGGCGCGAGGGAGCACGGGAGCGGCGCCGGCGGTGGCGGCTGCGGTCACTGCCCGAGCCGCTGCCGCTGGACTCCGAGTCCGCGTCCGAGCCTGAGCTGGAGCCGGAGCTGGAGCCCGAGCTGGAGCCCTTGCGGTACTTCTCGCGCAGCTTCTGCAGCTCTTTGGCGCACTGCCTGCCCATGGCGCTCGATTTGGAGTCGCGCTGCCAGGTGGCGTCGGCGTGCTTGAGCACCTCAGCCTTCTGGGCCACGTACTCGCTCTCCGCCTTACCCGCCAGCGGACCACTCCTGAGGCTTGCTAGCAGGCTAGGCGGAATGCGGCTGAGGAATATCTCCATGACGGCGTGGTCGTTGAGCGTGGGCAGGCTGCGCTGCAGGTCCACCAGCTCCTTGTACAGGTCGCTGGGGCGCCCTGTCATGCAGGCCCGCTTGAGCAGCTTGGCTGCCGTTGCCCGCTCATCCCCCTCAAACCGCTTGTGCAAGCGCATGAAGTACGCGTCCACCACCTGCTCAGGTGTAGGCGCGTTACCACCGGCGAGGGCCTGGGCGGCGGCTATGATCTCCTGCCGCTCGTCCTTGTACCACCTGTGGTGGACCGTGCGCTCCCTGTGCAGCGGTCCCAGCAGGCGGTCGCACAGCACGTCCACCCCCTGGTTCTGGAGCTTGCTGCATATTTTGTACAGCTCGGACCTGGCATCGCACTCGTACCGGGGCAGGTCGGCGTACGTGAACTTGAAGCGTTTGAGGCGCACCATTTCTTCGTCCGAGGATGACACGTGTGCCGGCTGGGGCACTGGCTGTGCCGGCGGAACGACCTGGAACAAGCGCTGTACGGCAGGCGCTGCTGGCTCCTCCTCACCCTTCCTGCGCTTGCGGGCAGGCTGGATGGGCGAAGGGGACGCTAGGCTACCGCAGGGCGTGGCGAACGCCTCTTCCTCCTCCCCAGGTTGTGACCCTTGCGCTGTTGCGGCCTGGCGTTTGCAAGCCGCGTTATACGCGTACGTGCCTAGGCCGATGATCTGCGCTATGAGCCCTCTAGGCTCGCTGGGCTCTGCTACAGGCCCTTGTATCAGGGGAAACGGGTTGACCTGCTGCGGCGCGCTGGTGCTAGCGCCCGGGTCCCCTCCCCCTACGTGCCGCTGTGCTTGCGGCGCTGCCAAGCCTGGTGCGAACACCGGGGCGGGCAGTAAGCGCTGTGCGCTTGGGGTGACTGCTGCTGCAGACAGGTCACCTAGTGGTTGAGGCTGACTGTCACTTGTTTGAGCGGCAGACAGACTGAGGCCTTCTCTCAACTGTGGTCGTGGCAGAGGGCAGGCGCCGGAGTGGAGGCCTCTTGCTGACCAGATGCTTGGGACGTGCGACTCTAGCTGCTGGCTTCGTTCGTTGAATGTTAGGCCTGCTGGCCCTCCTGGCAGGCGCATGGGCCTGGATGCTACGGGGCCCGATGGCTTGCCGTACGGCTGGATGCTACGCTCTTCCACCTGCGGCACGGCAGTGGCCGCGCTGGGCCCCGCCGCACCTTCCTTGCTAGTGCGCTGCAGCGCGCTGCCACTGCCAGCTTCCGTGCCGTCAAGCTGCAGTGCTGAAAGGCCCGCCAGCAGCTGCGACATGGCAGGGAGCACGCTTGGGTGCGAAGACACGGGTTGCAGCTGCAGCAAGGCCTCCGAGGGCGCGCCTGGAGGCACAGCAGGCTCGTGCTGGTCATGCATGCCTTGGGCACCTGGCGGTGCGCACTGGCTACCGGCTGGCTCGTCCTGGCCCTGCTGCGGCATGCCACAGGCCCCCAAGGGTGCGCCCGCGCTGCCAGTGGGCACCTGGTCCGACTCATGCGCGCTGTGGGCCCCCGCAGGTGCACCCACGCCACTTGCTGGCTCGTCCGGCTCGGGCCTAGGACGGGTCCGGGCCCCAGGAGGTGCGCCCTTGCCGTCTGTCGGCCCTACCGGCTCAGGCTGAGGCCTCTTGGGGCCGCGTGGAGCTGATGCAGAGCGTGCACGGGACTGAGACACAGGAGGCAACTCGTCGCAGGCCAAGGTTTTTACCGAAGTGGTGCGTCCAGCACCTGTGCCGTACTTCTCACGTTGGTAGTCAACACCTGCCCTGGGGGCATTAACGCGTCTCTCCTGGCACACCCTCGACACGGATGAGGCCCGGCGCCAAGGCGCCGGTGGGCACGATGGCCCTGCCTCACCCTCGCTACTACTGCTACTCATTGGGCCTCCTCCCCGCGCGCGGTGGCGGAAGGGGAGGTTGACCGCTTGATGCGGCGGTGCGCAGTGCCGAACACCCTAATCCTTGCCATGCTCTCGCCATCGTGCGCCGGCGGCAGCACGTCGTCCCCCATGCTCCATGCGAACGGCCCTAGTGCACGCAATGCGTGCCCGTGCTCCATGTCGTCCAACCCGCTATCATCATCAGCGTAGTCGCCCACATCATGCTCATCGCCCCATGCGTCCCGCTGGACCTGGCTATGCGAGTGCTCCTCCTCGGCGCCATCGCGCTCAGTGCGTGATGCGGAGCGCAGCGAACCAGTGGCACCACCTCCGCGCTCCTGGCCGCTAGCTCCAGCTCCACGGCCGCCCTCGCCGCCTCCCGGCTCCACCTTGTTGGCGGCAAGCGCAGCCAGCGCAGCCTGCAGCTGCTGCTCGCTGTAGCCCGCCAGACCGCCGATGTCCCCCTGCTGCGTGGCTGCAGCACCCGACGGCGGGCCAAGGGCCGTGCGGCGGTGGCCGCTTGCACCCTCCGGGCCCCGCCCACGGTTGAGCGAGGTGCTGCGGCGGCGAGACCTGAGTTCCCTGGACGTGCTGCGGCTGCGAGAGCGGCGCCTTGGGGAAGTGCTGCGGCTGCAGGAGCGGCGTCTTAGCGCGGGACTGATGCTGCGGTGGCGAGGTGCGTGGTCAGCCTGGCGCGGCGGCACGCTGACACTCCGGCCGCCGTGCCCACGCCCGTCTTGGCCAGGCGGCATGCTGCGGTCCCGGCCGTAGCCGGAGTGCTGCTCAGCGCCACGCTGCCTGCTGACGCTGCGGTCGTGGCGCTGGTGCTTGCTCACGCCACGCGACCCGCTGCGGCCCCTGCGGCGGTGCTCAGACTCACGCTCACGCTCACGCCCACGCTGCTCCTGGCTCCCGGTGCCCAGGAAAGGCGCCCACGGATCAGGCGCCTCGCTGGGCCTCACCAGCGGCACCCGGTCGGCGGCGTTGCGCCACCTCACGCGCTGCGAGCCCGCCTCACCGCCCTGCAGCTGCGGAGCGGGGTTGGGCAGGCCCCCGCCCTCCTCCTGCGCCGGGGGAGAGGATGGCGGGAACCGGCGCCGCGCCTCAGCCCGTAGAAAGGCCTCCACCTGGGCCACGCGCTCCAGCAGCTCGGCCATGTCGCAGGGAGGACGCCCGCCCAGGCTCCGCCAATTGCCTGGCACGCCCTCGGCCAGGCGGGAGATGCCGTACCTGCGGCCAAGGCGCAGGTTAAGCTCGTGGCAGCTCTCCAGCAGCGCGACGAGTTCACGGCCGCGGTCCGCATCGCCCTCACTGGGGTCAGGGGATGCGTAGTCCCAGATGCGCCTCAGGTGCGCCTCACCTGGCCAGCGCACGTGCAGTGGACGCTCCTCCCTGCGGACGTAGTAGTTCCGCAGGCTCACCGAGTCTGGAAGGATTAGGCCGTGCTGATCACGCAGCGCCTCCTCCACCTGGCAAGCGAGCTTGGCCCCGCCGCGGGTCAGCTCCCCTTTGTAGGCGGCCACCGTCAGCCGCGCCGTCATGGCCAGCAGGTCCACCGGCGAGTAGCACTCATGCTTGTTGAACGCCGGCCGCTGCGACTGCAGCAGCTCCTTCAGGTCGATGCGGTCCAAGGCGTACTCCGCACCTGGCGCGGTGAGGAAGTTCTCCAGATGCGCGTAGGCTAGCGGTGGTCCTGGCAGCCGATGGACGGGCCTGGGGCCCCGGTACCCCGGCGCGAAGTGCTGTGGTGCGGGCGCGGGCGCGGGAGGTGGTGGTGGTGGGGGAGGCGCGGAGGCTGCAGCGGTCTGGCTCGATGGCTCAGACGCCACGGAGGTACCCGTGTGGCGGCGAGACTGCTCCAGGCCGCCCCCAGCGGCGGCACGTGAGGAGCTGCCCTCTGCCCCGCTGCCGTGCTGACGGCCCTGGCCGGAGCTCTGGGGCGGTGCCGGAGCAGGTGCGGCTTGGGGCCGCAGTGGAGGTGCAGCAGTGGCCGGCGCGCCAGCAGGGACGGAGGTCTTCAGGGCCGCGGGGGCATGCCGCGGGCCTTCCCCAGCCCCCGCCGCGCCATGCGCGGAGGTAGGTCCGGGGCCGGCAGCAGCGCCAGCAGCAGTGGAGCCCCGGGGCACGGCGCTCCCGGTTGCTCCACATGGCTCGGTGGCCAGCAGGCGGACTTGCTCGTCCGTAGGCGGGTCGCGGTGGTCCCAGTTGGCAGCATTCCGCACATAGTGTGGCCGCCACCGGTCCGGCGGCACGGTGTTCACGCGGTCGAAGCAGCGCACCCAGGCCGGGTCATCTGCCTTGGCCTTGCCGGCGCGCGCCCGTGTCAGCACATGCTCCATCATCGTGTTGAGGGTGGAGTCAGAGGGCCAGAGGTAGATGGAGAGCATGCCGGTGTGGAGCGGGGGCGGGTGGCTGAAGGTGAAGAGGGACTCCAGGTCCGCGAAGTCGAGAAGGTCCTTGTCGATATGGGGATGCATGGTGTGCGACAGCCCAGTCTTGTACGCGCCCCACACGGAATCCCTCGCAGCCCTGTCGCTGCCCTTAGTGTGGTTCACGTGTCGCTCATAGACGTGCTGGGCGGAGCGGCGAGCGTCCGTGTACGTTGGAGGCGAGTCGTGAGCATCCATGGGTCTGCGGGGGCGGAACGCCAGAAAGGGGGATGGAGAAAGGGGCGGGAGGCACACGAGGGGAGGTGAAGGCTCAGAGGTGGCGCAGGGCGGATTTGCGTGCCTCGAAAATGCCGGCGCGCAGGCCAGGTCAAGCGCAGAGCCACACGCCACGCCATGGTTAGCAACCAATGCGCCTAGCCGTCCTTGACAGCCTCGATTGCCCGCCGCGAGCGCGGTAACCCGTCGGACGATGCGTTGCTGAGCGATGGTCCTGACCGACATGGATGGCACTCCCGGAAGTGATGCCCGTTGACAGCATGCATAAGATGCCATTATGTAGCTCACGCTTGGTAAGCGTGTGCAGCCGCGCAGCGCACGTGAAAGCACTTCAGTCCGTCCGCCCATGACGGCCGGTAACCCATGCACATTCATTCGTTGAAGACCAGCAGCTAGATTCAGCACTCCACTATGCCATGGTAGGCATTGCTAGGTCGCAGCCAGCCACTCCGCGCGCACGCCGGGGTCGTTACCCCGCGCGCATGGCCATGCCAATTACGCTCATGGTCAGGCTTACTTGCTAATGAGGTCTTCTAGATGGTCGAGTTTGGTACTTGACTAACAGGAGCTTGTCGGGCGCTAATAGCGCTCCTCGGGCGTCCCCGAGAAACGTCCGGTCCGCCGAGCTCCAGGGGCTATCCGGCTTGATGTCTGTTGAAGGCAAGCGATATGGCACAGGCAACTGTAAGCCTTATGCCGTCTGGCTTGTGCCAGCGGGATGGAACATGAGATGCCTAGTGCCTTGCACTGGTGCGAAGACGCCGGA
>VFQN01007457.1_pt1 | contig 11781 bp, 8 predicted proteins | sample 3512371 | NCBI WGS metagenome assembly VFQN01 (sample SAMN10412370, study PRJNA504923) | tailings metagenome | isolation source: Replicate 2 from Balatoc abandoned mine | place: Philippines: Itogon, Benguet | collected 2017-08-28
GAATCTACTCTCACTTCAACCCCATCATCATAGACACCGACCACAATTCCTCCCACCCACACTTGTTCAGGATGTTTAATGTAAACTAATTGATCCTTTGTTACTCGCATGAGTTATCTATTGCTTCACTGATTAATTATGAGTAAATTCAATAATTATCCCTTGAAGATATGAAGAAAAGCCCCAATATTTCTTTTTCGATCAAATATCCTTCAACAAGATCCTCGAAGAAACTGAAAAAAAAGAGAGGAAGAATTTCATCCGACCAAACGAATCCAACAAAAACTGAAAGAAAATAAAATTCACTTACTTTTCTTACAATTATAAAATAACTTTATACCATATATCTGATGATTATTCAAGAAATAAACACTAAAACACATCGACATTAAAAAATAACAGCCAACACAATTTGTGGGGGGAAAATGAAAATCTTGAAAATCATTTCCGCCTTCAGGAGAAATGAAATGCACAATAAACTCAAAATTAGACTAAAATATTTCTTTTATCGCCAACCATTTTCCTTCTTCTTAATTTTTGCTTGACTCGCATGAGGATTAGCGAACGCTTTCGCCACAACCTGAGAGGAATAATTAGTTCCGGACTTTTTAAAGATACTTAAATCCACTGATCGATTTAATTTAGAGATATCCATAGATTCTTCTTTCAATTGAGGCTTTGGCTTAGATCTACTCACAACCTTTTGCGGACTCACAGATTCTCTTTTCCTCGGAGAAGGGGCTGGTTCATCGATTGCTTCGATAACATCTGGGTGGTGTATAGATTGAAGTGGACGGTCATCATAACTATTCCGCAACGAAGTATTCAGAAAGTTTGGGGGTACTGCAGACTTTGAAGAATTCCAAGGCCTTGAACTAACGGGTTTCTTTGGTGGAGGGTCATAGCTGCGCAAGACGAATGGAGGTGATTTGTTTCTTTCCACCAATCCAATAATCTTCATAGGAGAAGGTCTTGCCACAGCAGGATGGGACATCGCAGGTTCGGAAACATATGCCGAGCTATGCTCTGCCGAACGACTCCGAGGTTGTGATGAAAAAATATTCGACTTTCTGGAAGGTGCAGCGGGCTCATTGTGATGCAATTCTTCTTTATTTGTTCTCTGCGGGGAAATTGAATGATTCCTTCCAACAGGAGCAACTTCCTCATGAGTGTTCAACTTCTTCCTCTTCATTGCGGGGGCATTATCCGGTAAACTTTCATGTGACCTTCGCAGGTGACTAGTTTCTGTTGAAGATTGTGGCTTAAAATGCTTGAAAACTCGATAAACGCGAAAACACATCGGGGAATCCATCCAATAAAGCTCAGAAATTTGTTTTGTCTTTTGGTTTTTCAATTTAGGAATGATATCACCAAGTTCCTCTAATTCTTCAATTGTAAGAGCTGGTAACTCTTCTAATGCAGAAAGAAGAGAAAGAATCTCTTGTTGAAGTAATGTATATTGTCTTTCTAAAGATAGAAAACACTGCAAACCGAGTTTAAGTTCGGCACGTGGATCAATTGCAACTCTTCCTTTCCTCCATTTCATTGAATGAGGAGGATATAAAGATAAAGTCACATGGAAGTAAGAGGAAGCTGCAGAATTCGCAGCAGACGCTTTAATCGAGGTCGCAGGCAATAACTTTGCCGACGGAGAATGTCCAGACGATGAAGGGAAGACAAATTGATCACTGTCCACCTGATACGCACTTTGCGCGATAATTTCATCTTTATAACGAAGCTGATGACCATTCCGTGTAGAATCTCTGACTAAACACCATAATACAGTTACTGACTGCTGTCGTTGTTGCGGACTCAAAGAAGGAAGGACAGAACCTTCAACGAACGGGTTGTTCATCGATTTCCCCTCTTTTGCGATTAATTCTTTGTCTTCTAATGAAAATTTAAAAGATTCTCGCCAATTAGGATACAAAGTTTCACTCTAAGAAGCACGATAAGTGAAAAAATCGAGAAAATTATCATTCATTACCTGAACTGACGTTCTTTGATATCCAATAACGACGGGTATACAACCATACACCTCTTCCATCACAGTAAATTCCATATCAGCGCGAATCACACAATTTCCATTGAGAATATTGTAATCCACATCGGTAAAATGAGCCAATACTTCAGGAATATTCTGTTTCCATCGATTGGAACTTTCATTTCCTTTTTGCTCTTCTTCTCCTCGCCCCTCCGCCTCCTCGTATTCTCCATGATTCTCATCATTCAACTTGGAAGATAAAGCAGGAATCGTGGGATGGAAAGTTAGCAATATTAATTCAACATATGCATCAGAGCTCCTGGACATGTGCTTCATTGCTGGAAGATGACGAGCTAAGATAACTTCCACCTACAAATTTTAACAAAAAGCGGTTAGTTGATAAAACTTAACGACGAAGAGAATTCACTATACCTCCAAGGTCGACGATGCTGTGATAGAAGATGATGACAAAAGCTTTTTCTGTGGTGAAGAATGATGTTTTCTTTGATGCGGTTGGGTCAATTCTTGCTGAATCGAACGATACTTTTCTTCTAAAAGAGTAATTAATTGCTGCACTTCTTCAGACGTTACCTTGTATCTTGGATTATGCTTAGCTAAAATTTGGTCTTGGTGATTGTATTCTGGTGCATTGTGAGCATGATTCTGATTTTCAATCATGTTAATCCATGAAAGCAATGCTTGAACTTCATTTTCTTCAGTTCCGGCGACTTTTTTCATTTTCCCCGGCTCATGAGCGACTAATCGATCATGGACTTTCTTTTCTTCCACATCTTCCTCCTCGAGTTCTTCCTCAGCTTTGGATTGCTCTTCTAATTTTTCCACTTCGTTCTCCAATTCATTTCTACTCCCCTCCCTTAATTTCGGTTGCCTAGAATCAATGGCAGAAGGGTGTATTGTTTGTATGGATTCTTGACTTGAGAATAAATTGCTTCTCGCGAAGCCTTTAGCACCATCACTGGCATTCAAACTTGATTGCAAGGATGTTGTAAGAGATGCATTGGTCCGAAAGAAAGTTTCCTGTACATTCCTTAGATGATGAAGTTCTTCTTGCTGTAACTTCACTAACTGTAGCAATTCTGCCAACACTGCATTCATCGAGGAATTATCACGCGATACTCTTTGCAGACCGTTTTGAGGAAGAGCAGTTGTTGAAATTGTTTGAATTTCTTCTTCTAAATTTTCATCATTCTCGAGTGCCGATTTTTCTAAATCTACTGCTAACTGGCATAGTTTCGCGGTAACATCTCTAATAGCATCCCGGTTTATATCCCTTCTTCGAGAAGTGTGGAGGTCGTTGCGAGGTGGCGATGATGAAGGTTTTGCGGCAGTGAGAATTGGGCTACGCGCCTGGCCTTTCTTGGATGTGGGGGAAGAATGAAGATTTGGAGAAGAATTTGCGCGATTCACAATATTTTCTCGTTTTACAGGAAGACTGTCATCAGAGATGGACAAAGAGGTTGACGGTTGGGAAATATGCGGTGAGGTCTTTACTTCAGTCTTCACTTCATTAGGGCGCGAGATAGCATCGGCGCTCTTCACCTTTCGAATAGGAATTGATGCAGTTTGTGCAGATTTTGGTCGATTTGCTGTTGTAATCCGTCCAATAGTCGGAGTTTGAGTACGAGAATTGACTAATCGAGAAGAATTCATATTATTACTCTCATAATCTGCTAGTCCATCCTCATTTTCATTTTCTTCATCATCTGTGACATTCTCATTCTCTGGATTCTCAAAAAACTTCGTTTTCCATTCTTGTAATTGTCGTTCTGTTTCTTGTGTTATTTTCTGGAAATATTCTTCTCGCAGTTTCTCTTCTAATTCTTTCTGATTTGGATCTGTTTCAGTAATTCGAGGAGCATCTCTTTGAGGGAAAGGCGAAGTACTTGCATCTTTCTTTATCATGCCAAAAGAAGATGAGCGATTAATCGGACTTGTGCCAATAGATGATGAAGGTGGAGGTTTAGGTGCAGTAACTACTTGAAGCGCAACCGGCGCTGGATCAGCGGTGGATAGAGGAGGCGATGAAAGTGCGGTTCTGGATTTGTTGTTAGAACTTGTTTTAATATCTTTTGGAGAGGTGTAAGCAGCCTCATGCTTCGAGCTAACATAAATAATATCACCATTGTTTTCGTGGCGGTGGTAACTTTCCTTGCCCTGGGTCTCTGGTGTTGCTGCGTGTGATGTAGCTTGGAGTGCTAAGGCTTTATTCCTTCTTCTTTCTTCTCGAAATTCACTAAAATCCAGAGGAGGACGTTTGGGAAGAGAAGCACAAATAGGGCAGGATTGATATCTTTTAGTCGCACTTCCGGATTCTGGTGATTGAAAGTTGGGAGTTTTATGTGGGGATGGAGATGTCATAGTGTGAGCATTGGTAGAAACTGGAGTAGCGGCCTTGGTGGAATTTTTAGCAGCAGATTCAACTTTACTACTCTTTTCTTTAATTTTTTGATCTTCTGACGGTTTAGTCAAGTGGTTATTGGCGTTACCACTTGATGGAGAAGGATTTTCTGCATCTGGTACGAGATCCACGGATTTTTTGCTTTTCCTCTTATTCCCGGTCTGAATTTGAATGGGATCTGTATTAATTTTCTTACTCATCGCGGTATCACGGGGGCTGACATACGCCGATTGGAAGACTGCGCCATCTGCATCATTTTCATTGTCAGAGAAATCATGTACCTCCTTAGCCTTACTGCTACGATTTATTTTTTCGAGTTGCGGGGTAAGATCAGGGAAGTTCTCTTGCAATAGTCGACTTAATACTTGCATCTTCAAAGTTTTCATCAATTTTGGATCAATTGTTGGGCTGTCGTTAGGAAGTTCATGATCTAAAGAAGCTTTTTCCTTCTCTCTCTGCTGTCTTGGACTTTTGTTTAGTTGTGCGAGTAATGTAGAGGTCGGATGAAAACCGGCCGCTTTACTTTTACCACTTGGAGTGCTCGGAAGAGAGGAAGAGGTTGCTGTTGTTAAATAGAGGGAAATTAGCGCTAATATTTCTGTTTCTTCTTCAATCAGAGCTTTATGCGGTTTCTTACCAACAGGAGAGTTTTGCGGTTGATCACTTCCTTCGAACATCGAGGCCGATAATTTCTTTCGAATAATGGAACGAAGATTTTGTGCTAATTCATTGTTCATATCAACAGCGTTATTGTTTCCTCCTGTGTTATTAGTAGCGGTGACGGGTGTGGTGGCGCCTGTGGTAAGAGGAGTCGGCGGAGAAGGAGCTCTTTCCTTCTCGAATGAGCGAAGTGGTACTGAGGAATATTTATGAATCGTGGAAATACTTTCTGGAGTCTGAATTCGATCGGTATTAAAGGTAAAAACTGAACCAGACGTCACAGAAGAGGAAGGAGGATGATGCGGCGTTGCAGAAGGAGTGTTAAACCCACCACTGTTACTCTGGGATGTTGTAATAATGTGATGTTCTTCAGCTGGAACGGGTTTCTCCGGACTTATATCAATCGAGGAGGTTCGATAAGGAGTTGTTGTTGAATGAACATGGATACGATCATGAGTTTCTTTGACTTCTTCTGCCGTCATGTAATACTCTGGATGATGATTTGTTACTTTCAGCGTAGACTGTGATAGACCAGGAGTTGTCATCGTAGCTGGAGTCGCTGGAATCTGCCCAAATGATTTCTCTCCTTTGAGTCAAAAGTATGAATTAACCAAAAGAAGAATAAGCGAATGGTGAAGGAATTCTTTACCTGTCGCCGTGCTGATCGAAGGTGTTTGAAGTACTTCACTACGAATATTTGTTGAAATCGCAACTTTCGTCTTGTCTTCATTCGATAAGAGCAATTCCACCTTTAATCGCTTATTTTCAACATCTTTCAACTATCAAAAATCGTTTCTAAAAATCAATATCGACAGAAAATCGATGATAGCCTTACCATTTCACGCCTTCTCTTTACAGTATTCAAAAGTTCTTGAAATTCTTTAACAACTTCAATTTCTACCAGTTGTAAAGCTAATATTCGCTTTTCTAGTCGTGTTAAATATGTTTGGGGAAGTTCACCATTCATACGATAAACTTTTGCTTGACCAGCAAGAATTTCATCTAATGTGAATTCAGGGATTGTGGCATGATCGCTACTCTGCTGTAAATGAAGGAGCGCAGAAGCGGAAAGCGAAGTAGAAAATAAGGAATCCTCTCCTGCTTTATCATCAGATGGATCACTGTTTCGCTTTAGTAATGCATTGATCAGGTCTGTTGAGAGGGGAGGACCGTGAGAGACTAATTCGAGATATTCGTTCTCCGTTAGCGACACAGCTGACGCTATTGGATTCTTACTCGTCGATTGATTTCCATTACCGCTGGTAAAGGAACGATTGGGAGTACGAGAATGGCTTTTCTTATGTGAGTTTAGCTTAGAAAAAGATTGATCGTTCTCAATCTCTTGCCAAACTACCTCATCCACATGCTCATTAACCTCCCTCTCTAATTGCCCTAATGATTGTTTGTACTGACGAATTTTGAGCTCTAAATCATCAATTTGATCAGAAATCGTTAATAATTGTGCTCTAATACCCATAGACTCATCGATACTCATTAAACCAAGGAAGGAGGTCTCAGTACTGGTAAAGAGATCAGAAGAGACTTTTGTCGTCGATTGTTGTAATTGAACAGATAATTTTGTTAAAAGTTGTTTCTTATGACTTAATTCTTCTTGAAAAATAAGAATTTTTGATTGTATTGATTCTTTTAATTTCACTTTATCACGAAGATTTCTTAAACCAGCAACACGTGTAGCAGACTTTAAAGTCCAATCATGACCATTACTATTCCCTCCATGAACACCATTACGAAATTCACTTTGCTCAAATATTTCATCAATATCACCAGTCCATATTGATCTTTCTGCTTCATGTGCAATAATTTCAATTTTCACTTCTTCAATCTCTTCTTGAAATCTTTGTAAATGAGAACGAAGATTTACTAATTTATTCCAACAATCTTGTAAATTTTTACGACTTTCATAATAAAAATTTTTCTGATTTTCTTCTTCAAATTTTAAACGATGATTTTCACTAATTAAAAAGGTTAATCTTGCTTTATTTGATGTCAGAGAAGGTGTGGGAGTCACGGAATAATCTTGGAAATTCTTGAGCGCTTCTTCAGTATCCATCATATCGGTATGATGATTCATTGAATAATCATTGGAGTGTAACCAATCATTTGGGTTATTACTTGAGTATAATGTCGTATTAGGAGTCGAATAATAGTTCGGCAAGTGTCGGGAAGTCATTTCTTCTGTCAAAGGTGCCACCTTTCCCAATATTAAACACCAATTCAATAAATCTTAAAATAAAGAAAGGAATACTCCTTCAATTCTCTCTGAAAAGGGATGAATGAATGAAAAGTAACGAAGGAAAGAAATCAAAACCTTTTCATTAATTTATAACGGTGAACGTGTTATCGGCTTTTGTCGGTGAGCGGATTCCTTCTTATGCATATGCATAGGCATATATTTTTATTGACTTCGATTCAAGAGCAATACAATTTTAATATTAACACAAGTTCATTGTCAGTCTTACAATTTTCTATACGCCAAAAGAATTCAACATGACAAGATTCAGAAATTTGGGGAAATGAAGACTTTAATACAAAAGAAAAAGAAAAAGAAACAATAAAAAGAAAGAAGAAAAATAAATAAACAAAAGTGTAATTAAAATCAAGCAGAAAAAGGGTTTTTAAAGCATGGCGATTCTCAATATCTTCCATGTTATACAAATAAATAAATTAGCTTCTAAGAAATAAAGAATGTTACCTACTTCGGCGGTTGAATCGAGTGAACAACACTGGCTGATTGAGGTCTCGGACTGCTCACCAAAGACTGCAGGGGACTTAAAGCTTGGGCATAAACAAATCGTTCATTCCACTTTTTATCATCCTCTGATGTTACTTGTGATGAGGAAAGTATACTGGTGCGATAATATTCTTCATATCCATCTGGAGTTGATAAAAGGTTATATGCTATACGACAGTTCTTCTTCTGTCTTTCAATATCTCTATTCATACCACGTACTACAAGGGCAAAGCTCTTTGCTGATTTAGGACGACTTTTCATCTTTGGAGGGAGATTTACAGGCCTTTGACAGCTTTGAACGGCAGTCTGTTGTTGAAATTTACTGACTAACTGCTGAAGATGATCCGACTGCTGTCGGACAGAATGCCGGAGGACAAGATATTTTGCTCTTGCTTCTCTTTCAACAGAATTTATTTCAAGCTCCTCTGATTCTGTTTCGAGAGAAGACGTAGGATCTTCTGGCATTTTTGGGTGGATTTTGGCGGAAGATACTCGGCTACGATGGCTCGGTGATTTTGAGCGATTTACAGGTTCCTGTGGAGTAACAGCCTTATCACTGCCTTGAAATCTACTTGGTGACTTCGGCTTATTTTCCTTTATCTTTTTAGCCGACGGTATCCTCGACGGCAATGGTAGTACTCTTGAGGGTGATGGCATCGGAGCCCGCATCATTATCGACTCGGTCAGAAATGAAGAAGGCGAATACAGGCTTCCTAAGCCTTGGTTTTGATAATTATCTTTCTTCTTTGAGTACTTGAGCTCATACTCAATGAGCTGTCGCTTGATTTTCACAGACATTTCCAATCCTTCGTTGTTTGTATGTGACAGGAGTAACTGCCAAATCTCTCGATAAACCAGAACTGACTTCGGTTGTGTTATACAGCAGAATGAGTAGTGCGGGTTTCGTTGTTGAAAGAACGTTCCTCGTTGTTTGATCCGTTGAATGTCATTCAGATTTCATTTGAGGAATGTTCCTTCCAATCTTTCTTGCACTTGTGATTTTTGAACTTGTACTTGGGTCTATCCATTATGTCTTCGAGGGCCAGGTCACGGCTATTGCAGGTACTGGAAGGAAGCCTCAAACTTTCATGCCCTTTACCTCAGGCCCAGCACTTCGAGCCAACCTTGGATCTGCCTACGGTTTATGGAAGGACCCAAATGGAAATGTTTATTTTACTGATAGTCTAATTCATGCAATTTACAAAGTTGACCCCAATGGCCAGATTTCTCTCCTGGCTGGTGCAAGCGATGGCTCCTCAGGGTTGGCGACTGATGGAGCAAGTCTTTCCACAGTTAAATTTAACCGTCCTCGAGGATTATGGGGTGATAGTACCGGCACGAATTTATTTGTTGCTGATACTATCAATCATCGAGTGTGGAGACTTGATTTGACCTCAAACACAATTTATCTGTTCGCCGGCAACGGACAGCATATGCTTCTCCTGCCACATCCGGAAAAGCAACAGCTTCACCTCTCTTTAGCCCATTTGCAGGTTACACAGATGTTCAAGGGAACGTTTACATTGCTGATCTTCATCGATGCGTCATAAGCAAGGTTGATACAAGTGGAGACATCTCCCTTTTTGCCGGAAGTGCCGGATCTTGCTTTACTACATCTTCCACTTCAGGATCCAATAGTAAATATCTTAAAATTAATTATCCCTCATCGATTAGTGGGGATAACAATGGCAACGTATACTTCACTGAGATGAGAGGAAATGTTGTTCGCAAAGTTAATGCGGATGGTTCATGGAGTACAGTATTGGGAACCACTGCAGGAAATACAGGCCTGGTAGAAACAGCGTCAGAGTTGCCGGCTTCAGAAGTTGTGTTAGATTCTCCTTCAGGGATATGGTCAGATGGAAGTGGAAACTTGTTTGTTAGTTCTGCAAAGGAAGGAATCGTTCGATTCTTGAATAAAGAAACAAATACAGTAGTTTCAATAATGTCGGGCCTGAATCATCCTCGATGTGTGTGGTCAGATGGTTCAGTATTATTTATATCTAATACAGGAAGTCGCCAAGTTGTAAAGATGACAGTAAAAACCACTTCTAGAAGACGATTGGGAAGTAGTTTTAACGAAACACACACAAATTTTTAGTTTGAAATCTAATAAATTGATAAAAGAAATATAATAAATTTCCTTACAGTAATACACTTATTTGTATCTTCACTCCATTTCTTGTTGTCCATGTAGTAACAATTTGATGATTTTAGAATGATGAGTTCTTGCTTATTTTGTTTTTTTTTCTCTGCCCTTGATTCATTGTTTTCCTTCGATTGAAACAAGACTGCATTTTTCAGCTATTAATTAACTAAGGTGTTCTGTAGTTGATACTTTTTCTTTCTATATCGCGAGAGAAAGACAAAGACGGCTTCAGTTATCTTTAGTTTTCGTTAGTTACCAATAAACCAAACAAATTATTAAACTTTTCATTTCTTTTATTCGATTTAACGTCGTTGTCGTTTATTTGGACCTCCTTTATTTTGAGCTTTTCTTCCTTTACCTTTCTTATTGTCTTCTTCTTCCTCCGACTCTTCTTCTTCATCTTCTTCATCTTCACTGTTCGCATCTTCATCGATTCCAAAATCATTATCACTATCAAATTCTATGTCTTCTAACACATCATTATCTTCTTCATTATCCTGCTCGTCACCCTCACTGCCATCATCACCGTCTTCTTCATCATCATCTTCATCACTCTCATCATCACCTTTCCCATTCTTCCCATTGGATTCTTCTGATTTGTAAGAAATATCTTCAAAGGCAATGCATCGATTTAGTCTGTTTTTCAAGTAGATTTTACTAAGAAGGCGATGACCTTTCTGGCAGTTGTAGACACGTAAGGTTCGATCTAACCCCACTCCACCAACAACACGACCTCCTTTCCTCGAAGATGCTAATGCCACGGATCGGACAGAACCTTGGAAGCATTTCATTGTATTAATTCTTCGGTAAGTGCGGTAATCGTAGTAATAGAAGTTGCCTGCGGTGTCAGCGACATAAAAACCATTGCCATCGAAGGAAGACTTGACCACTGTCATTCGATAGTCTCCTTCAATATCAAGTGACTTAACTGGTCTATTATTTGCTTTGGTATCGTAGATTCTTACTTGTTTGTACGCTGTGCCTGTGAGGAAGGTGGTTTGCTCTGACGTGTGTTGAGACAATGGGCTAAAGAAATCAACAGAAGTAATCCAAACAGGTACTCGAAGTCGTAGTTTATCATGTGGCACATTTCTAGCTTCCCATATACTTTGTTTCGTATGAATATTATAGAGTTTGACATCATTTTCTCTTCCTCCATATAAAAGTGCACCGTCAAGTCCTCCCACAGCAGCTGATAGAGGACCATTCAAATTAAACACGTCTATATTCTTATTTGGATCACTTTCTAATAATTCAGGATTATTTCGAAGTAAATTAATCGTACCATTAGAAGAATAAACAAATAAATGTGAAGCAATAGCAGAGGAATCATAAATTGGAATCATATCAACTAAATCAGAGATTTCATATAATTCTAATTCATGTTTTTTCTCAAAGGAAAGATTATTATTTTCAAAATCATGTTTCCAATATTCAATAACTTGATTCTTACGAAGTAATGCAACAGATTGTTCATCAAATGATTTAGCAAGCCCAATAATCGAAAAATCTCGTTCTTGCTTTTCTCCAAAGCTATAAACTGTTTGACGCTGGTAATCTACAGCCTTTAGAAGGCCAGTTTCATCACCTGTAATGAATAAAGTTGACATTTGATGCACAATGATAATTGATGGAAAGAGAAAACTTTTAATACAGCAGATATCTGTTAAAACTCGAGCTTTCTTTTCGTTATAAAAGAACTTCAAGGAGAGCGCAAAAAAAAAAAAACAAAATTTCGAGTTCTCGAGTTTTCGTGACTCTCGATAGAGTAGAATAAGAATTAAATTAAATTGGCTGATGTTTTAAATTGTTTTTAA